>Ga0209826_1000991_pt1 | contig 20215 bp, 15 predicted proteins | sample GOMGulsemesocosm_5_FD_184637 | JGI IMG/M metagenome (GOLD analysis project Ga0209826, IMG submission 184637) | Methane-oxidizing microbial communities from mesocosms in the Gulf of Mexico - GOM15C Gulf of Mexico (SPAdes) (version 2) | ecosystem: Environmental > Aquatic > Marine > Cold seeps... | reverse complement strand
ACGAAGGCGGCGCACATTTTTCAATGTGCCAGCTTTCTCCGTATCCCGGCGGGTCTCAGACTTAGAGAACAGTTTAGGGGCCACGCTATTAAAGCGCTCTACACGTGTGGTGAAACTTACAGAGATTGGCCAGGAATATTACCAGCAGGTGCTTGAGGTACTGGCGCAGTTAGAGCAAAGCAATGAAGCGGTGCGCTCGTATCAGACCCAGCCCATGGGCAAGTTAACCAGCAGCGCCATGACGGGCTTTGGTGAGCGCATCCTGCTGCCGTTGTTGGATGAGTTTAGCGAATTGTACCCAGAGGTCGTGTTGGACGTTCACCTGAGTGATGAGCTTTCGGCCATTGGCCGTGATGACGTGGACATTGCCATTCGAGGGGGTTATGCCCCCAATGAGAGGGGGGTGGCCATTAAATTGATGGAGAACCAGTTTATTCCGGCGGCCTCCTCCGCGTACCTTGAGCAATTTGGACCCCCCAGCATCCGTTGGAGTGGCGCGGGCATAAGGGGTTGTATTACAAACCCCGAATGGCATTACCCCCTGGGTTTGTGAGCAGGAGGGCCAGTGGCAAGATGTTTCACCGCCGGTGGCGGCCATCAGCAATGGCGGTGCTTGGTTGATTGATAAAACGGTGAAGGGGCAGGGCATTGTGATGTTGCCGCGCTGGTGTTAAAGCCTTATCTTGAACGTGGTGAATTGATTGAGTTGAAGACGGACCCTGTCGTCAGCACCACTCAAAATCCAGACTTTGGCATTTTTATTCTGTATCAAAAACAGCGTTACCGTGTACCCGAGGTGAAAGCCGCGGTGGATTTTGTAGTGGCGCGGGTGGGCAGATCACCACGGGTTTCTTAGGCACTTGGTTGCTTCGTAATGTGAAGTGTTTTGCCGTTCGGGGAGGTGCAGTTGACTACAGGCGGGGCTGGGTTTAGCCATGTGTAAACTCCCATGGCTTTGCTTGATTCAGGCTAGACCGTAAAGCGCGAAGTGAGCACAGCTGCTTACTTCGGCTTCGTGCTTCCGGTCAAGGTGAGCGAAGCGAGCGCGTTATTCTACGGCGCGTTTTAATGCGGCCAAGAATGCTGGGCGAGCCATATTTCGACCAATGTAGGCTTGCAAGGTTGGGTGGCCTTCAAGCTTGCCCAAACGATGAGCCATGGCCACCGCGTAGCTGATTCCAAAATCCGCGCCACTGATTTGATCGCCCAAAATAAATTCATGGTCACCCAGTTGCGCGGCAATGTTGTCGAGGTGCAAATTCACTTCAGCCTGACTGAAGCCATTCAGCATTTCGCTCGGCGCCGCATCGCGCATCAATAGCATCTGAATCAACAGCGGCGCAAACACCGAACCTTCTGAGTAGTGCAGCCACTGCGAATAAGTGGCCCAGGCGTTGAGGTTTTCTCGATGGGGAGAGAATTTGTGTTCACGGTCGAACTTTTCCAAAAAATAAGTGGTGATGGCCCCTGACTCGGCGAGCACCAGGCCGTCGTCTTCAATGACCGGTGATTTACCCAGTGGATGGATTGTCTTCAGTTCATCCGGCGCGCGCATAGTGTTGGGGTCGCGTAGGTATTCTTTCAGTTCGTATTCCATGCCCAGCTCTTCCATCAACCAAACGGTGAAGATGGATCGTCCAATTCTCAAATGGTGTATTGTGACCACAATATTTACTCCGCTATCTACAAAAAATAATATAAAAATTATAGGAAGGGTTGATGCTCGAACTCTCCCTCAACCTACTACAGAATGTTGGTTGCTAGCAATTGGCAAGCTATTGTCAGCTTGTCGCTGCATAAGTATGGGGGTGGTCGGGGGCAGAGTCACTTGATCGCTTTAAAGCCTTGTAGGCAATGTATTTAGATGGCAATCAAGCATCCGAGCACTCTGCTGTAGAGAACCTCCTTTTTGCCATCGTTCCCACATAACGGCCTTCTGCGAGCCGGTGTAATAAATCCTATATTTTTGCTTCATCGGTATTGTTTGATTTTTGATCAAATACTAGAATGTTACGTTAATTAATTGAGGCTTCCCAAGGTTTGGAATATGCCCATAGAGAACGAATACCTTCGAGTTTAAACTGAAATAGCGGTTATAGGCGTTGCACCCTTAAGATCAGTAACATTTATTGACACCACCATGATGTAATCGAGTTTACCTTGCGCATCATTTACGGGAACAATGGTCGAAAAATACCATAATTCGATTCCCTTAAGGTTAAATAAGGAACCTTCTTGTGTAACAACTTCACCGGTTTCTACTGCTCGATCCAAACTTTCGATCATTTTATTCTTAAAGCCGTCAGGATAAAAATAAAATGGATAAGGGCGGCCATAAAATTCGGACACATCCTCAACATTAAGGTCATCTATACCCGCCTTACTCATGTATTGCAGGTTATAATCTGGGTCTAGTATCTTGGTGCAGGCAGGCGATAGATCTAGCCACGAAAGTCTTTTTCTTTCGGAAGCTTTTAATTTAATGTCCGCCTTTTTTCGTTCGCTAATGTCTTCAAAAGTCATGACTACACCATCAATAGTATTGTTAATAGTGTAGTAAGGCTGAGTTCTCATAACATAGGTGGCGCCATCTCGACTTATTACCTCATCCTCTTTGACGATCAAATCATTAAGTACCATTTCTCCACACTTAGCAAAATTCACATCGATCAGATTGGAGGAAAAGTGTGTTATCGATCGCCCGGAATCCATAATGACAAGCGGAATGATTTCAGTGGCTTTTGGGGTGAAGCGTCGAACACACATATCTCGGTCTAAAAACAAAGTGGCGATATTAGTGCTGTCGAGAAAGTTTTTCATGTCGTCGTGACTGTCGGAGAGTTCGTCTAGTCGAAGTCGTAGCTCAGCAATGACGGATAAATACTGCTCATTAATGGATATGTACTCCTCATTAAGGCATTGCAGTTCCTCTACTGAAGTTCCCATTATTTTCCCCTACGCTGAAAGTTTCCGTTAGTAAGATTGGGCACGATGTTGGTGCTGTCTGTTTTATGTACTGTGTATTGTAGGATCTTTTTTGTGGGGTGCAGCTTCCCTCCCAGTTATGGGACTGAATTTTACTTTCTTGAGGAATCTTGTATTTGTCTTTGCCTGTTGTAAAAGGCTTAGGGGTCTCTTCAAACACAATTAGTATCAGTCCCCTCATCATGGCTGATTCAAAAACGGTTTCGTCGTTAGCTCTAAATATAGGCGACTGTCTTTATATTCAAACTGTAGGTCTACGGCAGTTAGTTGTCCCGGACGTTATTGACCGTCGCTTATGGCACCAAAAAGCCACCCAAAGCCTCGACTTATGTCGGGGCATTTTTGTGCTTGCTCTATTAGGGGGAGTGCTTCGCGCGCATTAATGACAAAGTGTGATGTGACTTGAGAGTTCGAATATGTAGGTGAATTTATATTTTATTGTCTTCTGGGGGGCACGACCAAGGGTGGTCTCTGTGCCAGTGTGGGAATATACGTGCAAAATATGGGTTTTCGAGGAAGGGTCGCTAAGTTTGTTGGCGGCAACCGGTTGCAGGCGGTGTTTTGTGTGGCGGCTTTGTGGAGATATTGCCGTTTGGGTACTTTCTTGCAGGCGAAAAAAAAGGACTTAGATTTCTCTAAGTCCTTGATTTTTATATATGGTACCGGCACGCGGACTTGAACCGCGACGCCCGAAGGCAATGGATTTTGAATCCATCGTGTATACCAATTTCACCATGCCGGCACTGCACTTAGGCTGACGTACTTCTGTGTCTGCTCAAGTAGGCGGCGATTATATCAATGGTTTTTGCGCCGTCAACCGCAATTGTGATAATTCTTTGTTTTACTTGTGTTTTTGCTGGCTTATTAGCCGTGTTAGAGCGCTCAGAACATGGCCATAGGCGCGCTTTTCCGCTACCCTTGCAGCCATTATTTTGCAGTGTTTTAGGGGCTCTTGCTGAGCTGTTATTGATCTGTATTAAAACCATTTTGCCGGTGGCTCCGTTGAGACGCAGGCAGATTTCTTTGTTGCGGTAATAAGAGTTGATATGCGGCGCCAGGACTTTCATTACGACCTTCCCAATGAATTGATTGCCCGTGCGCCTACCGAGCGGCGTTCGGGCAGTCGCCTGTTGCGTCTCGATGGCGAGACGGGGGCGATACAGCACGGCCAGTTTCCAGATTTACTGAGCTGGTTGGAGCCAGGCGATCTGATGGTGTTTAACGACACCCGGGTAATCCCCGCGCGGGTGTTTGGGCAGAAAGCCAGCGGTGGCAAGGTTGAAGTGCTGGTGGAGCGGGTAACCGATACCCACCGGGTGTTGGCCCATGTTCGCTCAAGCAAGTCCCCCAAGGTGGGCAGTACGATTATCCTCGAGGACGGCACGGTGCTGACCATGGTGGCGCGCCACGACAAGTTGTTTGAGTTGGCCTTCCCAGCCGAAAGCCCAGTGTTGCCGGTGCTTGAGGGTATTGGCCACATGCCGCTGCCGCCCTACATTGACCGTGAGGATGACTTAGGTGACCGCGAGCGTTATCAGACGGTTTACAGCGATAAGGCGAAAAAGGGCGCGGTAGCAGCGCCTACCGCTGGGCTGCATTTTGATGATCAGCTGCTAGAAGCCCTGCGGGCCAAGGGCGTTGAGATGGCCTTTGTTACCCTGCACGTGGGTGCGGGTACTTTCCAGCCGGTTAAAGTCGACAATATTTTTGAGCACCACATGCACAGCGAGATTATGGAGCTGGGGCAAACGGTGTGTGATCAAGTTAAGGCGACAAAAGCCGCGGGCAAGCGTGTGATCGCCGTGGGCACCACGAGTGTGCGTTGCCTTGAGACCGCCGCCCAGGGCGGCGAGTTAACACCCTATCAGGGTGAGACCAATATATTTATCTACCCGAGCTACAAGTATCAGGTTGTTGATGCGCTGGTCACCAATTTCCACCTGCCTGAGTCGACGCTGCTGATGTTGGTGTCGGCTTTTGCCGGTTATCGGCACTCTATGGCGGCCTACGATGAGGCCGTTGCCGAGCGCTACCGATTTTTCAGTTATGGCGATGCCATGTTAATTACCCGCAATCCTCATGCAACGCTTGAGGAAGTAACCGAGGGTCGACAGTCTTGAGTAAACAAGAGGAAGCAACAGTCGTGAGCGATACGAAAGCCGTGAACGCGGGCGAAGCGCGTGAATGTTTTATGGATTTTGAGCTGGACACGACCGATGGCAAAGCGCGCCGTGGCCGTTTGAAGTTTCCCCGCGGTACGGTTGAGACCCCGGCGTTTATGCCGGTGGGTACCTACGGCACTGTTAAAGGCATGTTGCCGCGCGACGTTGAAGAGATTGGCGCGGAGATTATTCTGGGCAACACCTTCCACCTGATGCTGCGACCTGGCACCGAGGTGATTAAGGGGATGCGCGATGATGGCACCGGCACCCTGCACGATTTTGCCCAGTGGAAGGGGCCTATCCTCACCGACTCAGGCGGCTTTCAGGTTTTTAGCCTCGGTAAAATGCGCAAAATCACCGAGGCGGGCGTGACTTTTAGTTCGCCTATTAACGGCGACAAGGTGGAGCTTAATCCTGAAATTGCGATGCAGGTGCAGCGCGACTTGGGTTCAGACATCGTCATGATCTTTGACGAGTGCACGCCTTACCCCGCCACGGAAAAGGAGGCGCGCGATTCGATGGAGTTGTCCCTGCGTTGGGCTAAGCGCTCGAAAGACGCGCACGCTGACAACCCATCGGCGCTGTTTGGCATTGTTCAGGGGGGCATGCACGAGCACCTGCGTGACGAGTCTTTGGCGGGTCTTGCTGATATCGATTTTGATGGTTATGCCATTGGCGGTCTGTCAGTCGGTGAGCCGAAAGAAGATATGATGCGCGTGCTCGATCATTTGGCCCATAAAATGCCAGCCGATAAACCCCGCTACTTAATGGGTGTTGGTAAGCCGGAAGATTTGGTCGAGGCGGTACGCCGCGGCATCGATATGTTTGACTGCGTGATGCCGACCCGCAACGCTCGCAACGGCCATTTGTTTGCCAGTGACGGTGTGGTGAAAATTCGCAACGCGAAGCATCGTCACGACAATGGTCCGCTGGACGCTGAATGCGATTGTTACACCTGCAAGAATTTCTCACGCAGTTATCTGCACCACCTGGATAAATGTGGTGAGATTCTTGGTTCGCAGCTCAACACCATTCACAACCTGCGTTTTTATCAAAACGTGATGAGTGGCTTACGAGAGGCGATTACCAACCACCGTTTGGATGAGCATGTGGCTGAGTTTTACGCTAAGTTGGGCAAGCCGGTGCCAGCGCTGGAAGCTTAAATGCCGAGGTGCGGTTGAATTTAAGCCAAATGTCACAATGAAGGTTATAGCGCGGCGGTCTGCAAGTTTGTTGGTAGGCTCGTCGTTAACATAAGAATAGGCGTTTGAACGTCGTTTGACCCACGGGTCTTACTGAGTCGCCAAGGCTCTTTTTGGAAATGAATTAGGTTATGTTGAATCGTTATCCACTCTGGAAGAACTTACTGGTTCTGTGTATCGCCCTGATGGGCTTTGTCTACGCAGCCCCTAACTTGTATGAGCCCGACTCGGCGATTCAGGTCTCTGGCCAATCAAGCGCTACGCAGATTGATGCGCAGGCGTTGAAAGTGGCGACCGATGCGCTCGTGCAGGCGGACATCGACTTCTTTGGCGAGGAATCTAATGGTAAAACCGGTTTGATCCGCTTACGCAATGGCGATCAGCAGCTGGCTGCCAAGCAGGCCATTGCCAAGGCCATGGGTTTTCATTACGTGGTGGCTTTGAACCTGGCTTCGACCACCCCTGATTGGCTGCGGAGTCTGGGCGCGGGGCCGATGAAACTGGGCCTCGATCTTAAGGGGGGCGTGCACTTTTTGCTGGAGGTGGATACAAAAACCGCCGTGGCGAAGCGTATGACTTCCGAGGTGAGCGAGATTAAGGCGCGCTTGCGCAAGGCGAAGGTTCGCTACAGCGCGGTCAAGCTGGGTGAGGATAATGTCATCACCGCTGATTTTAAAACCGCTGAGCTGCGTGACCGTGCGGGCGCTGAGATACGCACTGAGTTCCCATCACTGCTGCGTGAAAGCATCGATGACAGTGGTCGTTTTAGTTTACATGTCAGTATGAGCGAGCAGTCCATCCGTGAGATCGAAGATTATGCGGTTGGCCAAAACCTCACAACGCTGCGCAACCGAGTGAATGAGCTGGGTGTGTCCGAGCCTATTGTGCAGCGTCAGGGGCGCAACCGAGTGGTTGTGCAATTACCTGGTGTGCAGGATACAGCCGAAGCAAAGCGCATCATCGGTAAGACTGCCAATTTAGAGTTTCGTTTAGAGGCTAAGCCGTCTGAGCTGGTAACGCGTAAAGAGTCGTTTGATTTCCGCAGTGAGCTTGATCAGCGACGTTTTGGCGCTGCGCAGATTGAAAAGAAATTGATCCTTTCCGGTGACCACGTCGCCAATGCACAATCGAGTTTCGACGCTGAGAGCGGCCAGCCGCAGGTGAGCATTACGCTCGACAGCAGTGGTGGCACTAAGATGCACCGCTCGACTCGCAGTAATGTTGGCCGCCGTATGGCGGTTCTGTTCATCGAATACAAAACCCGTATGGACTACAGCGTGAATGAGGCCGGTGAGCAGGTCGCCACACCAACGCAAATCGTTGAGAAGAAAGTTATCAGTCTGGCGACGATTCAAAGCTCGTTGGGTGTGCAGTTCCGTATTACCGGTTTGGATAATCCAGCTGAAGCCTCTGAACTCGCGTTGTTGTTGCGTGCGGGTGCGCTTGCCGCGCCTATGTATTTCGTGCAAGAGCGGACCATTGGGCCCTCGCTGGGCGCTGAAAATATTGAAGTCGGTGTGAAGTCGGTACAAATTGGCTTGGCATTGGTGTTGCTCTTTATGCTTGTGTACTACCGCGCTTTTGGCCTGGCGGCCAATGTGGCGTTGGCGTTTAACCTAGTGTTGCTGTTGGCTTGTATGTCTATTCTGGGCGCCACGCTGACATTGCCTGGTATCGCCGGCATCGTCTTGACGGTTGGTATGGCGGTGGACGCGAACGTGCTGATTTTCTCGCGGATACGGGAGGAGCTTGCCAATGGCTTGCCAGCCCAGTCGGCGATCAATGCTGGTTTTGATCGAGCTTTCACCACTATTCTTGATGCGAACATCACCACATTGATTGTGGCGGTCATTCTTTACTCGATAGGTTCGGGTCCAGTGCAGGGCTTTGCTGTCACCTTGTCGATAGGTATTTTGACCTCAATGTTTACCGCCATCGTAGGAACCCGTGCGTTGGTTAACTTTATGTACGGCGGTCGTCAAGTTAAGCGCTTGTGGATCTAACCTAATCTGATCGTACCGGCACGGTCAGGGTGGGTTCCCCCGGTCTGGCTCTAGGGTGAGTGGAATAACGGATAAGTAAATATTATGTCTGAAACAAATGTAGAAACACCGGTTGATATAAAAGTGATCAACTTTATGGGGCAGCGCAAAATCGCGGCGGCTCTATCCATTATGCTGTTGTTGGCGGCTATTGCTTCATTGGCCATTAATGGCTTGAAGTTTGGCTTGGACTTTACCGGCGGCACGCAGATTGAACTTGGTTATGAGCAGCCCGTTGCGCTTGAAGAGGTGCGCAGTCAATTATCTGCAGCCGGTTATGAGAAAGCGGTTGTGGTGTATTTCGGCTCCGAAACCGAAATACTGGTGCGCCTGCAACGCGAGATTAAGCCGGGTATGGGCGATGAAATAGTTGCGGCCTTAAAGCGCGACAGCGATGTATCTTTTGAGTTGCGCCGGGTTGAGTTTGTTGGACCGCAGGTGGGCGAAGAGTTGCGAGATGATGGTGGTTTGGGCATGTTGTTTGCCCTCGCCGTGGTGATGCTCTATGTGGCTTTACGCTTCCAGTTCAAGTTCTCAGTGGGCGCCGTTGCTGCGTTGGTCCACGATGTGATCTTGGTGTTGGGTTTCTTCTCTGTTGTCGGTATCGAATTCGACCTAACCGTATTGGCGGCCGTACTGGCGGTGATTGGCTACTCGCTCAATGACACGATCGTGGTGTCTGACCGTGTGCGTGAGAATTTCCGCAAGTTGCGTAAAGGTGACTCGCTGGAGGTGATTAATATCTCCTTGACCCAAACGCTGGGCCGCACATTAATTACTTCCTTGACCACGCTATTGGTGTTGATGGCGTTGTTTTTATTCGGTGGTGAGCTGATTCACGGTTTTGCTGCGGCGTTACTGGTGGGTGTGCTAGTAGGCACCTACTCTTCAATCTATGTAGCCGCTAACGTGCTGCTGTTGATGGGTATTTCACGTGAAGACCTGATTGTGCCTGTTAAAGAGGGTGCCGAGTTTGATGATGTGCCTTAGTTGTTGAGTATTGATGGGTACTGACTGGGTAGTTGAGCATCAAAACTGCTGAGTATCAAAATATAAAAAAAGCGGCTGAGGCCGTTTTTTTTATATGTGGAGTATCTGTGTTATACGGCTTATGTAAGGCTGAGCGCTTAGTAATAAATGTCAGCGGCGCGGCTGGTTTTTCTCTGGCAGCAGTTGTCGCAGGGGGCATTGACCTTTCCCTACCTTGACGGTGAGTTGCACGCGCTCTTCTGGGCCTGAGTTTGAGGCCATGCGGATGAACAGCTGCTCAAGGGTGATGTCGTGTAGGGGCAATCGCTGGAGCAGTTGCAGTAAGCTGTTTCTTGCTGGCATCGCGGGCATCCATCGGTGGTGTTGTTATCAGTATAGCGACCAGATTCCGCTATGCTTGAAATTAAGTTGGGTCTTGGCCGTGCGGGTGAAATTGGCTAGAGTGTGCGGCAATATTAAGGAGAGTTTGACGGTGGAAGAGACCAATAAAGCCCAGCATCAATGTTACCAACGCCTTTTGACAAGCAGTTCCTATGGCTTTTGGGAGTGGAATCCGAGGGAAGACTCGGTTCTGCTAAGCGGTGCCTTCTGGTCGGAGATAGGTTATTCGGTTGACCCAGCGGGACAGCTTTTTTCAATTGAAGACATCGCGCCGTCTTTTCATGAGGGGGATTGGCGTGGTTTGCTCAAGTCTTTGGTTGAGTTGCTGGAGCGGGGGGAGAGTTTCGAGTCCAAGGTACGGAGCTTTGCTGTTAGTGGTCAGCAGCGTTGGTTGTATTTGGACGGCAGTGTTGCGCGAAACACCGATAATGAGCTGGTGTTCGTTTCAGGCATTGTGCTCGACCATACTCGGCGTCATGAGCTAGAGGAGCAGTTGCAGCTGAGTGAGGAGCGTCACCAGCGTATTCTGACCGCATCTAATGATGGGATTTGGGAGTGGAGCCGTGAAAGTGTCGGTTACCATTTTTCGGATAAGTGCTGGCAGCAGCTGGGGTATGACGATCCCGATAGCCTCCTCTCATCTGAACGCAATCGCTTGGAGTTGTGGCAAAGCAGTATGCACGAAGAGGACCTTGAATATTTAAAGGGGGCGCTTGAGGGGCACCTGAAGAACAATACACCTTACGACATAGAGTTCCGTATCAAACACAGACAAGGGCATTGGGTATGGATCCGTGCACGCGGTCAGGCTGACTTTGACGCTGATGGGCAGGCTTATCGTATGTCCGGCACCAATATGGATATTACCCACATCAAAGAGGCGGAGGAGCGGGTACTGCTGGCTAAGGAGGAGGCTGAGAAGGCCAATCGCGCCAAGTCTGAATTCCTCTCCAGTATGAGCCACGAGTTGCGTACTCCCCTCAACGCTATCTTGGGTTATGCCCAGTTGTTTGGCATGGATACCAATTTGTCGGATAGCCAGCAGCAGAGCGTACGCGAGATCCGTAAGGCCGGCGGGCACTTATTGCAGTTAATCAGCGATGTGTTAGACCTTTCAAAGGTTGAGTCTGGGCAGATGAGTATCTCTGTTGAACCGGTACTGGCCAAGCGTATTGTCGACGAGTGTTTGGCTTTGATGCAGCCGTTGGCTGAAGCGAAGCAAATTCGAATCGGGTTGGATGTCGGGTCTTTACCCGGTGTTTATGTCAATGCCGATGCGGTTCGCTTGAAGCAGGCGCTGCTCAACCTGTTGAGTAATGCGCTTAAATACAACCGAGAGGGCGGTCATGTCGATGTGAAGTTTTCTCAGTCAGCGGTGGGAATGCTGCGCTTGGAGGTCTGTGATAGTGGTTTAGGGATCCCCTTGGGTCGGCAGGCGGAAGTATTTGAGCCCTTTAATCGCCTGGGTGCTGAGGGCAGTAATACGGAAGGTTCGGGTGTTGGTTTGGTCATTACGAAGCGCCTGGTGGAAATGATGGGCGGGGATTTGAGCTTTGTGAGTCGTGAAGGTGAGGGCTCGCGCTTTTGGATTCAGTTGCCGCAGGTCGCAGACTGGTCGGATATGGAGCTTGAGGCGACGGTTCAGAGTGTGATTGGACAAAGCTCACTGCAGGTCAGTGGTGTGAGGCGTGTCCTCTATATCGAGGATAACCCCTCCAATACACGCTTGATGGAGGAGGTGTTTCGACGTTTTTCAAACCTGCATCTGGAGACCGCCAATGAGGCTTTCTTTGGTTTGTATAAGGCGAGAACTTCGTCACCGGATTTAATTATTCTTGATATTAACTTACCGGGTATGGATGGTTATGAGGCTTTGTCTGTCTTGCAGCGAGACCCGCTGACGCAGGCGATTCCTGTGGTTGCGCTGTCTGCCAATGCGATGCCCGAGGATATTATAAAAGGGGGTAAAGCTGGCTTTGACGAATATTTGACGAAGCCTCTTGATGTGGATCGTTTGATAGCTACTTTTAATAGGCTCTTGGTTGAGCCGTCTGAGGCGTGAGTGCTATTGGCAACCGTTGATAGCGGGGTGCTTGAGGGTGCCCACAAAAAAGGAGCCGTTAGGCTCCTTTTTTGTGGCTCTCAATAAAGCGGGGCTTTATACGTTGCCCATGTGCTTGCCAACGACTTGAAGCAGGGGCTTGAATACCTTAGGTGCTCCACAGACGACGTTGCCGGACTTGAGGCTGCCATTACCACCTTTAAAATCACTGACCAGACCGCCCGCTTCGGTAACCAGTAACAGTCCCGCGGCGATATCCCAAGGTTTTAGATTCATTTCCCAGAATCCGTCAAAGCGACCCGCGGCGACGTAGGCGAGGTCTAGTGAGGCGGCTCCTGGGCGGCGTATGCCAGCGGTTTGGCCAGCAATCTCGTTAAGCGCGGTCAGATAGGGGGTCATTTTTTCATAGGCGTAGCCATTGAAGGGAATGCCTGTACCAATGAGCGCGCCATTGAGTCCGCGTTGCTGGGAGACGCGCATGCGGCGGCCGTTGAGTGCAGCGCCGTGACCACGCGAGGCGGTGAACTCTTCGCGGGTAATTGGGTTTAGGACCACAGCGTGCTGTGCCTGGCCTTTATAAAGGCAGGCGATAGAAACCGCAAAGTGCGGAATGCCATGAATAAAGTTGGTGGTGCCGTCGAGTGGGTCGATGATCCACTCGTAGTCGCTGTCTTTACCTTCTGAGCGACCGGTCTCCTCGCCGACGATGGTGTGGTCAGGGTAGGCTTTGCGTAGGTTGTAAATGATTTCCTTTTCGGCAGCCTTGTCGACGTCCGTTACAAAATCATTGCGACCTTTTTCTTCGAAGGTTACAACATCCACACGCTCAAGGGCGCGTTCAATCAGTTCACCGGCTTTGCGTGCAGCACGCAGGGCGATAGTCAGCATAGGTTCCATAGAACACCATTTACTCGTTAGACAGCATTATTTGATAAAGAGCAGGAGGCCACACAGCAAGCGGTTTTTAGCCTGTGTAAACTGTGTGTCTCAAAAAGGAGCGCGATTATAGCAGTCACGCTATTAGGATAGTAGTCAATTTGTTACACTGCGCGGCCAAAATATGGCGTCTTGTACGCTGTGCTCAAATTATGACCAGGTGTTGGGCTCGCTATGACTGATATAACCGCAGAAAAAGGCGCGTCAGCGTTGGACAATATTCGAATCGTGTTAGTGAATACTTCCCATCCCGGTAATATTGGCGCCGCTGCTCGCGCTATGAAAAATATGGGGTTGTCGCGTCTTTACCTCGTGGAGCCACAAAAGTTCCCCCATGAGGATGCGTGGTGGCGTGCAGCCAGTGCTCGCGATGTGCTGGAGAATGTGGTGGTGGTTGAGACGCTGGAAGAGGCGATTGCAGACTGCCCGTTGGTTGTTGGCACCAGTGCCCGTGATCGCCGTATACCTTGGCCTTTGGTTACGCCGCGCGAGTGCGGTGAACGTGCAGCTGTGGAGGCGCAGAGCCACGAGGTGGCGATCATTTTTGGTCGTGAAGACCGGGGGCTGACCAATGAAGAGCTGCAGGTGTGTAATTACCACGTGCATATTCCGACTAATCCAGATTACAGCTCGCTTAACCTGGGCTGTGCGGTACAGGTGGTGTCCTATGAGTTGCGCATGGCTTATCTGCAGAGCCGCGATGGCCAGTTGCCAAAGTTTGATGATTGGGATGTGCCACCAGCCACCAGTCAGGCGCAAGAGCATTACTTTGCGCACCTACAGGAGACGCTGGAAGAAATTGACTTCTTGCAGCCAGGTAATCCCCGCCAGACCATGACGCGTTTGCGTCGTCTATATAGCCGAGTGCGGATGGATGAGATGGAGTTGAACATCTTGCGTGGTGTGCTGACGGCTACCCAGGGTAAGGCGGCCTTTTCGGCTAAAAAAATTGCCGCACTGGAATCACAGTTGGCTGCACTCGGTAGCGATAAGTGACCGAGGTGGGGTCTGTCGCCTGCGTTTAATCTATGGTTTGCCAGCAGGGCTGAGGCCTACTGGCTATACTTGAGTAAAATAGTTGGTTATATACTTGATCAAATTGGTTGGTTTTAGCATAATGCCGGCCTTGATTACTCGTATGGAATAACGACATGCGCCTTACAACGAAGGGTCGCTACGCTGTGACCGCTATGCTGGACTTGGCTCTGCACTGCCATCAGGGGCCCATAAGTTTGGCGGGCATCTCAAAGCGTCAGGAAATTTCACTCTCGTACTTGGAACAGTTGTTTTCCAAGCTGCGTCAGCGTGAGTTGGTTAGCAGTGTGCGCGGTCCTGGTGGCGGCTACAGACTGAGTCGCCCTGCGGATGAAATCTTCGTTGCGGAGATTGTTGATGCCGTAAATGAGTCCATTGACGCTACTAATTGCGGCGGCACAGGTGGTTGCCAGCATGGTGAGGTCTGCCTGACTCACTACCTTTGGTGTGATCTAAGTGATCAAATTCACGACTTCCTCAGCGGTATCAGTTTGGCCAGTTTGGTTGAGCGCAACGAGGTGAAAGTTGTGTCGGAGCGACAGGATAGCCGCCAGCAGGGTGTCGATTCCGAAAAACTTAATGTGATTGCTGCCGCCAACGTTGTGTAAATTGCACCACTGCGTGCCGACTTGGACGCTAGTTTGTATTTGGGTGGTGAGTTTGTGGGCATCACCGGATAATACCCGACTTAAATACCCCAATGACAGAATACGAGTAGATTATGGTCGGCCCGATATACCTGGATTACGCCGCAACCACACCGGTTGATACGAGGGTTGCCGAAGCGATGGCGGGCTGTTTGACCATGGATGGTGTCTTCGCTAATCCAGCCTCGCGTTCGCACTTTTTTGGTTGGCAGGCAGAAGAACAGGTTGAGTTGGCGCGCAGGAAAGTGGCGGAGCTGTTGCACTGTGATCCTCGAGAGGTGGTCTGGACCAGTGGAGCAACGGAGTCAAATAACCTAGCCATTAAAGGTGTGTTTGAGAGTGCTGCGGTTATTGATGAGGGTTGTGTTCGCTACAGTGGTCATCTGATTACCTCAACCATAGAGCACAAAGCGGTGCTTGATCCCGTTGAGTGGTTGCAGGCGCGGGGCGTTGAGGTCACTTGGCTAACGCCTAATGCGGACGGTGTTATTGCAGTTGGGCAAGTTGAGGCCGCGCTGCGTGAAGACACGCGCTTGGTTAGTCTGATGCAGGTTAATAACGAAGTCGGGTCGATCAACCCCATTGCCGAGATAGGGCGGCTGTGCGGAGAGCGTGGTGTGCTTTTGCATGTGGATGCCGCGCAGGCGGCTGGCAAGGTTGATATCAATGTATCGACCTTAGCGGCTGACATGATGAGTCTGTCAGCGCATAAATTTTATGGCCCCAAAGGGGTGGGTGCGCTGTATGTAAAGCGCACTGTGCAAAGCCGGTTAGAGCCTGTGATTCACGGCGGTGGGCATGAGCGTGGTATGCGCTCTGGGACCTTGCCGACCCATCAAATAGTGGGGATGGGCGTGGCGGCGGAGTTGGCGTTGGAAGGCCTCGATGGTGAGGTTCGGCAGGTGCAGCAATTGCGTGATCAGTTGTGGTGCGGCATTGCGGATTTACCCGGAGTGAAGCGCAATAGTGTCGTTGAGGCCGTGAGCCCGATTCATTTGAATGTGTGTTTCTCGGGCGTTGATGGCGAGACGCTTATGTTGTCATTGCGTGAACTTGCTATCTCTTCTGGCTCGGCCTGTACGTCGGCCAGTATGGAACCGTCTTATGTGTTGAAGGCCATGGGGCTGAGCGACAGCGATGCGCATAGCTCGATCCGTTTCTCGTTGGGGCGCTTCACGCAAAAAGAAGACGTAGAGCGTGCCATTGTGCACATTCGCAAGATCGTCAGTGGTCTGCAAACAGCTTAATTTGGTTCATTGGGTTACCAGTGGGCGCCGGCACAAGAAGTTGGCCGGCATTTGTAAACCTTGAGGCGGTGTTCTTGAGGGGTAAGAGAAAATATGACCGCGAAGAGTGTGCCTGAGAGCGCTCCGTGAGCGGAAAGTCGTGTTTCTGGTAAGCCGCCTGTTGGCGCTTATTTTGAATGCACCAAGTGATTAGCCAAGTTGTAGAGAGTCCGTGGCATGACTGAACAAATAGATAAAGCCCTCGAACGCGAGTATGAGGCGGGATTTGTATCCGATATTGAGTCCGAAACCTTCGAGCCGGGTTTGGATGAATCGGTGATTCGTCGCATCTCGGCCATGAAGGACGAACCTGAGTGGATGTTGGATTGGCGCCTGAAGGCTTTCGCTGCCTGGCAGGAGATGGAAGAGCCGGACTGGGCACACGTCGATTATGTGAAAATCGACTATCAGGCCATCTCCTATTATTCCGCACCTAAGAGCATGGCCGATAAGCCACAGTCACTGGATGAAGTCGACCCAGAGCTGTTGCGCACCTACGAGAAACTGGGCATTCCACTGCTTGAGCAGCAGATGCTGGCGGGTGTTGCCGTGGACGCGGTTTTCGATTCCGTTTCCGTGGTCACCACCTTTCGCGACAAGCTGGCCGAAGTTGGGGTTATCTTCTGCCCTATTTCTGAAGCCATACGCTCGCACCCGGAGCTGGTGAAAAAGTACCTCGGCAGCGTCGTGCCGCAGAAGGATAACTACTTCGCCGCGCTCAACTGCGCGGTCTTCACCGACGGCTCGTTTGTCTATATTCCCAAGGGCACTCGCTGCCCGATGGAGTTGTCGACCTACTTCCGCATCAATGAGCTGAACACCGGCCAGTTCGAGCGCACGCTGATCATTGCCGATGAAGGCAGCCACGTCAGCTACCTCGAGGGTTGTACTGCGCCGCAGCGTGATGAAAATCAGCTGCACGCGGCCGTGGTTGAATTGGTGTGTATGGACGACGCCGAGATCAAATACTCAACCGTGCAGAACTGGTACCCAGGCGACGAAAACGGCAAGGGCGGAATCTACAACTTCGTTACCAAGCGCGCCGTGTGTCACACCAACGCCAAGGTGTCTTGGACTCAGGTAGAAACCGGTTCTGCGGTTACTTGGAAATACCCTAGCTGCATCCTTAAGGGTGATAACAGCATCGGTGAATTCTACTCGGTGGCCCTGACGCGCGGTGCTCAGCAGGCCGACACCGGCACCAAGATGATTCACTTGGGTAAAAACACCAAGTCGACCATTATCTCCAAGGGTATATCGGCGGGTCGCAGTAACAACAGTTACCGCGGTCTGGTGCGCATGAACCCAGGCGCCGAAGGCGCACGAAACTTTACCCAGTGTGATTCGCTGTTGATCGGTGATCAGTGTGGCGCGCATACCTTCCCGTATGTAGAAAGCCGCAACCCGACCGCAATCGTCGAGCACGAAGCGACAACATCAAAGGTCAGCGATGATCAGATGTTCCTGTGTCGGCAGCGTGGTCTTGACCCAGAAAAAGCGGTTTCCATGATCGTGAATGGATTCTGTCGGGAAGTATTTAAAGAGCTGCCGATGGAATTTGCCGTAGAAGCCGGCAAGTTGCTGGAGATTAGTTTAGAAGGCTCTGTCGGTTAAATAAGAGGCTCGGTTGGCTAAAGAAGAGCCTCGATCGGTAAAGCGTCGAGTCCATTGTTTACTGAAGGGCTGCGCGTTACGCGGCCTCATGCGCTGACTTATACCGCGCTCGGTTAAAAGAATTTGAGGAAGAGAAAATGTCGTCTGAAAAAGTGTTGTTGAAAATCGAAAACCTGCACGCCAGCGTTGAGGAAAAGAATATCCTCAAGGGTCTCAACCTAGAAATTAAGCCGGGCGAAGTTCACGCCATCATGGGTCCCAATGGTGCGGGTAAATCCACCATGGGTTACGTTTTGTCTGGCCACGAGGGCTACAGCGTCGAGAGTGGCTCGGCCAAGCTAGACGGTGTTGAATTGCTTGAGTTGGATGCCGAAGAACGTGCCCGCGCGGGTTTGTTTCTCGCGTTTCAGTACCCAGTTGAAATTCCAGGGGTCAGCAACCTCGAGTTTATGAAAGCCTCGGTAGACGCGCAGCGTGCAGCCCGCGGTGAGGACTCGTTGAGTTCTGCAGCTTTCCTGAAGCTGGCTAAGGCAGCTTGTAAGCAGGTTGATCTGCCGCTGGCTTTCTTGAAGCGCGGCGTTAACGAAGGTTTCTCTGGCGGCGAGAAAAAGCGCAACGAAATTATGCAGATGCTGTTGTTGCAGCCTAAATTGTGCATTCTAGATGAGTCTGACTCGGGTCTCGATATCGATGCGCTTCAGGTTGTTGCTGAAGGCGTAAACAGTCAGCGCTCGCCCGATCGTAGTTTTATCGTGGTGACGCACTACCAGCGTCTGCTCGATTACATCAAACCAGATTTCGTTCACGTATTCTCAGACGGTAAAATCATCCGCACCGGTGACGCTTCTCTGGCGCTGGAGCTCGAAGAGCAAGGTTATGGCTGGTTGACGGAGCAGCGTGAGTCCGAAGAGGGCGCTTCGGTGTCTGAAAGTAAGGAAACGCAAGCATGAGCAACTGGCTAGAAAATGCCGTCGCTCGCGCTGATGCACTGGCGGAAAACAGCAGTGATTGGCTGGCGCCTAAGCGCGAGGCATCTCTGGCGCTCCTGCGTGAGGCAAAAGTGCCGACGCGTAAAACCGAGGCCTGGAAGTACACGCCGGTTCGCGCTCTGGATCAGGTCAACGTATCGACTTCTGTCACCGCGACCTTACAGGCAGAAAAGATTGCCGATCTAGATAGCTTGGATCTGGTATTCGTCAACGGCGAGTTTGACGCTATGCAGTCGGGCACCAAGTTGCCTGCGGGCGTATCCATTGTGCGCCTGTGTCAGGCCGATGCGGTGGCTCAGGCTTGGGCGCTGGAAGCCTTTTCTAAGATTAAACCATCACGCCATCTGTTTGGTTTGGTGAATGACGTGCTGGCCACTGACGGTGTCATCATTGATGTTGCCGCCGATAGCGATGTTACCCAGCCGCTGCGCATTGTTAATCTGCTGAGTCAGGGCAGTGAAGCGCATACCCGTGTGCTGGTGCGCATTGGTGAGCGCGCGAAAGCCTGTGTGATTGAGCAGTTTGTTGGCAACGAAACCAGCTTTAATACCGGCTTTGCTGAGTATGATGTGGCGGCCCATGCCGAGTTGGAGCACTACCGTTTTGCAACCCAGACGGGTGAGGCGCTGAGCATTGGTGGTTGTCACTTCAACCTGGCGGAAAAGGTACAGCTCAACAGCACCCTGATCGGTTTTGGCAGTAACTTGTCGCGCGTTGATGTCGACGTGACTCACGCGGGCGAGCACGCATTTGCCAAGCTCAACGTTATCTACCTGCTCGACGGTAAGGAGCTGTTTGACCTGCACAGTACCATCGAGCACGCTGTGCCGAATGGCACCACCGAAGAGAACGTGCGCGGTATAGTCGCCGATCGCGCCAAGGTGGTTTTTAATGGCCGTATTCACATCCACCGCAATGCGCAGAAGACACTGGCTGAGCTGAATAACCGCAACCTGTTGATGTCCGATAAAGCGGAAATTAACACCAAGCCCGAGTTGGAAATCTACGCCGACGACGTCAAGTGTGCCCACGGAGCGACGATTGCCGAGCTTGATAAAAAAGCGCTCTACTACATGCAGTCCCGTGGTCTGACTCGCTCCCAGGCGCAGGTGATGCTCAATTTTGGTTTTATTAATGAGTTGGTTGAGCAAATGCCAAATCAGGCGCTGGCTGAGTGGTTGCGACCGCAACTTAAAGATCGCTTCGCGGCGATGGAAGTTAAGTAAAGAATCGAAGCAGTCGTTAGACTGCTCGCGCCTGTTGTCGAAAGGCAAAGGCGCAGAAATTCGAGACAAGTGAGTAGGTAACATGAACAGCCAGGTAAATGCTGACCTCAGTGCGGCAGTGACACAAAATACGAAGCTGGGTACTGGTTTCGACGTTGAAGCGATTCGTGCACAGTTTCCGATCTTGTCGCGCGAAGTGGATGGTAAGCCGCTGGTTTACTTAGATAATGCCGCGACGACGCAAAAGCCGCAGTGCGTCATTGATGCGCTGGTCGACTACTACACCACCTGCAACTCTAATGTTCACCGCGGTGCACACCGTTTGGCTGATGAGGCAACAACTCGCTACGAAGGTGCCCGTGATCAAGTGACGAGCTTCTTGAGCGCGGCCAGCCGTAACGAAGTGATTTGGAGCAGCGGCACCACTGAGTCCATTAATATTGTGGCCAATGGTTTGGCGCAATTGTTGAGCGCCACCGATGAAGTAGTCGTTACGCAGATGGAGCACCACGCAAATTTGGTGACCTGGCAGCAGGCGTGTAAGCGCGCCGGCGCCACGTTAAAGGTGGCGCCGATCAATGACGCAGGTGAGCTGGATGTTGATGCATTCACTCAACTGCTCAAGAGCAATACTAAATTGGTATCCATTCCGCAGGTG
>Ga0209826_1000990_pt1 | contig 20225 bp, 19 predicted proteins | sample GOMGulsemesocosm_5_FD_184637 | JGI IMG/M metagenome (GOLD analysis project Ga0209826, IMG submission 184637) | Methane-oxidizing microbial communities from mesocosms in the Gulf of Mexico - GOM15C Gulf of Mexico (SPAdes) (version 2) | ecosystem: Environmental > Aquatic > Marine > Cold seeps... | reverse complement strand
TTGCTATGGAATTGATAGAACCTCACGGAATGCCATTATCTTTTGCCTTTATTTGCTTTATTTTTGTTTTAATTGCGGCCTATCAAGCCCTTAAAATGCGTCGATAAATAGCCTGTTTGAGAAAAGCTTAGGAAAATATGTTCGAAGCACTTGACTTGAGCGATTAAATCCGTATTTTCCGGGCTTCAATATTAAATCTCCTGCACTGTAGCAGGTGAAAGACGGAGTTTGGGACATGGCTAAGCCAACCACATTGAAAATCAAGCTGGTAAGCAGCGCTGGTACAGGTTTCTACTACGTAACCAAGAAAAATCCACGCACACTTACTGAAAAAATGGTTCTACGTAAGTATGACCCAGTTGTACGCAAGCATGTTGAATTCAAAGAAGCCAAAATCAAATAAGATTTTGACTATTTGATCGTGCAAAGCGGCACTGAATAAAAAACCCTGGCATTTGCCGGGGTTTTGCTTGTCCTGCTGAGTTAAACCAAGATTAATTCAAAAGTGGCTTGAGCGCTCATCCACCACGATAGGCCTAGAGATCTCTTTTAGGCCTTACTGAGAGGGGTTTGTTACGATGTAGGGGTTGTCGTCACGACCCGATTTCGACCGTCGCGTTTCGCTTGATATAACGCTTCATCAGCGCGTTTCAGAATCGAATCCATTTTATCGCCCATAATTGATGTCGTTACGCCTATAGAGCACGTGATTTCCAGACTGTTAGCGCCACCAGAAACCTCGAAGGGTTCCTCGAATATAGATCTACGAAGTCGCTCAGCTACACCAGAGGCAACCGCAAGATCCGTATCAGGCATAACAACGACAAATTCCTCGCCACCATAACGGCAAGCAAGATCAATTCCTCGAACACTTTTACCGATGCGGCCGGAAAAGGATTTGAGCACGTCGTCACCGACATCATGACCATATGTATCGTTCACATTTTTAAAAAAATCGATATCCATAATTAAAACAGAAACAGGTTTGATATCTGTTTGGGTTTTTACCAGCAATGTTTCCAGATGATTGGACATATATCGACGATTATAAAGACCGGTCAAGCCATCAGTAACAGCCAATTCCATACTTCGATGGTAGTTATGGCGCAAACGATCCTGATATTTCTTACGTAGAACTTGAGTCTTCGTCCTAACGATCAATTCGTTATTATCAATGGGACGCATGACATAATCATTAACGCCAAGATCAAGGCCTTTGACGAGCCTGTCCGTATCAGAATCCTCTACTAAAGTCAGGATAGGAAGCTGACGTGTTTCTTCAAAGGTTCGAATTCGAGAACAAAATCGCAATGGATCAAAACTTGAAACGTTCATGCTCACAACGGCAAGATCAAAATCCCCGCCACGAGCCAGAACTTGCGCTTCGTCCATATCGCCTTCAATAGTCACATCATAGTCGGATTCGTAGACTTGGCGCAGTTGTTGCGACGAAAAATTGTTGTCATCGATAACAAGTATACGTCCTCGTTGGCCCACAAAGCTTTCTTCATCTTCAGAGCTCAAAACGCCAAGATCCTGGCTTGTTTCTTCACGTAATCGAAACTCGTCCATCATCATCTTCAAACGAAGTAAGGACTTCACCCGCGCAAAAAGCGCGACATCGTCCACAGGCTTGGTCAGAAAATCATCAGCACCCGCTTCAAGCCCCTGAACACGATCAGCCGTTTCGCTAAGGGCCGTTACCATGACAACAGGAATGTGAGCGGTTTTAGGATCCTTCTTTAGCCGTTGGCATACCTCGAACCCATCCATTTGTGGCATCATGACATCCAACAGGATCAAATCGGGCGACTTTTCTCGCGCCAAATCTAATGCATCAGGCCCATTATAGGCCGTAATAACATCATAATACTCAACGGTGAGCTTTGCTTCTAGAATTTTTACATTTGGGAGTACGTCATCTACGACTAGTATTCTTGCTGACATTTTTCTATTCTAAAAAATCGCTGACAGTCTTGATAAAGTTCTCTACTGAAATAGGCTTGGCAACGTAGGCTTCGCAGCCACCTTCCCGAATTTTCTCCTCATCGCCCTTCATCGCAAAGGCAGTCACGGCCACAACTGGAATAGATTTTAGATTTTCATCTTCCTTAATCCATTTGGTGACTTCCAATCCAGAAACTTCAGGCAACTGAATGTCCATTAGAATCAAGTCTGGCTTGTGTTCACGTGCCATAGAGAGCGCTTGCATCCCATCCTTCGTTTGCAATGTGGCATAGCCATGCGCTTCAAGGAGGTCATGAAACAACTTCATGTTCAGTTCATTGTCTTCTACAATAAGTACCGTTTTTTTAAGCACCGCGTTCATATCACAGGTCGCCTTATATTTGTTGTTGGCGCAAGTATTCTTACCCTATCCCTTTGTCAAATTTATCTCAAAATTTACGCATTACTTAGCGTGAAAGGCTCGAAACACAGAAAATTTTGTTTATAATGACAATATCATCACACACTAGACAGAAATATGTTTAACATTCTATTACCAACGAAGGGTCTGATTGAAAAATGAATAAAGAACTTGCTGAAATTACAGCGATTCAGGCCATAACCTTTCTTGCCGGTGATGAAAATCACATGTCTTGGCTTATGAATGAAACCGGATTATCAATTGCAGATTTTTCTTCCATCCAAGAAAATCAGGACATTTTGGCCGGCGTTCTGGACTTCCTGCTAACCCATGAAAATATTTTATTGGAATTTTGTGAAGCTCAAAATATAGACCCGGCAACCCTTACAAAAATACGGCCTTTCTTCCCCGGATCGAGCCTGGAGTATTAAAAGAATGAGTTCCAAAATCCACGATGATGTTTTACCCCAGCTGTCTGCTTTATCCATTCAGCGGGACCGACCGTTAATTATCACAGATGCTGATGAAGTCTTATTCCACTTTATGGAAGGTCTTGAGGTTTTCCTTGAGCAACAAGATATGTTCTTTGATTGGTCTTCTTTTGCGCTTCATGGAAATATCCGGCGCAAAAATGATAAAGAACCTGTGGAAGCAGAGCAGATACCAGTTCTTCTTAATCTGTTCTTTGAAGAACATTGCAACACCCTTCCTGCAGCCCCAGGTGCTGCCGAGCATTTAGAGCTTTTAAGCAAGGATGCCCAGATTGTTGTCCTCAGCAATGTTCCCCCCAAATTTGCGGACTTAAGACGAGAGGGATTGCAACGAAGTGGCATGAACTTTCCCTTAATCGCGAATATCGGCCCAAAAGGACATGTGGTTAAGCACCTTGCTGAAGGTATGGAATGCCCTGTGTTTTTTATCGATGATATCCCAACAAACCATAGCTCCGTCAGCAAACATGCTAATCATGTAGAACGCGTCCACTTCATTGCAGATAAGCGGCTAGCAAACCTTCTTGGGCCCGCAGAGCACAGCAATATCAGATTAAATAGTTGGCCTGAAATCCACGATCATATTCAATCCATTTTGAATAAAGGGATATAAAATGCGGATTGGGGTTGATCTGGGCGGAACAAAAACAGAAATCATTGCACTTTCTACTAGTGGCGAAGAAATCTACCGCAAACGAAATTCAACCCCCCGCGGGGATTACCAAAACATATGTAAAAATATCGAATATTTAGTAAATGAAGCCGAAATAAAATTGGCCCAAAAGGGCTCTATTGGTATTGGTATCCCTGGTGCAACATCTCCCAAAAGCAAGCTTGTAAAGAATGCGAACACGACCGAACTAATCGGCCATCCCCTTCAGATGGATTTAGAAAACTTGCTAAACCGCCCCGTAAAAACTGCTAACGATGCAAATTGCTTTGCCTTGTCCGAAGCCGTCGATGGCGCGGCAAAAGGAGCAAGCGTTGTATTTGGGATTATACTGGGAACAGGTGTTGGTGGCGGCATTGTTGTTGATGGTCAAGTTCTTGGCGGTGCTAATGCTATCGCCGGAGAATGGGGCCATACCCCCCTTCCTTGGGCTAACCAGAATGAAAGGCCTGGGCCCGATTGTTATTGCGGTAAAAAAGGTTGTGTTGAGACTTTTTTATCGGGACCCGGTTTAAGCCGGTCGCATAATGCTGTCGGTGGTATTGGTCCAAATGCAATGGAGATTGCCTCTTTGGCAGCTTCTGGGGATGAAGCTGCCCGTCGAACCTTAGCAAGTTTTGAGCGTCGTTTGGCCAAAGCTCTTGCAAGTATTATCAATATCATCGACCCCGACGTCATTGTCTGCGGCGGCGGCTTATCCAATTTACCTGGCATATATGAGAACGTCCCTAGGCTTTGGCAAGAATATGCTTTCTCAGACGGGATTGAGACGTCTCTAATAAAGGCTAAACACGGGGATTCTTCTGGCGTTCGCGGAGCTGCTTGGTTGTGGCCCGCATGACCACCATTTGCCGAAATTGCCTCAGAAAAATACCGAAACAGGGCCTGAGCAAGATCTCCAGATGCCCTTATTGCAGATCCCCCAAAACTCTACAACATCCTGAACTGCATAGCTTAAGCCTCGCCCATATGGACTGCGACGCTTTTTATGCATCTGTTGAAAAAAGAGACAATCCTGATTTGCAAGATAAGGCCGTTATTGTAGCCCATGATGGCCCACGAAGTGTTGTGAGTACCTGCTGCTATATAGCTAGAATGTCTGGTGTTCGATCTGCGATGCCTCTGTTTACCGCCAAGAAATTATGCCCAAGTGGTGTTATCGTACAGCCGCGTATGACGGTGTATTCAAGCGTCAGTAAAGAAATACATGCCTTATTCGCCAAATTGACGCCTGCGATTGAACCTCTTTCTCTTGATGAAGCTTTTCTGGATTTATCCGGAACACAGAAATTACATGGCCGCACACCGGCTCAGTCCATGGCCTGGCTTGCGTTAGAGATTAAAAAAACCATTGGGATAACAGTCTCCATTGGCCTCAGCTACAATAAATCTCTAGCAAAACTAGCGTCGGATTTAAATAAACCCGATGGATTTGCCATCATCGGACGGGAAGAGGCTTTGAGATTTCTGTTTGGCAGGTCCGTAAGTGACATTTGGGGAGTGGGTAAAGCTCTAAATAAAAAATTAGCGGCTGACGGCATCACAACAATTGGTCAATTACAACATAGAGAAGAAGCCGATCTAATGGCCCGTTATGGTCTTATGGGCTCCCGGTTATTCAATTTTTCTCGCGGTCAAGATAACCGAGCCGTAAAGGCTAATCAAAAGGCTAAAAGTATCTCAGCAGAAACGACGTTCAGTACTGATATTTCCGATTTAGACATTCTGCTAAAGCGACTATGGCCCCTTTGTGAGAAAGTTTCAATTCGTCTCAAAAAATCGGGAAAAGCAGGCAAGACAATCACATTAAAACTAAAAACAGGGAATTTCCAAACCTTAACCAGAAGCCACACACTGGATCAACCAACACTTCTGGCCGAAACCTTGTATCAGGAGGTTAAACCTCTTTTGGAGAAGGTCGCCCCAAACAAAAAATTCCGCCTCATTGGCGTCGGCATAAGCAGCTTTGGAGATATTAAAGATGCTGATATCCCCGATCTATTAAACACGAAAGGGACAAAGTATAAAAACGTAGAGAATGCAATTGATGCCGTCCGTGCAAAATTTGGCGACACGGCAATTGGCAAAGGCCGCGGCATAAAGCCCAAAGAAGAAACTAAATAGCGTTTTTACAAATATTTTTGAGTGCTAACCATTCAGTATTAATCAAGGGGCTTCCCTGCCCTGTAGTGCCCCTTTCTTGGAGTCTTGCGATTCTCCCCTCCATATCAGGATGAGACGCAAACAAGGACAAAAAAGAGGAGTTGTTCTTTTTGGGAACAAGGCTTTGCAAAAGTGGAATGACCTCTGAGATGTCAAAATTCAACGCTGACATAATTTCAATTGCGCGGCTATCCGCTGTTCGTTCAAAGTCCCGACTATAGGCAGCACCAAGTACTAATTGTCCAGCGCTAGCGAGAACTGTTCCGCCCGTCACGTCACCAAAAGCCAGCGACAGAATAGCTGCGATCCCAAGGTTTGACACGAATAGTCTTGTCGGGTGTTTTTCTTCGATATGACCAATTTCATGGGCGAGTACACCGGCTAAAGCATTTGCACTTTTCGCCCTATTGATGAGAGCTGAAGTGACAATCATACGCCCACCCGGCAGGGCAAATGCGTTAGCTGTCTTGCTTTTAATAACAATGACAGAAATAGGAAACTCTAGATTGCCAGTAACACTATCAAGCTGTCCAATTATCTTCTCTAGGGCTTTTTGACCCATACTTGATTTACAGACGGCATCGTCTCGATTATCTTGTTTAGAAAAGGCGCGGATCATCTGATCTTCTACCGTCAGACCAATTTTCTGTCGCGTCTCCGTTGGCAAGATATTAGCAACAAAAGAAGCAATTCCAGGCAGACCAACAGCAAAAAACAGCCCCACGGATACAATTGCAACAGCGGCAACGGCAGCAATTGGTCGCCACCACCCCGGTGCACCTGCTCGTTTTTTTCGCAAATCAGGACAGCGCCTAATCAGCTCTTCAACAAATATGACATCCTCTGTAATCAGCCGTGCTGGGTTGTCAGTTGAGATTGATAGATTTACCTCTCCAACTCTTACGGATGCGTTCTCATCCCTAATTTCAGCCAATGGCCAACGTCCGACCTCGTCCCCATCATCACTACAGATCAGTAGGGTGGAGCCAAAGATTTCAATCCGAACAGTTTGTGCCTTGGAAATTCGTCCATCGAAAAATCGCGCTTGGGAATTCATTACTAAAAGGCCCCTACATCGAGCGCATCTGCAAGTCCCTCGCCATATTGGGGGGAGTTTTCACTATTTGCTGCAACTTCTTCAAAAATCGAAACATTCGTTATTTTCAAACTGCCGCAAACAGCTTTCATTACAGGAATAAACAAGAAAAAATATTTCAGAATATCAAATAACAAATACACACTAATAAAGGTGCCAATACCGACGACCAAAAGTAATTCAGGTGTGATGGCAATTGCGCCTACAACCAAAGCGACAATCGCAACATAAGCCACGATCGATACAAGCGCCAACAACCCAAAAATGAGCAACATTCGCCCTACAGGTAAAGTCGAGGTGAAACGTGCGCCAGAAAATTGAGTAACTTCGGCCAGATAGCGAAATTCTTTCACGCGTGCATTGATTAACAGAAGAAATGCGGCGAAACCCACCATTAACAAAACACCCATGATGCCCACCAAAGGCTCATTTGATGCGCTGAGGCTTTCCATATCAAAAATTGACGAAAATTCTAATGATGTCATTGTCTCCATATAAATCGCGGCACATACGATTGCCACCTGTACAAAAACAATAAGGGGCCAGTATATTTTATAGAAGTTGGCGGCTTCGCCTTTGCACCGTAGTGACTGATCCCCAAAAGCGACGTTATTTATAAAATAGTTCGCCCTTACGGCTCTCATATAGGGATATGCCCAGCCGATCGTTACAATAGATAAGATAGACCAAAACAAAATTCTCCAAGTATAAGTAAGCGCCTTGCCTTTAAGGAAAAAACGAATTGTTCGAAGAGATGTGCGGCTTAATCTAAAGCGCCACAATCGGTAGCGGGCAAATTGCCAAAAGCCATAAAGTAAAACAAAGTTAAGAAGCTGCTCGACCCCTAGAAAACTAGGATTGCTCATGATCAAAAATTGTAATCCAATTCCAACGACAGTAAACAATAGTCCTAAAAGGGCCATAGCGATCAAAAAACCAATAAACAACTCTTTTGCGGTTCCGTGATATTCCAGTCTGTCTTGCTTTATTTTTATACTGGGCCACAACATTCTACGTAAATGCGTCTTTCCCCAAAATCGATAAAGACCTAGGGTCAAAAAGCCGAAGAGCTTATTTTTCAACAGACGAACCACAAGATCCTTGCGGTTCACGTCAAAGGATACAAAAGATTCTAAAGGGTTTTGAGCTTCCGTGTTCCGAGACATATTGTTAAAGCTTGTGAAATTTGGATTATCCTGATCAGGCATGTAGGACCGCTCTACTCATAGTATTATTTAATCAACACGAAAAATCTATTAACCTGTGTAGCATTCTAGTTATTATTCGTACAGCCAGACATTTTTATAAAATCCAATTGCACCAGCTCACCATCCAGCGAAAAATCTTTGTATTTGAGAACCAAATCGTCGACGATGCCATTTTCGTACATTTTAAGCCCAACTTCGTAATCGGGCTCATTCGTTTGCTGACTCAAGTCAAAATAGGCCATTTGAACAGGCCAAAATGGAATATTGTTCATTTCAGATCTTTTAGCCATGGCTTGAGACGTTGCTTTCTTTTTTCCAATAACGGTCAAACTATCCTGTAGGCCGTCGAGGCCATTCCCGTCATAAATTTTCGCAGAAACAAGATTTTTGCCTGCTTTAGCTGATTTCAAAATCTTTCGTGTGTGGGCTGTTGGAAAAAGAACACCTTTAGGAAGTAAAATTTCTTCCGTATCCTGATCTTTGAAGGTAACGCGGCCATCCGCACCGTTATTTTGCATTATCGCAGTGCCATTGAACTTTTCTATCTCTTTGCCATTGAGGACATTTGACATAGAAAAACGCATAATGTCTCCAACCCTATCCTCCCATGTGGACAAGTGATAGTCAGACACGACTGTACCGCCATCAACATTGCTGAGTTCAACCAGCATGCGCTGATTCAAGACATATCCCTCACATCCGTTTTCGACCTGCATTACAATTCGACCACGAACATTTTCAATTACGCCATCTCGTTTTGTTTCTTTCAAAGACAGATCATAAACAGCCTTGTAAGACGCCAGAGGTATTGCACCGGCCAATGCGGACGCGTGAGGTAAGAGGACGCCAATAAGAGTTACTGCCGCTGCAAAATTCTTTACCAGCTGTTTTTTCATTTGATATGCAATCCGTAATAGGCGTGTGAATAATAGCAATTAGTATGCGTGCTTCATTTACTGAGTAATAAACCTCATTTGCAGTCCTGTGAAGATGAAAGAATTCAAATAAAGGAGGCAAAAAAGGACATAAAGGAAAAAAAATTCAATTCAGTTAGGAAGTATTTTCCCATTAAGATCCGCTTACAGAGCTAATTTTCAATGATTATCAGACTAAAACACTGAAACTATTCAACAATCTCGAAACACACCTTTCTGGCACAGCAGTTGCAACGTTTGTATTGGAGACGTGAAACAGTCTCTTGGTATTCGATAGGTTTATGCGGCGAAGTCGCTATAAAATAGTCAAGGAGTATATATATGTCTGGTTCTTTCTTAGCGGTTGCAGGTGAACACCTAAATACGCAAATATCCCCCGATCGCGACATCACTCCTTACCTTGAAAATTTGGCTTCTCGATTAAAATCCTCTGATTTGTTTGAAGATCAAGTAGATGATCGCAATTGGAATCTTATAAATCGTGTCCTTGCTTATGCAGCGAGTGCTGAACAACATATAGCTGAACAGAAATCACGCATAAAAGAGCTGGAAAACCTTTCATCCACAGATGAGCTTACGGGCCTCAATAATCGACGTGCTTTACAGGATTACTTAACCCGCACCATCGGCAGAGCAAAACGCCACAAGGAACAGGGCGTTGTTGCTTTTCTTGATTTGGACAATTTCAAAAACATCAACGACAAGCATGGTCATAATGCAGGAGATGAAATCCTGAAAAAACTTGCTGAGATTTTGTTGGAAAACTTACGTGGCACTGATTTTATTGCACGCCTTGGCGGAGATGAGTTCGTTTTCGTTCTCGATAAAGCAGACCACGAATGCGGTTTCTCTCGTGCTAAAGAAATCCGTGATATTTTATGCAAAACTAAAGTCAACATTGCTGGCAAAACTTTCGATTTGTCAGTTAGTATGGGGCTGGCAAAATATGACGGTCAAAGCACCTACAGCGCTGTTCTTAACACTGCAGATTCAGCAATGTATTCTGACAAGAGAAAGCGTAAATTAAACGCCAAGATGTAAATTCGCTTCTTCATAATGATCGGTAAAGACTGCACCATCTGGAATTCGAAACAATTCAATTGGCTTCCGAACGCCACGAAGGGTTTGAGATCCAATACTCTCCAATTGATCGCATTCGTGCTCTGATGCCTTTACAAACTCTGAAGAGATGAGAAAATTTGTATTGAACCGATCACAAAGACCTTCGATGCGACTCACTTCATTAACGGCAGAACCGACAACAGTAAAATCCAGTCGATTTTGCGAGCCAACATTCCCATACATGACTTCCCCCACATGGAGAGCGACGTCGAGTTCCATGGTCAAAAGGCCTTGCGCTTGCCTCTCAATATTCAGCTCTTTCACCCCTGTAATCATCTTGAGTGCCGCAATCATTGATGTTTTACAAATTTCAAGATGCTCCTGATCCTTAAGAACAAAGGTAGCTAACATGCCGTCTCCCATAAATTTAAGGATTTCGCCACCAGCCTCCTCTATCGGACCTGCCATTCGCTCAAGATACTGATTCAACGTCCCGACGATATCTGTATTATCAATAGTGTCAGATAAGGTCGTAAATCCGCGTAAATCGGCATAAACTAAAACTGCGGTAATGCTCCTTGCCGTCCCACGCTCAATCTGTCCTGCGAGAACCCGTCGAGAGGTTCCGCGCCCAACATATGTCTGTAGAACGGTACCCGCCGCTTCAAATGACGCAATTCCCTTCAAAGCAAGGGCAAAAATTGGGATTGCGCGCCTGAGAAGACTAAATTCTTCTTTTGTAAATCCACCCGGCGAGCTACTTGCCCAAGACGTAATAAGTCCCGCTGATTTATCTCGCCAGCTATCCTGAAAACCCCAGCCAAAATCGAAAATCTGAGAAAACCAGTCAGTCATCCCTTGTTCTTTAAAGTCGACCAATACCGGAAAATCCAGTTCCTCCGTACTTTCCAGCGGACGGTGCATAAAACTAACACTATTGCTAATCATGAAGAAAAATGGACTGGCAAACCACCCTTCTCCCGGATCTTCGCTATGTAAAACATTTGTATTCACAACAATGCCTTCGCTTTGTCGCCACGTGTACATAAAGGCACTTACCTGAGGATGGATTGTACTCAAAGCAATATTGCCGCGTTCCAAATTAACGCCAAGTTCAACGAGTCGCTCACAAAGTTCCTGCAAAAGTTGACTGGTTGTCATACCGGTCATCCCCGCTTCAATTAACCAGGAGAATAATTCTTCTTCTCTTGTTCTTGGAGGGAAATGTTCGCAGCTGCGTGTCATATTTTTGGTTGTAGCGCCCATGGTAAACTTTCGCAATGCAAAGGAGAGGTGTTAGAAATCCGCCAAACAATCATATAATATGTTCTTAGCAAAATTGTAGGCTTGACACAAAAATATGTCGAAAATAAAAAATTGTTTGAAACACAACAATCTCCCTTGGCTCAGTTGAGTCAAAATGATAAAAATCTTAAAAGTTAAAATCTCCTGCTAATTTTGGAGATATATACAGGCGAGGAAAAAATGGCAGAGCAGCTCAAGAAATATTGGAAAAGCTATATAGACGGTCAATGGGTTGATAGTCTGGATGGTGAGCGGATCACCATTGAGAACCCAGCGACAGCTCTTCCAATTGCAGAAGTTTCCCGCGCAAAACAAGAAGATGTTGATATGGCCGTTGTTGCGGCCAGAAAGTGTTTTAACTCAGCTGAATTATACAATATGCGCCCAACTAATCGCGGTGCCTTAATGTTTGAAATTGCCCGCCATTTGCTGGATATGGCCGATGAAATTGCCCTCGCAGAGTGCTTAGACAATGGGAAAACCCTTGCTGGCGGAAAAAATGAAGCCATGGCAGCTTCCCGATATTTCACATATTACGGTGGCCTTGCTGATAAACTAGAGGGACGAATGATCCCTTTGGGCGCCGATTACGTTGATTATACTATCCCCTCGCCTTTTGGTGTTTCAGCTCAAATTGTACCGTGGAATTTCCCTTTGCAGATTGCAGCTCGCTCAGTCGCATGCGCTCTTGCAACCGCAAATACTGTTGTTTTAAAATCACCAGAACTTTCCCCTCTTTCCACTTATTTTATAGCAGAAGCGTGTGATCGTGCAGGAGTGCCAAAAGGGGCGGTTAATATCTTATGTGGATATGGGCATGATTGCGGGGCATCCTTAGTATCTCATCCAGATATTGACCATATCGTTTTCACAGGCTCTTTGAAAACCGGGCAATCAATTCTTCATGCTGCCGCAGATCGTGTCATCCCAAGCATTATGGAACTAGGTGGCAAGTCTGCCGGCATAATTTTTAAAGATGCAGATTTGGACCAAGCTGTGAATTCTTCCGCATCGGGCATCTTTTCCCATGCGGGCCAAGTTTGTTCAGCGCAATCAAGATTACTGGTCCCAGCTTCGTTATATGATCAGGTTGTTGAAAAACTGGTTACGAAAGCAAGCTCCCTTTCAATTGGACCGGGCTTTGATGGGCATGACATCACTCCCGTCATTTCCGCGCAGCAAGCAGATAAAATTGAAGACATGTGCCTAGCCGCAGTGCGGGAGGGCGCAGAAGCTGCTACGGGGGGACGCAAAGCCGCTGGGTTTGATGGTCATTTCATTGAGCCTACTATTGTGGCTAATGTGACAAAAGAGATGACCATTGCCCAAGAAGAAGTATTCGGCCCTGTTCTCTCTGTACTGTCTTATGACGAGCCGGAGGAAGCTATCGCCATAGCTAATGGTACAGATTATGGATTATGTGCCGGCGTTTACACAAAAGACCTCGCCATGGCCCATTGGGCCGCTGGACAGCTTGTAGCTGGGCAGGTTTATGTAAATGAGTGGTTTGCAGGTGGGATCGAGACTCCTTTTGGCGGTACAAAAAGATCGGGCTATGGCCGAGAAAAAGGACAAGAGGCCTTGCAAAATTATGTGCAAACGAAGAATGTAGGCATTCGCATTACAAGCGGCGGAGGCGGACGCCCCGGCGGCTAAGGAACTTAATACAAAAACGGAGGCCTATTGTGCCAGGTGAAATAGACGCAAGACTTCAAAATCTTGGAATTACAATACCAGAGGCCGCATCTCCGGCTGCAAATTACGTCCCCTACACAATCACAGGGAACTTGGTATATGTCTCTGGCCAAGTTCCTTTTGTCGACGGAAAAATTCAATATCAAGGAAAAGTTGGTACTGATTTCAACACCGAAGAAGCTGCTGAATGTGCCCGGGTTTGCGCATTGAATATTATAGCCCAAGTCAAAGCCGCCTGTGGTGGCGACCTTGATCGCGTTCAAAAATGCGTGAAGCTTGGGGGATTTGTAAATTGCGTTGATGGCTTTTCCGAACAACCAAAAGTCATCAATGGCGCATCGGACTTAATGGTTGAAGTCTTTGAAGACAAAGGCCGCCACGCACGTTTTGCTGTGGGAACCAACGCTTTACCACTGAATGTTGCTGTTGAAATCGATGCGGTCTTTGAAATCAGTTAATAAAACCGCACCTGATTGGCTAACGGCAGCGCCGATAGCCCATCGCGGCCTTCATGATAAAGCATTCGGTGCGGAAGAAAACAGTCTGACTGCTTTTCGCCGCGCCAAAGCAGCCCGATTGCCAATTGAGTTCGATGTCCACCTATCGGCGGATTTTGAGCCTGTTGTTTTCCATGATGACAATTTGTCCCGAATGACGAACGACCCTCGACAATTGGCAGAAGTACCCCTAACGGAGCTTAAAAAACTGCGTCTGGGGAATGGACCTGACATGATACCAGATCTGTCATCTGTTCTGGAGATAGTTAATGGTGAAGTCCCTTTGGTAATCGAGCTTAAATCTTCCCCCTTCGGTCGAGAGAAATTGGCGTCAACAGTTTGGAAAACCTTAAAACTTTATCAAGGGCCCTATTCTGTCCAAAGCTTCGATCCATTTATTTTGGCGTGGTTTCGTCGTAATGCGCCAGAAGTTATCCGTGGCCAATTAGCAATGAAGTCTCCGCCCAGAAAAATGGCCGCCTATAAAAAATTTATGATGCGGCATATGCTTTTAAATACCTTAAGCAAACCACATTATATTGGTTATGATGTCAGCAGCATTAGTGATTGGACAGTAAGACGAGCCCTCAAAAACTCTTTGACTTTGTTAGCATGGACAGTCAGCAATGAAAATGAACTCGCACATGCCAGACAATTTGCTGACAACATTATTTTTGAAAATTTGCCCATAAAAATGGTGACTTAAGGTCGCGTGTAATGTCAAATAAATATGCAATCAAAACCCTACATAATATTTCGGATATTTCAGAAAGTGACTGGAATAACTGCCTTGAAGACGACCACCCCTTTGTGCAACACCAATTTTTAAAAGCACTGGAGGATAGTGGTTCCGTATCGGCAGAAACTGGCTGGATGCCCTATCATTTAATTTTACAAGAAGAAGACAGAACTGTTGGCGTCGCCCCACTGTATATTAAGGGGCATAGTCAAGGCGAATATGTCTTCGACCATAGCTGGGCTCATGCATATGAGCAAGCCGGTGGCAAGTATTACCCTAAAGTCCAACTATCCGTGCCCTTCTCCCCCGTAACAGGGCCTCGATTTTTAACGCCTGCAGGTCCAGAGCAAACTATAAGGAAATCACTGCTGGCACGCGGAGCGAAGGAAGTCGCCGTAAAACTCGGCCTCTCCTCCGTCCATATTACCTTCCATGAAAAAGACGATGCGTCCCTTATGGAAGAGAATGGCTATTTACTCCGCACCGGAGAACAGTTCCACTGGGTGAATGATGGGTATAAAGATTTTGATGATTTTCTCTCGAAGCTATCATCAAGAAAGCGAAAAGCTATAAAGAAAGAGAGAAGAGAGGCAAATAACCCGGAACTGGAATTCGAAGTCTTACAAGCCTCCGACATCACAGAAGAACATTGGGATGCTTTTTTCCACTTCTACATGGATACAGGCAGTCGAAAGTGGGGCACGCCTTATCTCACACGCGAGTTTTTCAATCAAATTGGAAAAAACCTCGGTGATAGTATCGTGCTGTTCATGATTAAACGCGCGGATCGGTATATTGCAGCCGCTTTAAATTTCAAAAGCAATGATTGCCTTTATGGGCGATACTGGGGCTGTATTGAAGACCATCGGTTCCTTCACTTTGAAACATGTTATTATAGAGCCATTGATTACGCGATTTCCCATGGCATAAAACGTGTGGAAGCTGGTGCCCAAGGCCCTCATAAATTAGCACGTGGATATTTACCTACAAAAACCTATTCCGCCCATTGGATGCAAGATCCGGGTTTTCAAGATGCTATTGCGGAATTTTTGAATGCAGAAACTCGTGAAATGAATGCAGAAATTCAGTATTTAAGCGAACACTCACCCTTCAAAAAATCAAAATAAATTTCGAACCTGTACTCGCCCCTGCGGAAAGCAAGGCATGTGTCTATTGTACGACACCCCAAAATAGTGTATGCTCACATTAACGTTTACGTCAACGTAAAGCATAAAAACAAAGAGCGAGCGAACTGAGAGGAAACTGGAGATGAGTACACATATCACCCGCGATCCAATTTATAACGCGGTTGCACCGGACGACTTCCCTGCCATGCTGGACACAGCACGCTATGGCCAAAGAACAGATGCATTTGATGCAATTATCTCTGGGACACATGATCATTTCTGGGACCCTCTAAATCCTGCGTATCTAGACTTTTCAACGCCCTTCGATCTTGAAAACCAAATGCTTATGCCACGGGAAAACTTTCCTGAACTCATGAGTGCTGTTGCAGACAAGCTCACAGAAAAACAGCAAATTAAACTGGCTAACGAAAGCGTTCGCTGGTCCCTTTCAGGTATTTTACATGGCGAACAAGGCGCGCTCTCTTTAAGTGCTAGCCTCTGCCATATCTTACTTGATCCGGGCGCTCAAGAATATGCATCCAACCAAGCAAGGGAAGAAGCTCGCCACGTAACAGCATTTAGCCGCTACATCCAAGTACGCTGGGGAAGTGCTTATCCTGTCGGCGAGGCTCTTGGAGGATTGCTCAAAGAACTTGTCGGCGCCGAAGAAGTTTACAAAAAACTCGTTGGCATGCAGATGCTCATTGAAGGTCTCGCTATGGGAGCCTTTGCTGGTTTCCATTCAAAAACGACTGATCCACTTCTTAAACGCCTGACACAATTGGTTATGACAGATGAGGCGTTCCACCACAAATTTGGTAAAATTTGGGCGGATAGAACTATTCCAAATCTCTCAAAAGAAGAGCACAACCTTGTAGAAGACTGGGCAGCAAAGTGTTTTGAGACCGTCCTTTTCAATTTGATGAATATTCGCCAAAAACAAGTCATTTACCAACAATTCGATTTGGAATGGGAATGGGTTCGTGATGCCTGCCGCGAAGTATTTACAGATAAAGATCGCCGGAACAGCTTAAAGGAATCCACCAATATTTTCCGCGTTTTGGTTAAAACCTTGCTCAAATCCGGTATCATTACGGATCGGACTAGAGGTAAATACTCACACTGGATTGATATGGACGAAATTGATGCGGAAGGTGAAGACATGGTGGGTTACGCAATTGCAGATGAGGGAATTGAATACCTGAAGGATATTAATCAGGGTCGTAAAGTCATCGGGCAAAAATAGACTCGACTGAGTTTCACTTGAAAGCGGGGCTATATGCCTCGCTTTTTTGTGCCCCGCCCACAAAAAAGGCGCCCCGAAGGTCGCCTTTCCCGTAAATAGCATTTAGTGAAAATTTACACCTTCTCACTACCAAGTTTTTTACCGCGTTTCTTATCAGTATTGCCTTTTTCCACAGTCTCACGATGACTGACCTCTTGTGCACTTTCTATATCAAAAGTGAGGTCACCCTTCTTAAAGCCAATACTAACATGGCCGCCCTTGGCAAGTTTGCCAAATAGCAATTCTTCTGCAAGCGGCTTTTTGATATATTCCTGAATGGCTCGCGCTAGCGGTCGTGCACCATTCTGAACATCATATCCTTTCTCAGCGAGCCAAGAAGCCGCGGGATCAGTCAGTGACAATGTCACATTTCGATCAAGCAGTTGAGTTTCCAACTGCAACACAAATTTCTCAACAACCCTTGAAACCACCTCAGGTGGTAGAGGTGCAAAGGGAATAGAAGCATCTAAACGGTTACGGAATTCTGGAGTAAAGAGGCGTTTTATCGCTTCTTCATCTTCTCCAACCTTCACCTCACTCCCAAAACCAATAGCTCGTTTACTCATTTCCTGAGCACCGGCATTGGTCGTCATAATGAGAACAACGTTCCTGAAGTCCACATGCTTACCGTTGTTATCTGTAAGCTTCCCATGATCCATGACTTGCAAAAGAATATTAAACAAGTCGGGATGTGCTTTTTCTATTTCGTCCAACAACAAAACAGCATGAGGTTGTTGGTCGATAGCTTCAGTCAGAAGACCACCCTGATCATAACCAACATATCCCGGAGGAGCACCGATTAAGCGACTGACAGTATGCCGCTCCATATATTCAGACATATCAAATCGGATCAGTTCGACACCCATAATAGAGGCCAACTGTTTCGCAACTTCCGTCTTTCCTACACCTGTAGGTCCTGAGAACAAATAATTCCCAATTGGTTTTTCAGGTTCACGAAGGCCTGCACGGGCAAGTTTGATCGCACTGGATAGAGCTTCAATAGCCTTATCTTGACCGAACACAACGCGTTTCAGATCAACATCCAACTTCCGAAGACTTTCTGTGTCTTCCTTGGATACTGATTTTTGTGGAATTCTGGCAATTTTGGCTACAATTTCTTCCACATCCTTCACGCCGATAGATTTTTTCCGCCGACTTTCAGGTTTCAGCATCTGCGCGGCCCCAACCTCATCAATAACATCGATGGCCTTGTCTGGTAGCTTTCGATCATTTATGTAGCGGGCAGATAATTCCACAGCCGATTTGATCGCATCCGCGGTATAGCGAATGTTGTGATATTCCTCGTAATAGGGTTTCAACCCTTTCAGAATTTTAATGGCGTCTGGAATACTTGGCTCATTCACGTCAATTTTCTGGAATCGTCGCAGAAGCGCCCGGTCTTTTTCAAAATGGCTGCGGAATTCCTTATACGTAGTAGATCCAACGCACCGGATAGCGCCACTGGCAAGTGCCGGTTTCAGCAAATTGGATGCATCCATTGCCCCACCACTTGTGGCTCCGGCTCCGATGATTGTATGAATTTCGTCGATAAACAAAATTGCATTATCCATCTCTTCAAGTTCGGACATGACTGCCTTTAGGCGCTCTTCAAAGTCACCTCTATATCGTGTTCCGGCAAGCAATGCGCCCATATCAAGAGAATATATGATGGCAGGCATCAAGACTTCAGGTACATCACCATGCACAATCCTACGGGCCAAGCCTTCAGCAATGGCCGTTTTACCGACACCTGGATCTCCAACGTAAAGCGGGTTATTTTTGGACCGACGGCACAGGATTTGAATTGTCCTATCCACTTCTTCTTCGCGCCCGATCAAGGGGTCGATTTTCCCTTTATTCGCTTTTTCGTTCAAATTCACACAATAAGCGTCAAGGGATTCTGTAGATGGATTAGCTTCATCTTCTTCTGTTCCCTCCTTGCTCTCAGACGAAAATGTACTATCAGTCCCACTGACTACACGAGCTGTTTCTTTTCCCGCAGCCTTTGCCACCCCGTGACTTATATAGCTAATAGCATCAAGCCTGGTCATTTCTTGCTTTTGAAGAAAATAGGCCGCGTGGCTTTCTCTCTCTGAGAAAATTGCGACAAGGACATTGGCCCCCGTGACTTCTTCGCGACCAGAACTTTCAACGTTGATGAGAGCCCTCTGTACAACTCTCTGGAAAGACAATGTAGGCCTTGCTTCGACAAAACCATCCATTACCAGATCGTCAAGCTCATCTGTAATAAATTCATCAAGATCTCTACGCAATTGCTCAAGATTAACATTGCAAGCACGCATAACGCCGGAAGCTTCCTGATCTTCTGTCAGGGAATATAGCAAATGCTCCAGCATAGCAAATTCGTGTCGGCGCGAGGTCGCCAAGGCGATCGCCCGGTGTAGGCTTTCTTCGAGAGAGTTAGAAAATCCTGGCACTATTCTTTCTCCATTGTACATTGAAGAGGATGTTGATTTTTTCGTGCAAAATCAATTACTTGAGATACTTTTGTCTCGGCGATTTCATAGGGAAACACCCCACAATTCCCAACCCCTTTCTGGTGAACATGCAACATAATCTGTGCTGCCGCTTGTTCATCCATTCCAAAAAATCGTTGCAGAACGAATACCACAAACTCCATGGGAGTATAATCGTCGTTTAACAACAGCACACGCCAAAGGGAGGGCTTTTTAACCTTGGGTTTAATCTTGGTTACAACACCCGTTCCAGCGCCGTCATCGTCATTATTATGGTCGTCACCACTCATCATATTTTTCAATGAACTAATTTTCCGTATTTACCAATTTTTGTGCATTACGCTAAAAGCGGACATAACTGCCCCCCTATACATAGTTAGAGATCTTAACAGCAATTTCAAAATAAATGATAAATTGTACCCTAAAAAAATTCAAATAATTTTGAAGAGCCTTTAGTTTGCTCTTTTTCTACCCATTTCAAACCATCAGATATTAGGCCAAGTATCGACGATCAGCACAGCGTAAAAAAAAGAGGCCCGGAAAAATCCGAGCCTCGATACTGAGATGCTATACTATATGGCGCTGAAATTAAGCGCTTTTTGTAAACTTTTCCATATTGGCTGCGAAAGTCGCGCCAAATGGTTCTAGTAAAGTTTTAGTGGCATCGAAAACCATCGTATTCAACTTACTCACTTCACTGACATATCCTTCAACTGAGCTACGTGCAAAATTTGTTTGCAACTCGACAGCTTTCTGTACGTCTTTAGCTTCAAGTACTGATCGTGTCAGAGAGAAATAATCAGCAACTTGGCCTGTGCTGAAATCAACAATCTCTGCGCCCAATTTTTCAGTTTTTTCAGCAGCAGCAGAACCGGCTTCGAACAAGGATTCCGCGCTTTCGTTGTTATAGAACTTATTTTCACCAAGAGTTTTCGTTGCTTTTGCAAACTGCTCTTTACCGTCTTTAAGAACTTTTTCGTAATTTGTCTTAAATGCTTCACTGCTCGTTTTAAAAGCATTCTCTGCAGCATCCGCACCCGACAAGAACGCATCTTGTAGTGTTTTATGGTTTGCTGTCAGAAGAACTTCAAAATCTTTTGTTACATC
>Ga0209826_1000987_pt1 | contig 20254 bp, 14 predicted proteins | sample GOMGulsemesocosm_5_FD_184637 | JGI IMG/M metagenome (GOLD analysis project Ga0209826, IMG submission 184637) | Methane-oxidizing microbial communities from mesocosms in the Gulf of Mexico - GOM15C Gulf of Mexico (SPAdes) (version 2) | ecosystem: Environmental > Aquatic > Marine > Cold seeps... | reverse complement strand
TTTTCAAATGGTGAAAATCAATCTCTTCTATTTTGCTGGCCGCATTTTCATCTAAGAACATCTTTTCGTCAAATTGACCTTCACTTTTAGCAACAATAATACTCACCATACTATCACCTGTTACATTCACCGCAGTACGAGTCATATCTAATAACCGATCAACGCCGATAATTAAGGCGATTCCTTCTACCGGTAAACCTACTTGCTCTAATACCATCGCTAGCATGATCAACCCAACGCCTGGAACACCTGCTGTGCCTATTGAGGCAAGTGTTGCCGTAAGCACTACTGTTATATAGTCAGCTAAGGTTAAATCTTGACTGAACACTTGTGCAATAAATACCGTTGCAACGCCTTGCATAATAGCCGTACCATCCATATTAATGGTTGCCCCAAGCGGTACAGTAAATGACGCAATTGAATTTTTTACCCCCATCTTTTTCGTGGCGGTTTCTAATGTGACGGGAATAGTGGCATTTGAACTGGCGGTAGAGAAAGCAAAAATAGCCGCATCACGCATTTTCTTTAAAAATATTATAGGGCTTAAACCCGTAAATAATTTAAGCATAACAGGGTAGGTGATAAGGGCATGACCAAATAGCACTACTAACACCACCATAAAGTAGACAATTAAATTACCAAACGTTGCTAACGATACGGTAGTGAACAATGTTGCTAACAATGCAAAAACGCCATAAGGAGCAAGGTTCATCAAAATAGCAACTAAGCGCATAATAACCTCGCTTAAATCATCAAAAAATGCAGCTACCCGTTCACCTGCTTTACCTGATAATGCAATGGCAATACCAAAGAGTAGGGCAAAAACAATTACCTGTAACATGTTACCTTGAGCAAATGATTCAAAAGGGTTAGTTGGAAACATTTGAATAATCACTTGGGCAAGTGAAGGCGCTTCTCTGCTGCTAAAGCTAGTGTTGGCTATCATACCAATACCTTCACCAGGGCCAATGATTAACGCAATAAATATAGCAAAACTAATAGCAATAGCCGTTGTGACTAAATATAAAGCAATCGCTTTACCACCAATGCGGCCAAGCTTAGTTGTATCTTGTAAAGAGCAAACGCCACACACTAATGAAACAAAAACCAATGGCACAACGAGCATACGTAAGCTTGCCATGAATATTTGTCCGATGATCTCTAAAAGGCCATCAACTAAAAAGTTCTGTACAGATAATTCAAACAATAAAAAGTTAAATACAAAGTCTGTGTTGTTTGGCATCAGCCACTGTAAAAAAGAGCCTAAAGAAATGCCACAGATCATACCGATAACGATGCGACTGGTTAGGCTCAATTTGTTTTGAGTTGATGCAGATATTACTGATTTCATATTGGTTTAAGGTTCTTAAAAGGTTGGTGACATTTATGCCTAGGATGTAGGTTAACAATAAATGAATGAATTAAAAATACTTTTGCATTTAAGCAAGCAAAATTCACTCACTTTACTTGTTAATGGCGATATACCCAACTCACCGAAATATGCAGTATTTAGCTGGAATTAGCAGCGTATCTAGGCAAAAAATTAATTGAAGGTAATGGTTATTTTTGGTCATTATTTCTGCATAAATCTTATCGAAATCAATAACGGTGCTACAGAGGTTCTAAACCAGTCCTGCTCAAACGGCCTAAAACTAGCATGTTGAAGTAGATTGAGGATATAACTTGAACATGAATTAATTTGATTGGCATAATAATTGAAATTATTATTGGTGCTATTTTAATTTTTTACCATTTAGCCCTTATTTTTTTTAACAAAGTCGATTATGATTGCAATCAAATTAATATTATAGTCAAAACAAGCAGCTGAATATAGGTAGTGGATTTATACCATTAATTAAATGGGTTAGATGAATGCTTGTTAATTGAAAGAGTAGGATCAGAAAATTTTATGGCAAAATCATTGGTTATTGTCGAATCGCCAGCCAAAGCGAAAACAATCAATAAATATTTAGGGAAAGACTTTATTGTTAAGTCGAGTGTTGGCCATGTGCGTGATTTACCTCATAGCAGCACGGGCAAAAAAGTACCGACTAAATCACCTGCTGAAGTACGAAAAATGACGCCAGCGGCAAAGGCTAAGTATAAAGCTAAGCGTGATAAACAAAACCTGATTAACCGTATGGGAATAGATCCTGATAATAACTGGGCTGCAAATTATCAAATTTTGCCTGGTAAAGAAAAGGTAGTTACCGAACTTAAAAAACTTGCTGATAAAGCTGATATTATCTATCTCGCAACCGATTTGGATCGCGAGGGAGAAGCGATAGCTTGGCATTTAAAAGAAATTCTTGGTGGAGATGATGATAAGTTTCGTCGCGTAGTATTTAACGAAATAACCGAAAGCTCCATTCAACAGGCTTTTTCTACACCGGGTGAATTAAGTATGCCTGGCGTTAATGCGCAACAAGCACGTCGTTTTCTTGATCGTGTGGTTGGCTTTATGGTTAGTCCTCTATTGTGGAAAAAAGTAGCGCGTGGTTTATCCGCAGGGCGTGTTCAATCGGTTGCAGTTAAATTAGTGGTTGAAAAAGAACGTGAAATTAAAGCGTTTGATCCAAAAGAATTTTGGGATATTGTCGCCGATACTCACTCAACTTCAGCTAAAAGTACAGATGACGTGTTAACACTTGATGTTACGCATGAAAACGGTAAAGCATTTAAACCAACCAATAAAGCGGATACAGACAAAGCTTTAGCGATATTAAAGTTGGCTGATTATGCGGTAAGCAAACGTGAAGACAGGCCATCAAAAAGTACGCCGTCAGCACCCTTTATTACCTCAACGTTACAACAAGCTGCTAGTACTAAGCTAGGTTATGGTGTTAAGCGTACTATGGGTTTAGCACAACGCTTGTATGAAGCAGGGCATATTACCTATATGCGTACTGATTCAACTAATTTAAGTAAAGACGCCGTAGAAATGTGTCGCGGTTATATCAGTAAAAACTTTGGTGATAACTACCTACCTGAAAAAGCCAAAGTGTATGGCTCTAAAGCAGGCGCACAAGAGGCGCATGAAGCTATTCGTCCGTCTAATGTGAAAGTTGAATCTGCCTTTATGGATGGTATAGATGCCGATGCTAAAAGGCTTTATGATTTAATTTGGCGTCAATTTGTTGCTTGTCAAATGACGGCAGCCAGATACACCGTAAGTACGCTAACTATTAGCGCGGCAAGTTTCGATTTAAAAGCGAAAGGCCGAGTTATGCAATTTGATGGTTGGACAAAAGTTCATCCGCAACTGGCTAAGGGTGATGATCGTCATTTGCCAGATTTAGCCGTAGGCGAAAAACTTAGCTTAGATAATATAGAAGCAACCCAACACTTTACCAAGCCACCAGCGCGTTTTGGTGAAGCATCTTTGGTAAAAGAATTAGAAAAACGCTCTATTGGTAGACCCTCTACTTATGCGTCTATTATTTCTACTATTCAAGATAGAGGTTATGTTCGTTTAGATAAAAAACGTTTTTATGCTGAAAAAATGGGTGAAATAGTAACTGATAGCTTATCAATGAGCTTTAAAAAGCTAATGAACTTTGACTTTACGGCTAATATGGAACAAGAGTTAGATGCCATTGCCGAAGATAAAATTGACTGGAAAGCTGTTTTAGATGAGTTTTATAAAAACTTTAGTAAAGAGCTAGAGCAAGCAAATAAAGAGGTTGAAGACGGTGGTATGCGTAATAACGCACCCGTTTTAACCGATATAGACTGCCCAACGTGTCAACGTAAAATGGGCATAAGAACCGCTTCTACGGGTGTTTTCTTAGGGTGTTCAGGGTATGCGTTGCCGCCAAAAGAGCGTTGTACAACTACCATGAATTTAACACCGGGTGAAGAGGCCGAAAGTGTCTTGGTTGAAGATCAAGAAACAGAGGCATTAAGAGCGATGCGCCGTTGCCCTAAATGTAATACCGCCATGGACAGCTATTTAATTGATGAAACACGTAAATTACATGTTTGTGGTAATAACCCCGTTTGTGATGGTATTGAAGTAGAACAAGGTACATTTAAAATTAAGGGTTATGATGGCCCTGTTTTAGAGTGTGATCGTTGTGGTGCTGATATGGAGTTAAAATCTGGCCGGTTTGGAAAGTATTTTGACTGCACTAATGATGAGTGTAAAAACACCCGTAAATTATTAGCCAGTGGTGAAGCTGCGCCGCCTAAAGAAGACCCCGTACAATTGCCTGAGCTTGAATGTGAAAAATCAGATGCGCATTTTGTTCTGCGCGATGGTGCTGCGGGTATTTTCTTAGCGGCCAATACTTTTCCTCGGTCACGTGAAACGCGTGCACCTAAGGTAGCAGAGTTAAAACGTTTTAGAGACAGGATATCGTCTAAGTTTTATTACTTAGCTGATGCACCAGAGCAAGATAACAAAGGTAATTTAGCCGTTGTTCGTTATAGTCGAAAAACTAAAGAACAGTATGTAATGAGCGAAGTAGAGGGAAAAGCTACTGGCTGGACGGCAAAGTATATTGACGGTAAATGGGTGGAAGATATTCCTAAAACAAAGCCTAAAGCCAAGCCGAAGAAAAAACCAGTTAAAAAGAAAGTTGCGTCTAAAAAAACGGAAACGTAGTAAAGTGAAATGACGAGTAATAAAGGCTGTGGGTTACGAGCTCAAAACGTTCAACTTAGTGTCTTTGTAATGCTTACTTCATTCATATTACGTTTAGATAGCCTTATAAAAAACAGCTTATAAAAAAACCAGCAAAAGCTGGTTTTTTTTATCTTTAAATAAACTTTACCATTTTTGTTTCGGTTGAAATAAAACATCCAATTCATTTTCTTCATCTTTAGCTTTTTTCGCAGCATCAGAGGCATTTGTTGTTTTTAATGAATTTGTTATTTCACCAAGTTGTGCTGTTATCTCGGCTTGTTTTGTTGCAACATACTCTGTTTTTAACGGGTGGTTAGCTAATGTTTGCAGTGCTTTTTCAAAATATTGACGAGCAGAGCCTAACATTTCTTTACTTTGTGCTTGTGAACCACGCTTCACTAAACTTTCAACATTAATTTTTAATTGCATCGCGTTAAGGCGCTGATCTTCTGTAGTAAAGTCTTGAGTTTCAAGGGTACCTTTGCTTTGTTCTGATTTTAAGGTAGCTCTTATCTTTTTAATGCATTGAAGAATTGATAATATTTGTTGTTCATTATCGGGTAGAAGAAAAGTGTCATCATTTTTATTATTTTTAGCTAAATCTGTCGCTGCTTTGTAACGAGCCTTTAACTCATGCACTCTACTTTTAATGTCTTTGGCATCAGGCATTAACTCTAACATTACATTTGCAGCATTTAAGCTTCTTTTATTTAATATTTTTACTAAGTTTGGGCTAGGAGGCAAGTTGCCAAGGTTTAATAGCAGTTCTTCATTTTCGTCAATGATTGCTTTTTGTTTGGCTATTTTAGTGCGATTTTCAGCTTGTTGTTTTTCTTTATGTTGCTGAACAGCACTGACTACAACGACAAAAATGATTAAGGCGACAATTAAACCTATGATAATAGTGATCATGTTAAAGCTCTTATGATTAAAAAATAACTCTGTGCAGTTTACAAAAAATGTCATACTTAGCAAAGAATTAGTTGTATTTATTTAAATTATTGTAAAAGAGAAGCTATTGATTGAGTCATAGCGGGTATTTGAATTGAAAGCAAACGATGTTATGGAACATTTTAGCCGCTTTAAGCGTTCACTTAGTTAGTTTGCTCGGCGTTAGTTAATTGAAAATAATAGCTAACTCTATTTTATTAACTGTGGAGTGAAATTTATAAAAAATGTAATTTGAGATGGAATAAAGGGTAAATTAAGTATATTATTTTAGCATAAGAAAGTTCCTAAAAGTAATTTGAAACACTGATACTTTTATTGAAAAGCTGAGTAAATAAATGAAATTGCAACAACTGCGCTACATTGTTGAAGTACTAAATAATAACCTTAACGTTTCTGCAACAGCAGAAGCGCTTTTTACTTCTCAACCAGGTATATCAAAGCAAGTACGAATGCTTGAAGATGAGTTGGGTATTCAAATCTTTGGGCGAAGTGGTAAGCATTTAACTCATGTAACCACGGCAGGGCAAGATGTTATCAATATTGCTCAGCAAATTTTATCAAAAGTTGAAGGCATTAAAGCGGTTGCGCGTGAACATACTCAGCCTGATGAAGGTAAATTACGTATTGCGACCACACATACGCAGGCTAGATATGCATTACCTGATGTTATTCAAGGATTTATTAAAAAGTATTCAAAAGTATCTATGCATATGTCTCAAGGTACTCCCGCACAAATTAGCGATGCAGCGGCTAAAGGTGAGGCTGACTTTGCCATTGCCACAGAATCATTACATTTATATAATGATTTGGTGATGCTACCTTGTTATCACTGGAACCGAAGCGTTATTGTATGCAAAGATCACCCTTTAGCTAAAAAGAAAAATATAACGATTGAAGATATTGCTAAATATTCTTTAGTGACTTATGTGTTTGGTTTTACGGGCCGTTCAGAGTTGGATGCTGCTTTTGAAAAGGCAGGTGCGGTTCCTAAAATTGCTTTTACAGCAACAGATGCCGATGTTATTAAAACCTACGTGCGTTTAGGTGTTGGTATTGGAGTGATAGCCTCAATGGCAATTGATCCTAAAATTGATAGTGACTTAGTTACTATCGATGCGAGTCATTTATTTACAGCAAGCACGACTAAAATTGGCTTTAGGCGTGGCAGTTTTTTACGGGGTTATATGTATGATTTTATTGAACGTTTTGCACCGCATTTAAATAAAAATATTGTAACTCAAGCTATGTCATTGAAAAATAATATTGAAGTGGATGAGCTCTTTAAAGATATAGAATTACCAATAAAATAGGCGTGTAAATGTTGTAAAACACACAGTGCGAGGGAGAAAGTACTATCTCTTCGTGATATGTGAAAAGGTGAGTTTTAATAGACCAGAGTAATTAATGGTCAAGGCGCATTTTTTATAATTTGTTATACCAATTACATTTATTTCATTAACTAGTTGTTCTAATGATTAAATAAATAACGCGGTAGTGGATTATTTTAACAAGTATAAATGATCACATATTTAGTGTGATTGGTATTATTCACCTTTTACCTTATGTGTTCAGTTAAGTCTTTTAATATCGATGCGGTTGCACCCCATATATTATAGTGTTTGTATGGTAAAAAATGTACGCTGAAGTGATTGTTATTTTTCAACACGTTAAAACTGTGGTGACTTTTATTCGAAATAAAGTGTTGTAAGGGTACTTGAAATATCTCAGCCACTTCATTGTCATCTTGTTTGAAGTTTTGTTCGCTATCAATGATAGCTACAATAGGTGTCACTTTATAGCCACTAATTATCTCATAGCTAGGAAGTTGCCCGATAACGGTCACCGCTTGGGGTGGTAGCCCTATCTCTTCATGCGCTTCCCTTAATGCAGTTGCGACTAAACTGTTATCGCTTGGTTCCACTTTCCCACCAGGAAAGCTTATCTGCGACGGGTGGTGTTTTAAGTGACTTGAGCGCTTAGTTAACAATACTTGCAAACCTGTGGCGGGGTTTTCTATCAAGCCAATAAGTACGGCGGACTCTTTTAAAGAAGAATGATGCTTATAATTATGGCTTGATAAAGGTAACTGCTTTAAATGAAAGCGGGTTAAAAATTCATTTTTATTCATTTGTCATTCACTTATATTTTTGGTGATATTCTTTAATATGGGTAAAATACAATTTACTTTATCAAATGTTTCTTGGTATTCACTATTTGCAGTAGAATCTGCCACTAAACCACCACCAGCCCAGCAATATATTTTGTTGGTGTTTCTATTGTTTAAACCCTGCTTACAGACGAGTGTGCGAATGGTGATACTGGTATCCATAGTACCGCAAGTCGAGATATATCCAACACTGCCACAGTATACACTACGCCTGTGGGGTTCAAGAGTTTCTATTATTTCCATTGCGCGAATTTTAGGCGCACCAGTAATTGATCCACCCGGAAATGCACCGCGTAGTAAATCACTGGCATCATGTTTTTTAGCCAATTGTCCTTCTACTGTACTAACAAGGTGATGTACCGCGGGAAAGCTTTCAATATCAAACAGTTTAGGTACAACAACGGAGTTGGGCTGGCAAACTTTAGCGATATCATTGCGTAATAAATCGACAATCATGACGTTTTCAGCACGATCTTTTGGTGAGTTTTTGAGCAAAATAGCATTTTTTGCATCTTGAGCTTTATCATCACTTCTTGCCATGGTGCCTTTAATAGGCTTACTTTGTACTTTACCTTGGGATAATTGTAAAAAACGTTCTGGAGATAGACTTAATATCGCTGAATGCTCAAAGCGCATAAAAGCCGAAAAAGGGGCTTTATTTGCTTGACGAAGTGCACAGTAAGCTTGAAATTCATTTCCTTGATAACTAGCAGTAAATCGCTGTGCTAAGTTTATTTGATAACAATCACCGTTTAATAAGTATTGTTGAACGTGTTTAAATTTGTCAACGTAGCTGGGCTTATCCATATTACTTTGCCAGTTTGACGTTAAAGAAAAAGGCGGAAGCATATGCTTTTTATTGTGCTGTTCAGTAACGTTTTTTTGTAAAAAAGATTCAATTTCCAAACGTTTTTCTTGTGGACAAACTAAAAAAAACTGCTGTTTTTTATGATCAAAAATAACCGCTTGGCTATATATACCTATGGCCATTTCGGGTATATCTATGTCGTGTTCTGCTAGTACAGGAAGTTTTTCAAAACGGCGACCTAAATCATAAGAAAAATAACCTAACGCACCCCCTAAAAAAGGAATGTTGTCTTGTGATGGCGGTAACGTTGTTAATAATTGCTGCTGCGTTTTTTTAACTAACGTTAACGGATCTTCTTGGCTTTTATAGCTTGTATTATTTGAAATGAAGTGGATGGTTGTTTCATCACCCGTGGTACATAAAGTCGCTTCTGGCTGCCAAACGAAAATATCAAAATGAGCATCAATGTGATTATTTTGCTTCATATCTGCACATGAATCTAACCACATAGCCCACGGTGTATCTGCTAAAGGGGTAAAAAAATCTTTAGGAGAAATAGGATTTGCCAATAATAATGGCGCTACTGACAACGAAAGCGGAAAAGGTGAAGGCAAGTGATATTTCTCTGATATTTTGACTATTGCCTACTGGTCGTAGTTTTAATAGCAAGCTGTTACAATGACGATAGATTATACACAATTTTAATGAAAGCTGAGAGCAACATGTCCGATAAAATAATCAAACAACAAGATCTAATCGATAGTATTGAAGACGCACTGCAATACATTTCTTATTATCATCCGTTAGACTTTATTCAGGCGTTAGAAAAAGCCTACCATAAAGAGCAAAGTAGTGCGGCGAAAGATGCAATAGCACAAATTCTTATTAATTCACGCATGTCAGCCACAGGTAAGCGCCCTATTTGTCAAGATACAGGTATTGTTACCTGTTTTGTTAAAATAGGCATGGCGGTTAAGTGGGATAAAACAGACATGACAGTGCAACAAATGGTTGATGAAGGTACTCGTCGTGCTTACATGAATCCTGATAATCCATTGCGTGCTTCTATTGTTGCCGATCCGGCGGGCGCACGAAAAAATACAAAAGATAATACGCCCTCAGTGGTTCATATTGACCTTGTTGAAGGTGATGAAATTGAAGTGATGATTGCCGCAAAAGGCGGCGGTAGTGAAAACAAAACTAAAATGGCAATGTTAAACCCGTCAGACTCTATTGCTGATTGGGTTGTGAAAACATTGCCTTCTATGGGTGCTGGTTGGTGTCCACCAGGAATGTTAGGCATAGGTATTGGCGGAACGGCTGAAAAAGCGGGTGTTTTAGCGAAAGAAAGTCTGATGGATCCTGTTAATATTCAAGATTTAATTGAACGCGGTGCACAAAATGCGGAAGAAGAATTACGTTTAGAAATTTTTGATCGTGTTAATAAGTTAGGTATTGGCGCACAAGGCCTTGGTGGTTTAACTACCGTTGTAGATGTTAAAATTAACGCTGTGCCAACACATGCGGCATCTAAGCCTGTGGTTATGATCCCAAATTGTGCAGCTACTCGTCATGTACATTTTCATCTTGATGGATCAGGCCCTGCTGATTTAACGCCGCCTAAACTTGAAGAGTGGCCAGATATTACTTGGGAAGTTGGTGATGATGTTCGCCGTGTTAATGTTGATGGTTTAACTAAAGCAGATATTAGTGAGTGGAAAACAGGTGAAACAGTGCTACTTAGTGGTACTATTTTAACGGGACGTGATGCTGCACATAAGCGTATTGCTGATATGTTAGCAAAAGGTGAAAAATTACCGGTTGATTTTACTGATAAGTTTATTTATTACGTTGGCCCAGTTGACGCAGTTGGTGATGAAGCCGTTGGGCCAGCAGGTCCTACAACAGCTACGCGCATGGATAAGTTTTCAGAATTAATGCTTTCTCAAACCGGGTTGTTAGGTTCTATTGGTAAATCTGAGCGTGGTGCGGCTACGGTTGAAAATATTAAACAGCATAAGTCAGTGTACTTAATGGCCGTGGGTGGTGCAGCATACCTTGTTTCTAAAGCAATTAAAAAAGCACGTGTTGTGGCGTTTGAAGAACTTGGAATGGAAGCTATTTATGAGTTTGAAGTAGAAGATATGCCCGTTACAGTAGCGGTTGATAGCTCAGGTGAATCAGCGCATGTTACTGGCCCTGCTATTTGGAAAGTTAAAATAGAAGAAATGGAAACAAGTAAGAAGTAGCAAGTCGCGCGTTAACAGTGTAGAAAACACCCCGCGTAATATGAGGGTGTTTTCTACCGTTAAACTCTTCTAGCTCGTGATTTTTTTAACTCGCAGCGGTTTGCTATTCTGCTAAACGTAATAATTCATTTATACCTGTTTTAGCGCGGGTTTTAGCATCAACCTTTTTCACTATAACCGCAGCATATAAACTGTATGTTCCACATTTTGATGGTAAGTTACCGGGTACAACTACCGAACCAGCGGGTACGCGGCCGTAATGTACTTCACCTGTTTCTCTATCAAAAATACGGGTACTTTGGCCAATATAAACACCCATTGAAATAACGGCGCCTTCTTCAACTACAACACCTTCAACAATTTCAGAACGAGCGCCAATAAAACAATTGTCTTCAATTATTGTAGGGCCAGCTTGTAAAGGCTCTAATACGCCACCAATACCAACACCGCCAGATAAATGCACGTTTTTACCAATTTGAGCACATGATCCAACCGTTGCCCAACCGTCAACCATACAACCTTCATCAATGAACGCGCCGATGTTAACAAAGCTTGGCATTACCACAACGTTCTTACCAATAAAACTACCGGTGCGTACTGATGCGCCAGGTACAACGCGTACACCATCAGCTTCAAACATGGCTTGAGTGTAACCGTTATACTTCATAGGCACTTTATCAAAAAAGGTACTTTCAGCGCCATCAATGACTTGGTTATCCCATATACGAAATGACAATAATACTGCTTTCTTTAGCCATTGATGTACATGCCATTGACCGTCAATTTTTTCTGCAACACGTGCAGAGCCGTTATTAAGTGCGGCAAGCGCATCTAAAATGGCTGTTTTTATTTCAGGGCTTACTGTAGCAGGGGTGATGTTTGCTCTGTTGTCAAAAGCTTGTTCTATTATTACTGATAATTTGTTTAAATCAGACATTTATAAATTCCTGTTAGTCATTGTTAATAGTGGTTGTTAATTGGTTTAGTTAATTGAGCTACTGACTCTATTTCTTGGGTTAATTTATCAGCAAGTTGCTGCTTTTCTTCAGTTGTTAATGCGATGTTTTTACTCGTAGAAATGGTAAAAACATCATCAGCTTTTTCGCCAAAGGTGGTGATTTTTGCTGAATGAATACTAATATTTAGCTGTTGAAATACCTGCGCTATATTACTTAATAAATCAGTTCTATCAAGCGCGATTATTTCAATCATGGTTTTACTTTTCGTATTCATTTCTATAAAGCTCACGTTAAGCGGGCATTTAAATTGTTTCACTTCGCGTCTTGTTGTTTGTAACGATGCGTTGCTCGGACTTTCTTGTTTTAACTTTTTAACCAACGCTTTAGTGATTTCTTCTGTGTGATAATTCTCTTTAAGCGCATGCCCGTGTGAATCTAGAATAATAAAAGTATTTACCGTATAGCCCGTCTTTGTGGTGATTATTTTTGCATCATGAATTGATAGTTTTTTCATGGCAAGTAATTCAACGATGCTAGCAAACGTATTTATTTTTTCTTTTGAAAAAACAAAAACTTCAGTTCCTCCGCGATAAGGCTTAGGACTAATGATAACCAGTGGTTCATCTCGATCATGTGTGATTATTCGTTGACAATGCCTCGCAATTTGCGAAGGTGAATAGCGTAAAAAATAGTCTACGCTAAACTCTTTCCATAAAGCGTTTAGCTGAGACTCATCAATGTTGATATTGGTTAAAATAGCCCGTGCTTGTTGCTGATTCTCACGAATTTTTGAACGCGTTTCAACGGGTTTAGACAAACCACGACGTAAAGCTCGTAGGGTATTGAAATACAAATCGTGTAATAAGTTTGCCTTCCAACTGTTCCATAAACTTTCATTAGTGGCACGCATATCAGCAACAGTTAAACAATATAAATAGTCAAGATGTGCTTCATCACGTACTATTTCGGCAAAGGTGCGAATAACAGTTTCATCATTTATATCGCGTCGCTGTGCTGTGACCGACATTAATAAGTGGCTTTTAACTAACCATGAAACCATATTGCTGTCATGTTTACTCATGTCGTGTGACTGGCAAAACAGTAGCGCGTCTACCGCACCAAGCTCTGCATGATCGCCGCCTCTGCCTTTGGCAATATCATGAAAAATGCCTGTGACATATAAAACTTCGGGTTTCCGAATTTTCTGCATAATTTTACTACACAGAGGGTTTTCATGGTTATGTTCTTTTTGGCTAAATCGATACAGATTTTTTACGACCCGGTAGCTGTGCTCATCGACTGAGTAAGCGTGGAATAAATCAAACTGCATTTGACCAACAATATTGCGCCAAAGTGGTAAGTAAGAGCCAATAATACCGTGGCGATGCATTAAGTTAAACGCGAAGCCTAAACCTCGCGGGTGTTTCATTATTGCCATAAAAATTTTTCGACATTGGGCGTAGTCACTCAGCCCTGATATTAAACGTCTACGGGCATTACGCATTAAACGTAGGGTATGAGAGTGAATACCTTTAATTTCAGGCTCTTGAGCAATGATTAAAAACATTTCAATCATTTTTACGGAACGTATAAAAACTCTATCGTTGGTCGTATTGATAAGGCCATCAACTAATTCAAAATCTTGATTAATAAGCTTGCTTTTTACTTGCTCAGGATCTTGAATTATTTCTTGTTTAAAGCGTTGTAATAAAATAAGGTTTAATTCAATGACTCTAGAGATAGTTCGAAAGAAACGTTTCATCATGCGTTCTACTGGCGCTTTACCTTCATCGCCAAAGCCCATCATTTTGGCTACATCGGTTTGATAGTCAAAAAGTAGTCGGTTTTCACTGCGCTTGGCAACAAAGTGCAACGCAAAACGCATACGCCATAGGTAATCTTGTACCTCTATAAGCTCCGCTAGTTCATCTGGATGAAGGTATTCGTGTTGAACCAACTCTGCTAGTGAATCAGCTAAAAAATGCCGTTTAGCAACCCACGCAATAGTTTGAATATCCCGCAAAGCCCCTGGACTGGCCTTTAAATTGGGCTCTAAGGTATATGCTGCACCATGGTATTGTTGATGGCGTTTTTCTTGTTCTTCTCGTTTGGCAATAAAAAACTTTTCAGAAGTCCAAAAATTATCTTCATTTAATAATGCCAGTAATTGTTGTGTTAAGGTTTCATTGCCTGCTAATTGCCTCATTTCCATTAAGTTGGTGGCAACGGTAATATCATCAACCGCCAGTTTTATGCACTCATCTATTGAGCGAACACTGGAACCAATATCGAGTTTTATATCCCAAAGCTGCGTAATGAAGTTTGATATTTTTTCGGCTTGTTCGGGATCAATATTAGGCGGTGTTAATAATAAAATATCCACATCAGAATAAGGGTGTAACTCACCGCGGCCATAGCCACCAACGGCGACTAAACTTACTTGGAGTTTATCAAGGTGATGTTGGTACCAGAGCTTGGTCAGTATGATATCAACAAAAATAGCTCTAGCATTGAGTAAATCATGAACGTCATGTTCACTAAAGGCTGATTTTAACCAATCATTAAACACCAAAGTTAATTGGCAAATATCTTTGCTAGATAAAGATTTTGCGCTAATCGCTAAACTGTCAATGAAGTGTTGAGGTACGATATTATTTGCTATGGGGTTATTGATCACGTGTTTACCTGCTTTGTAAAATGGAATTTAAAGAATCTATTTAGTTGGTAGGTCGTCACGAGTGAAACGAAGCGCGACGAAGGTAAAGTTCAGGTTAATCTACATATAATAATCAATGACGTACTTATTGTAGATGACCTAAATAGTGGTTGTTTAATCAGCTAATCGCTATCAATTGTGTAACATTCGGCTGATAGTTTCCTCTGCACGTAACGTGAGTATTTCACAGCCTGTTTTGGTCACAACAATAGTATGTTCCCACTGAGCAGAATTTTTACCATCGCTGGTATAAACTGTCCAATTATCTTCTTTGTCTAATGTGGTTTTTGCTTTACCTAAGTTGATCATTGGCTCAATAGTAAAGCACATACCTTCACGCATTTTTTCACCCGCTGTATTTTTATAGTGAACAATTTGTGGTTCTTCATGAAATTCTATACCAATACCATGACCACAATAGTCTTTAACAATGCTATAGCGACCTTTACTTTTTATAAATTTTTGAATGGCGGTACCAATTTCACCAAAGTCAGCGCCTGGTTTTACTTTTCTTAAACCAATATACAATGATTCCTGCGCTAAGCGGCATAAGCGACTGTTTTCAGGAGACACGTCACCAATGAAAAACATTTTGCTAGTATCGCCATGATAGCCGTCTTTAATAACGGTAATATCAATATTAATAATATCACCATCTTTTAAAGCTGTATTGTCAGGAATACCATGGCAAACAACGTGATTGATTGAGGTACAGATAGATTTTGGAAAATTGTGATAATTTAACGGCGCTGAAATAGCGTTTTGTACTTTTTCTGTATAATCAGCACATAAGGTATTTAATTCATTGGTTGTTACACCTGCCTTTACATGCGGAGCAATCATTTCTAATACATTACAGGCAAGCTGGCCTGAAATACGCATTTTGGTTATTTCGTCTTGGCTTTTAACTTGTATGGCCATTAAAGTCTCTTTTTTATCTAAGTAAGTTGTTGTTTTATAAGTAACGTATTGTACTTTACAGGTGTTTATCTAACTCTAATTGTACTGCTTCCACAATAGCTTCGGGCTGTGTTAAATAAAAATTATGATTAAGTAAAATTAATTCATCATTAATTGCGAGTAATAATGCAGGAATAGCTTGAGTTTCAATAAGCTCTTGTAAGGCAAAAATTTCTTCTATAAGGGTTAGTGCATCTTTACTTAATTTATCGCTTTTAAATACTTTAGCAGGAGGAGATAATTTTAGTGCATTAATAATATCACTTAAATCCTCCTGTTTAGTTAATTCATTACCTTGTTCAAAATGTGCTTTTTGTAAAGCATTTAATAAAGGGAGTGCTACGGTTGGATTTTTTAATTGCGCCCAAGTCATTAAATTAGTGGCTAATGTTGAATTCCTTGTGTGATCGAGTGTTTGTAAGTACGCGTTTGAAAAACGTATATCTGTTAACTCTTCAACGTCATTGATCTCTTGTTTTTCTATTTTTAGAGTAACTTCATTCAATGCCGAAAAAAAAGCACTATGCCATAAATTTATGGATATCTTAGGAAATGCTTTGTGAATTTCATTCACCAAAGGCGTTGCTGCAAAACTCCAAGGGCAGTGGCTATCGTAAAGAAAAAAAAGTTGCACGGTTGATAAAGGTGACGTCATTGTGTACCTAAAATTTATTTTGTTTTCGGATTAGCTGTAATTTTACCGTGATCAGCGCAATTATCCCAGTGAATTATTTATCTGGTTAAAATAGCTATTTTATGGTATAAATTGCGGCGCTAAAATTTTAGCTATTATTCGTTATTTTCTAATCTGAGTTTACATGGTAGATGATGCTAGGTAATTCTTGTTTTAGCGACAATTAAATCGATCAATACATGTCACGAGGCATATTGATTTTTATTATAAACTCACATACATCTATAAAGATATGCCGGGGTGCCCAGCTAAGCAGTCATTTGATTGTCAATAGCCATAGAGGTCGTGCATATTGGGTGTATGAACGCTTAACCCCATAAAGGAAAATACAATGTCAAACGTTTCAATGCGCGATATGCTTAAAGCTGGTGTTCATTTCGGTCACAAAACTCGTTACTGGAATCCAAAAATGAAACCGTTCATTTTTGGTGCTCGCGATAAAGTTCATATCATCAACCTTGAACAAACTGTTCCTATGTTTAATGAAGCACTTGCTTTCATTAACAATGTTTCGTCTAAGAAAGGTAAAGTTTTATTTGTTGGTACTAAACGTGCTGCAAGTGATGCTATCCGTGATGCAGCGATCAAGTCAGATCAATTTTTCGTTAATCACCGTTGGTTAGGTGGTATGTTGACTAACTGGAAAACAGTACGTCAATCAATCAAACGTTTAAAAGATTTGGAATCACAAAGCACAGACGGTACTTTCGAAGCCTTAACGAAGAAAGAAGCGTTAATGCGTACACGTGAAATGGAAAAGCTTGATAAAAGCTTAGGTGGTATTAAGAACATGGGTGGTTTACCTGATGCTATTTTTATCATTGATGCTGATCACGAACACATTGCTATTAAAGAAGCAAACAATCTTGGTATCCCAGTAGTTTCTGTTGTTGATACTAACTCGAACCCTGACAACATTGATTACATTGTTCCAGGTAATGACGATGCTATCCGTGCCGTATCTTTATACTGTAACGCTGTTGCTGACGCAGTTTTAGCTGGTCGTGAGCAAAACATCGTTGTACAAGCTGAAAAAGACGGTTTTGTTGAAACTGAGTAATTTTTCTTTCTAGAAAAATTTACACGAAACAATGCGTTTATTCATAAAAGCAATACTCTTTGGTGTTGCTTTTATGTCACCACATTTAATACTTATTCCCATAATATTGACCATGACTCTACTAAGCATGTTCACTTGTGGGGATAACTGAAAACAGAGGAATTACCTATGACAGTTACAGCTGCAATGGTTAAAGAACTTCGTCAACGCACAGCTGCGGGCATGATGGATTGTAAAAAAGCGTTACAAGAAGCTGACGGTGATATGGATCTTGCGATTGAAAATATGCGCAAAAACGGTCAAGCAAAAGCGGCTAAAAAAGCAGGAAATATAGCGGCTGAAGGTGCAATTATCATTAAAACATCAGGCAACACAGCAGCGTTAGTTGAAGTGAATTGTCAAACTGATTTCGTTGCGATGGATGAAAACTTTTTAGGTTTTGCTAACGCGGTTGCTGACGCTGCACTTAGCTCTAAAGCAACGATTGAAACACTTCAAGCAGAATTTGAAGAAAAGCGTATTGCTTTAGTAACTAAAATTGGTGAAAACATCAATGTACGTCGTGTTGAATATGTTGAAGGTGTTAACTTAGCATCTTATTCTCATGGCTCTAAAATTGGTGTTGTTGCTGCAGGTGAAGGTGATGTTGAAGCACTTAAACACATTGCAATGCATGTTGCTGCAAGTAAACCAGATTTCTTAACGCCTGATGATGTTCCAAGTGATGTAGTAAGCAATGAAAAACGTATCCAACTGGATATATTAAAAGCTGAAAATGATGCGCTTGATGAAAAGAAGAAGAAACCAATTGAGTTACTTGAGAAAATTATCATTGGTCGTATGAAGAAGTTTACTGGTGAAGTTTCTTTAACAGGTCAGCCTTTTATCATGGAACCTAAAAAATCTGTGGGCGTAGTGCTTAAAGAGAAAGGCCTTACTATTTCTTCGTTTGTTCGTTTAGAAGTTGGTGAAGGCATTGAGAAAAAATCAGAAGATTTTGCTGCAGAAGTGGAAGCACAATTAGCTGCTGCTAAAGCCTAATTCTTTATATTTGAACAAATAATATTGTTGTATTCGCTTTTTTGCTTAGTACGTATAATCATATGTGGGCAAGATAAAAAAACGTATGTATATTATTCTTTAATCAACTATTTTGAATTACTATTAAACGTCTACCTCGGTAGACGTTTTTTTATGCGTTTTTTTCAAGCTTTAGTTAAAAAGAAAATAATAATAGTACTTTTATCAGTTAAACCTTTCGTGGTTACGTGAAACGTATTAAAATGATTAAGGTCTTTTTACTAAAGTTAACCACAGTCTTTTTCGCGAGCCAAATAGGAAATATCGTCTTATGAGTACTAACCCAAAACCAACCTATCGTCGTATTCTTCTTAAATTAAGTGGTGAAGCACTTATGGGAGAAGAAGGCTTTGGTATTGATCCTAAAATTCTTGACCGCATGGCGCAAGAAATTAAAGAATTAGTCGAAATGGGTATTCAAGTTGGCTTAGTTATTGGCGGCGGTAATTTATTTCGTGGCGCAGGACTTGCTGAAGCAGGTATGAACCGCGTTGTCGGTGATCAAATGGGCATGCTAGCAACGGTAATGAATGGTTTAGCGATGCGGGATGCGTTACATCGTGCTTTTGTTAATACTCGTTTAATGTCGGCTATTGATTTAGCGGGTGTTTGTGAGCGTTATAACTGGGCAAATGCTATTAGTTTACTTAAATCTGGTCGCGTTGTTATTTTTTCAGCAGGCACGGGCAATCCTTTTTTTACTACTGATTCGGCTGCGTGTTTACGTGGTATTGAGATTGAAGCAGATGTAGTGTTAAAAGCAACAAAAGTAGATGGTATTTACTCAGAAGATCCAGTTAAAAATCCTCAAGCAGAATTGTACAGTGAATTAACATTTACCGAAGTGTTAGACAAAGAATTGAAAGTAATGGACTTAGCAGCATTTACCCTTGCACGTGACCACAATATGCCTATTCGTGTGTTTAATATGAATAAACCAGGTGCACTGAAATCAGTTATTATGGGTGAACCTGAAGGTACCATTATTAAAAATAATATTAAAGCTAATTAATTATTATAGGAAGTTAACGTGATAGATGAAATTATCGAAGATGCGCAAGAGCGCATGGCAAAAAGCATTGAGTCTTTAAAGGGTAACCTTAACAAAATTAGAACAGGGCGTGCTCATGCATCGCTGCTTGATAATATTAATGTTGATTATTACGGTATGGAAACGCCGTTAAATCAAGTGGGTAATATTTCAGTACCGGATGCACGTAATTTATCCATTACCGTATTTGATAAGGGTATGATTAGTGCTGTTGAAAAAGCGATTATGAAATCAGATCTTGGTTTAAACCCACAATCAAATGGCACGCTTATTCGTATTCCATTACCGCCTTTAACGGAAGAACGTCGTAAAGACTTAGTTAAAGTGGTTCGTGGTGAAGCTGAAGGTGGTAAAGTTGCCATTCGTAATATTCGCCGTGATGCTAATTCAGATTTTAAAAGCTTATTAAAAGAAAAAGAAATAAGTGAAGATGAGCATCATCAAGCTGAGGAAGGCATCCAAAAAGTGACAGATGTTTTTGTTAAACAAGTCGATGAAATGCTAATAAAAAAAGAAGCTGAGTTAATGGAAATATAAGCATTTTTTATTTAAACGCCAGTTTGGGTTATTGTTAACCACTGGCGTTTTTGTTTTTTTATGTAAGTAAAGGCAAGTAATGACAACTAGTATTATACCTACAGTTGGTAATATCAATATTCCTAAACATATCGCCATTATCATGGATGGTAATGGACGCTGGGCTCAAGCGCAGGGTAAAGGACGTGTTGCAGGGCATAAGGCGGGTGTTGACTCTGTTCGTGCAGTTGTCAAAGCTGCACGTAATGCGAATATTCAGGCATTAACGTTATTTGCTTTTAGTAGTGAAAACTGGAAAAGACCAGAACAAGAAGTTAGCGTGTTAATGGATTTGTTTATGTTTGTATTAACTAAAGAAGTTAAGCGTTTACATAAAAATAATATCCGTTTTCAAG
>Ga0209826_1000986_pt1 | contig 20264 bp, 19 predicted proteins | sample GOMGulsemesocosm_5_FD_184637 | JGI IMG/M metagenome (GOLD analysis project Ga0209826, IMG submission 184637) | Methane-oxidizing microbial communities from mesocosms in the Gulf of Mexico - GOM15C Gulf of Mexico (SPAdes) (version 2) | ecosystem: Environmental > Aquatic > Marine > Cold seeps... | reverse complement strand
GTGGATGATGTAGACGAAGAGATAAAAAAGATGATTATTAATAATGAAATCGAACAAATTATTGGCCTCCCGTATATTACTCTAAAATAACAAAAAGCCCCGGCATTTCTACCGAGGCTTTGAGTTTACCGTTATGACATCTAGCGTTTTACACTTCTAGGGGCATTTTGTTCCCGGCGTTTTGATAAGGCGTCGAAATGAGTGTTAAATGTCGGGCGTTTGATATAGCGACCGGCACCTTTCACCACATTCAATTGACCGTCTTTAAAGACCACATTGCCCTGACTGATGGTATGGCTTGGTGAGCCTTTGACTTCCATACCCTCAAAAATATTGAAATCAATATTTTGATGATGGGTTTTAGCAGAAATTGTCCGAGATTTTTCAGGGTCCCACACCACAATATCAGCATCTGCACCCACAGAGATTGATCCTTTGCGCGGATGAATGTTGAATATTTGTGCGGCACTTGTTGAAGTGGCCTTTACGAATTCATTCATTGTCAATCGGCCCGAATTTACACCGTGATGCCACAGAACCGCCATTCGATCTTCAACACCTGATGTGCCATTGGGGATCATTGTAAAATCATCTTTACCTGCTGCTTTTTGCGGCGCACAGAAACAACAATGATCAGTTGCTGTCGTTTGCAGATTACCAGACTGTAAACCTCGCCACAGCGCTTCCTGATGCCCTTTAGGCCGGAAAGGCGGGCTCATCACGTGAGCTGCGGCAAATTCAAAGTCCTCGTTATAATATACGCTATCGTCGATTAACAGATGGCCTGCAAGCACTTCACCAAAGACGCGCTGCCCTTCAAGGCGGGCCCGGGTAATGGCTTCCAACGACTCTTTGCAAGACACGTGAACAATGTAAATAGGTGTGTCTAGAACTTGCGCAGTCCGGATCGCCCGGTTAGCGGCTTCGCCTTCAACTTCAGGAGGACGAGATTGCGGATGACCTTCTGGGCCTGTAATGCCTTTTTTCAGCATCTCTTGTTGCAGGTAGTATACCATTTCACCGTTTTCGGCGTGAACGGTCGCCATAGCGCCCAGCTCACGGCAGCGATTGAAACTGGCAAGCATCATTTCGTCGGACACCATGATGGCATTCTTGTAAGCCATGAAATGTTTGAAAGAATTGATACCTTCTTGTTCTGCAAGGATACCCATGTCCCGGTGAACACTCTCATCCCACCAAGTGATGGCAACATGAAAACTATAATCAGCAACGGATTTTTCAGCCCATCCGCGCCATTTTTGATAGGCCTCAATGATTGGCTCTTCCGGATCAGGAATAACGAAATCGATAATTTGGGTCGTACCGCCAGCAAGAGCAGCTGCGGTCCCCGTATAGAAATCTTCTGACGCAACAGTGCCCATAAACGGGAGTTGCATATGGGTATGGGGATCAATGCCGCCCGGCATCACATACTGCCCGCCAGCATCCACAACTTCTGCACTGGAAGGAACTTCCAGATCTTTTCCTATGGCTTTGATAATACCCTCTTCACAGTAAACATCTGCGCGAAAGGTAGTTTCAGAGGTAACGACCGTGCCGCCACGTATCAAAGTTGACATTCCCATCTCCTGTTTTCTTATCCCAGATCAGACTCTACCCACTATTTTAACTATTATCATAGGTAGTTTTTCCTATTTTAGCTTTGCCTTTTAAAAAAGGACAGTTAAAATCCTGACCAACTGGTCAAAAACATCAATTAATTTGAAGTTCTGGGAGGAACGTAGATATGGCAATTGTAAAATCGGGCCTGATACAAGTGGGATTGAAGGGTAACACGGACATGTCGCCCAAAGAAATTAGCGATTTAATGATCGAAGCGCATATCCCACACATTGAAGAGGCTGGGCGGCAGGGCGTGCAAGTTCTGAGCTTTCAAGAGGTTTTTAATCAGCCGTATTTCTGTCCATCTCAAGATCCAAAATGGTATGCCGCCGCTGAAAAAGTGCCCGACGGGCCGACTGTCAATTTGATGAAAGAATATGCCCGAAAATACAATATGGTCATCGTCGTTCCCATTTATGAAGAAGAAAAGACCGGTATTTATTACAATACGGCGGCCGTTATTGATGCGGATGGCACCTATCTTGGTAAGTACCGGAAAACCCACATCCCACAGGTCGCCGGTTTTTGGGAAAAATTCTTTTTCCGTCCCGGCAATTCAGGTTGGCCTGTCTTTGATACGGCTTACTGTAAACTCGGTGTTTATATCTGTTACGATCGGCATTTTCCCGAAGGTTGGCGAGCGCTTGCGCTAAATGGCGCAGAATACATTGTGAACCCATCGGCCACCGTAAAAGGCGTTAGCCAGTATTTATGGGAACTGGAGCAACCGGCCTCGGCTGTTGCGAATGGTGTCTATATTGGCGCCACAAACAGGGTGGGAACTGAGGGCCCGTGGAATATAGGCGAGTTTTATGGATCGTCCTACGTGGTGAACCCTCGCGGCGAAATTATCGCACAAGCCTCTGATAATAAGGACGAACTAGTTGTTGTTGATATGGATATGGATATGATCCGCGAAATCCGCAACAACTGGCAATTCTTCCGTGATCGTCGCCCGGACACATATCTTGATCTTGCGGATGATCGCGTGAGTTAGTATGCGCTACTGCTTGGCGGCCTTATTAATCTGCCGTTCACGGTAGAGAATATAAAGGCCGCTGCCCACGATGATTGTGGCCCCGAGGATTGTAAATTCGTCTGGAAGGTCGCCAAAGGCGAAGAAGCCAAATATCGCGGTCCAGATAAGCTGAGTGTAGGCGAAGGGTGCTGCAGTTGATGCCGTGGTGTAGGTGAAGGCGATAATAATGATGAAATGGCTAACGCCGCCAATCAGACCAATGAGCGCAAGCATGCCCCAGCCGAACAAATCCGGTTCTACCCAGAAAAATGGGGCAACAATACTCATGACAATCGTACCAACCAGTGCCGTATAGAATATAGTTGTGTAGGAGCTATCGACCCCAGCTAATTTACGTGTAGCGATTTGGTATGATGCGTAGAATATAGCCATACCAATGACCAGGAACATTGCAGGGTGCACTTCTCCAAAACCAGGCCGCAGAATTATAAGCGCGCCAACAAAACCCACAAGAACCGCAGACCAACGCCTGAAACTAATTTTTTCACCCAAGATAAAGACGGAAAAAACCATCACAAAAAGGGGAGATGTACTGCCCATTGCGCCAGCATCTGCAAGCGGAATGTATTTTAAAGCTGAGAAAAAGCAGACGGTTGCGCCTAACAACAGCATTGAACGGAAAATTTGAAGTTTAGGTTTGACGGTCCGAACTAGATCCATTTTCAATTTTGGAGCCAGTAACAGTGTCATAAGCAGCATATGGAAAAAGTAGCGCGCCCAAACCACCTGCAATGGCTCATAAGTCGTATTGGCATATTTTACGATGGCATCCATAGTAACGAACAAAAAGATGGCAATACAATATAAGGTAATGCCCTTGTAAGATTGCGGGATGAGTTTATCCATCGTTGTTGATGACATTTATTTTCCAATTTGTTTGCGGCTAATTAGATTTATTTTTATTGTGCCGCTTTAAAAACGATCAACGTTATAGGTTGAAATGTCAAGTTTTGTTGTATCTCCATCAATATGCGCTGCTAATAATTGTGCGGAGCCACATGACAAAGTCCACCCGAGAGGGCCATGTCCGGTGTTGAGATAAAAGTTGTCCAACTTGGTCGAACCGATAATAGGAACACTGTCGGCACTCATAGGGCGTAGTCCGCACCAGCGGGTCGCTTTTTCGGGATCTCCAACACCCGGAAATAATGCCATTACGGCGTCAAGAACCATGTTTTCGCGGTCTACATTTGGCTCAGTTGAATACCCGTTTATCTCTGCTGTTCCAGCAGCCCGAAGTGTGTTTCCAAGACGAGAAATAACCACATGGTTTGTCTCGTCAGTTATGCTGATAAGTGGGGCTTTGTTGTCGCCCTCAATTGGAAGGCTAACCGAGTAACCTTTTACCGGATATACGGGCAATTTTATGTTAAGTTTTGATGTTAGTTTTTCACTGTAACTGCCTGTACATAAAATATATTTATCGAAATTATGAGACTTTCCATTTACCAATATTGATTGAACGCTGGATGCCGAATTTTCAAACCCTTCAACGGCTGAATTATATTCAAAAATCACACCTAGTTTTCGAGCAGCGGCTTCCAGTTTTACGGCAAATTTGTGAGCGTCACCGCTTTCATCAATGGGTGAATAAGTGCCCCCACTGAATGAAGAGTTTGAATTCTCTAACGCGGGTTCCATCTCAATAACTTCTGCCCGAGTAAGAAGACGCTGTTCGACACCGTTTTCATTTAACCAGTTAGCCAACTCGGCAGTTTGTTTTGCTTCTTTCATTCCTGTAAAAAGCTTCAAAATTCCCAGTTGTTGGCGATCAAATTCCATGCCTTCTGTTTGCACTAAGTCGTCTAAACAGGATTTACTGTGAAGAGCTAGTTTCAAGATTTTTTCTGAATTTTTATAAAATGCAGATGGCCGGGCGTTTGACAAAAACCGCAGGGACCACGCCCACATTTTTGGATCAGCCTGCAATTTGAATACAAGGGGAGCGTCTTTTCGTCCGATCCATTTAAGCAATTTCATTGGCAAGTCTGGAGTGGACCAGGGAAATGGTTGGCTGACTGAAATCTGACCACCATTGGCAAATGTTGTCTCTTCTGCAGGCAGCGGTTGGCGATCGTAAACGGTAACGTCAAACCCGCGTTTCGCGAGATAGTAAGCTGTTGTTACGCCGGTAACGCCTGCGCCAAGTACGGCAACTTTCACGGTCTAATTTCCTGTTTCAACAATTGTTTGGGCAAACATACCCAAAACGGAGTAAATCTCACAATAAAAAGAAAATTTTCTGTATCTATCGGTTTTAATTTTGCGAAAAACCTTTTAGAATTCCCAGATGACTGAACCATTATTATACGAACAGAGTGGGGGAATTGTAACCCTTACCATCAACCGCCCAGAGGAGCGTAACGCCCTTTCAGACGGTCTCATCTTCGATGCGTTTATAAACGCAGCGAACCGCATTAATCTAGATAACAGTGTCCGTTGTGTCATTTTGACAGGCAAGGGACGTGCATTTTCTGCCGGTGGCAACGTTAAACATATGCGTGACCGTGAAGGGCTGTTCGCTGGAACACCAACGGAGCTGCGGGAATCCTATCGTCGCGGCATTCAGAAAATTCCGTTGGCTTTCTACAATCTGGAAGTCCCAACTATCGCGGCGGTTAATGGCCCCGCGGTCGGTGCAGGCTGTGATTTGGCGTGTATGTGCGATATCCGTATTGCGGGAGCGTCTGCTAAATTTGCAGAAAGCTTTGTGAAGCTGGGGATTATTCCGGGCGACGGTGGTGCGTGGTTCTTACCACGGACAATTGGTCGAAGCCGCGCGGCAGAACTCACCTTTACGGGTGAGATGATCGACGCTGAAACTGCCCTTGAATGGGGGTTGGTATCTAAAGTTGTCGCTGATGAAGAGCTAATGAATGCAGCTAATGATCTTGCTGGCCGGATTGCTAAAAATCCGCCTCATGCCTTGCGGCTTTCTAAGAAATTAATGAGAGAAGGCGAACATACTCGTCTCGACAGCCTTCTTGAAATGTCAGCAAGTTTTCAAGCGCTTAGCCATCATACTGAAGATCATATGGAAGCGATCGACGCGTTTTTCGAGAAACGTGACGGGGATTTCAAAGGTAAATAATAGTCACGCCAGCGGGGATATATTCCTCGCTGGTGGCTTCCTATTTATTCCAGTTTCTGAACAGTTTTATAATTTCTGAGCCAGAGCGCGGATCATAACGATAGCCGAATTTGAGGAGTATCTTTTTGTTGGTGGGTTCTATCGCCAACATTTGTCCTGCATAACCAAGCCCGTAAAATCCGGACGCCAGCCACGTTTTTGTCCACCATTGATAGCCATAACCGGTAAATGAGCTGGTTTTACTCTTCGAAATTGCAATCTGAGTTGTCGTCGCCTCTTTTAGATAATTTCCAAAACAGTCATTCTTTTCCCGTGCTTCAAGTATCCAAATGGCAAGTCGTCCCCAATCTCGCAGGCTGATTTGAAAGCCGGCACTTGCCATGGTGGATCCTTCGCGGTCCGTTTCCCAATGGCCATCACGCTCTGCACCGATTTCAGACCAGATATTTTTGTCATAGTAGGTGGCAAGGGTATTTCCAGAAAGGCGCTCAATAAGCTTACTAAGTGACAGCGTGTCATTGGATTTATAGCTGAATATCTCACCCGGTACGTTTGAGTTTTTCCCAATCACTTGTTCCCACCATTTTCCCCATAAAATCTCAGAGACGCTGACTTGACCAAGTCTGATGGGCCACGTATGTCCCTTAAAGGGTTTGCTGTTACGGGGGTTAAGCCCAACACCATTTTTGTATTTGGGCTGTCCGCTGCTTACAGATTTATAGGCGCCTGAACTCATAGTGAGAAGTTGTCTGATTGTTGCGTGCCCCAAATTGCTACTCATTAACTCAGGGACAATACTGCCCGCCGTTACATCCAGACTTGGTAATAACCCGTTGCAAAGAGCCTTACCAACTGCAAGGCTGGTCATGCTTTTGCCGATACTCATGCTGTAAAATTCAGAATTTTTGTTACCTTTTCCCCGATAACCCTCATAAAGAATTTTACCATCTTCGATCAGCAAAATTGCAGTTGTCGCATCAAATCGATCGAAATATGCATCTGCAGCCTTAATGGCCTTCACATTTTTGGGTAAAACTGAAATTGAGGGACTGACAAATGAAAGTGGCCGCGGGGTACTGTCAGATTTAAAAGTATGCGGCGCGGTAATACCTATATCAATATATCCACCAACATTATGGCGTTCTGCCATTCTCTTTCCAGCGTTAGCGATCACAGGCTGCAATAGAAAAACCGATAGAAAAGTTGTTTGTATAATTTTTTTCATTTTCAATCTCTTGCTTTGATCTCATAAAGGTACAAGATTTAAAGACGAACATATACACTCGACGTCTAGTTTTTCGGGAGAGGCATTTGCGTAAAAGTTTTCTACTTCTTACCCTGGCAACAATTCTAATGACGACCGCGTGCGCTCCAATGGTTCAACGTGTGGGCGAGGACATTCGGTCGGAAAATCTAACCGATACAATTTTTGAAGCCGCAGACGGCAATAACCTACCGGTGCAGGTATGGTCAGCCGAAGAGGATGAAAAGGCTGTTGTTATCGCTGTGCATGGCTTTAATGACTACCGCAATGGATTTTCATTCCCCGCAAGCTGGTGGATGCAGAATGGAATTACAACTTATGCATTTGATCAACGCGGATTTGGGGAAACAGACCATCAAGGGATTTGGGCTGGATCGAGCGTTATGATCGACGATCTTGCAGAAATTACGCGCTTAGTACGGCAAAAACACCCAAATAAACCGTTATATCTGTTGGGCGAAAGTATGGGCGGTGCTGTTGTCATGGCATCTGTTACCGGTTCAGATTTTCCACGCGTGGACGGTGTTATCTTGTCTGCGCCGGCAGTTTGGGGTTGGCAGTCTTTAAACTTGTTCTATCGCACTGTGTTGTGGGGCGGTGCACATCTATTTCCGAGCATGACAGCAACGGGAAGCGGGCTCGGAATTTTGGCGTCTGATAATATTTCGATGCTACGAAACCTGGGGCGGGATCCATTATTTATAAAAGAGACCCGAATTGATACGGTTTACGGTCTTGTCGGATTGATGGACCGTGCCTATAACTCTGCAGAGAAATTGGATCTACCAATATTGATATTATATGGCGCCAACGATGAAGTCATTCCCAGAACACCTGTGGAAAATGTCGTAACCAGATTATCCGAGAGCGCAGATATCGTGCTTTACGAAAACGGATGGCATCTTCTGCTTCGAGATTTGCAGGCACCTGTTGTGTGGAACGATATCAAGCAGTGGATTGAAAATCGCGAAATACCGTCCGGTAATCAAGTGGATGAGCTGCCCTTATTTAAGCCGCGCTAACTTTTTTGATGGCATCGATTAATTCATCGAAATGATCGATGACATGGTTGGCGCCAAGCTCACGGGGCGGAATATGGGTATAACCGAAGCTCACCGCGATACTTTTAAGGCCAGCGCCTGTTGCGGCATCAATGTCGTTACAGCTATCGCCGATCATAAGGGCAGGTAGATCATCGCCTTCAAACAATTCAAGTGTTTTCAAAATATGACCGGGATTGGGTTTGCGAATTTCGAAGCTGTCGCCGCCCGTGATGATTGGCAAAAGCCGGATAAGATCGAAATCTTCGGCAATCTGTTTCGCCAACTTATAGGGTTTGTTAGTGCAAATCCCCATTTGAAACCCTTGCGCTTGAAGTTCTTCAAGTGCCTTTATCATACCCGGAAATGCGACACTATGATCGGATAAATGATCTGCGTAGTAATCTAAGAAAAGATCAAAAAGGCGATCAAGTTCCGCTTCGGATGTCATGCCGCCGGTTGCGGTAAGGCCTTTTTCAAGAAGTACGCGTGCGCCTTGCCCGACCATATGTTTGACACTTTGTAGTGAAACTGTCGGTCTGCCCAAAGATGTTAGGCAAAAATTTAAGGCGCCATGAAGGTCGGGAGCCGTATCTAGGAGAGTGCCGTCGAGGTCGAATAATAAACGCATTGGTATCATAATGAAAAATCCGGTAACACAGTGTGATTTGGCTGCAACCTACCCTTAGTGTAGAAGTGCGTTCAACCTAAAATGTAATTAACTGAAAATTTAACGACTAGATGAGTGTCTGAATGACCGCAATCGCAACTGTAATCCTGGCCGCTGGCGCGGGTAGCCGTATGAAATCAAGTAAACCCAAAGTGCTGCATGAAATTGCGGGGCGGGCCATGGTCTCACATTTATTGGGAACTGTTGCTGATTTGGCGCCTGAAAAATCCATCGTTGTTGTGGCCCCTAACATGGATGATGTCCGGCGCGAAGTCTCTCCTGCGGAAACCGCTGTTCAGGAAGAAGCGCTTGGAACTGGTCATGCAGTGGCAGCGGCCCTTCCAAATCTTGCTGGTTTTTCAGGTGATATTTTAATTTTGTACGGCGATACACCGCTTATAACACGGCAAACCCTTGATAAAATGATTGCAGCACGCGGCGAGGACGATAAAACGGCCGTGGTGGTTTTAGGCTTTGTTCCGGACGATCCGGCAGAATATGGACGACTGGTCACGTCAGGTGATGGTGAATTGCAGGCAATTGTCGAATTTGCAGACGCCTCGACGGAAATTCGGGCGGTAAACCTGTGTAATTCAGGTGTCATGGCCATCAACGGGGCCTATATCAAAGACCTTATAGGGGCGCTTGATAACAAAAATTCCAAAGGTGAGTTTTATCTGACAGATATCATTGAGATTGCAGTTGCGCAAAACCTCAATTGCAAGGTTGTGGTGGGCGATGAAGAAGAACTGCTTGGGGTTAATAACCGGATGCAATTGGCGCAGGCGGAAAAAATCGCCCAAACCCAATGGCGCCAACGGGCTATGCAGGCTGGTGCCACTCTAATCGATCCTGACAGTGTATTCCTTTGCCATGATACAAGTTTGGGCCAAGACGTGGTGATTGAGCCCAATGTTTTCTTTGGTCCAGGTGTTACTGTTGGTAATAACGTGCGGATCAAGGCAAATTCCCACATTGAAGGCACAACACTTGGTGATGGGGCGCAAATTGGACCGTTTGCAAGGTTACGTCCCGGCGCAAAGATTGCCGAAGATGTTAAAATCGGCAATTTTGTTGAAGTGAAGAAATCAACCCTCGAAAAAGGGGCTAAAGTCAGTCATTTGTCCTATATTGGCGATGCCCGTGTGGGGGCCGATGCCAATATTGGTGCTGGCACCATCACCTGCAATTACGATGGATATGACAAATTTAAAACAGATATTGGGGCAGGTGCGTTTATTGGATCAAACACATCATTGGTCGCCCCGGTTAAAATTGGCGACGGGGCTATTGTCGGTGCTGGTAGCACGGTCACACGATCGGTTGAGGCCAACGCCTTGATGGTTGAACGTGCTGATGAGACACAAAAATCCGGTTGGGCAAATCGCTTTCGTAAGTTAAAAACAAAACTTAAGAAATAACATTAAGATAATGAGTTTATTGGGAAAAAATACATGTGCGGCATAGTCGGTGTTTTGGGGAAATCAGATGTTGTCCCTTCGTTGGTAAGTGGACTTCGTCGATTGGAATATCGGGGCTACGACAGTGCTGGGATAGCCGTTTTAGCGGGCTCTGGTGTGGAACGACAACGGGCAGAAGGAAAGCTTAAAAATCTGGAAGCGGTCCTTGCCAAGACACCACTATCGTCACTGGCTGGGATCGGACATACCCGGTGGGCGACACATGGCGTCCCCAACGAGACGAACGCACATCCCCACATGACAAGCCGGCTTGCTCTCGTTCACAACGGTATTATTGAGAACTACCGGGAGCTCACTGAAGATCTTAAAGATCGAGGTTATGTATTTGAATCTGAAACAGATACTGAGGTTGCAGCTTGGCTGATAACAAGCTTTTTAGATGATGGAAAAACACCAGCGGAAGCCATGTCAGCGTCCATGAAAAAGTTTCAAGGTGCTTTCTCGCTTGCTGTCATTTTTGGTGGTGAAGAAGATCTGATGATTGGCGCACGCCGTGGCGCCCCGCTTGCTGTTGGATGGGGAGATGGGGAGATGTTCCTTGGATCTGATGCGCTTGCACTGGCACCGCTGACCAATCGTATTTCCTACTTGGAAGAAGATGACTGGGTTGTTCTTAGCCGCGAAGGCGCCACATTTTTTGATCGCCGCGGAGCCGAGGTTCAACGCGAAATTAAACAAACTCAATTAACAGGGGCAATGATTGGTAAGGGAAACCATCGTCATTTCATGATGAAAGAAATTGTGGAACAGCCTGCTGTAATCGGGGAGACGCTGAACAGTTTCTTTAATCCTAAAAGCCGGACCATCACGCTGCCAGACCTGCCGTTTGATTGGAACGAGCTAACAAAAGTGACAATTGTCGCCTGCGGAACGTCCTATTATGCTGGAATGGTTGCTAAATACTGGTTTGAAAAACTGGCAAAGCTCCCTGTTGAAGTGGATATTGCCTCTGAATTTAGATATCGGAGTATGCCGTTACCCAAAGGCGGTTTAGCGCTCTTCATCTCTCAATCAGGAGAGACTGCAGATACTCTGGCCGCCCTTAGATACGCAAAAGAGCAGGGGCAGCATATTGCATCCATCATCAATGCAGAAGAAAGCTCCATGGGCCGGGAAAGTGATTTTGTGTTCCAAACCCAAGCCGGACCAGAAATCGGTGTGGCGTCTACCAAAGCCTTTACCTGTCAATTGGTTACGCTGGCCTGTATCGCAATTCACGCTGGCAAGCAGCGAGGAACATTAACAGCGGAAGAAGAAGCAGAATACAGCCGAGCACTGACAGAGGTTCCCGCGCGAGCCGCTGAAATCCTGGCCAATGACGAGAGTATCAAAGAGCTCGCCAAAAAAATATTTGAAGCCCGAGATATTCTTTATATTGGTCGTGGTCCTGGCTACCCGATTGCCATGGAGGGGGCTCTAAAATTGAAAGAGCTTTCCTACATTCATGCCGAAGGTTACGCAGCAGGAGAGCTAAAACACGGACCAATCGCGCTTATTGATGACGCTGTGCCGGTAATCGTCATTGCACCAACGGATCATTTTTTCGAAAAAACTGCGTCAAACATGCAAGAAGTTATGGCGCGGAACGCCCAAGTGATTTTCATGTCCGACAGCGAAGGCATGCAAAAATTGGGTGATAAGGCGTTGGGGTCAATCGAAATTCCAACAGTAAACCCGTTCGTTGCACCGATTTTATACGCCATACCTGTACAAATCCTCGCCTATCATGTGGCAGTATTAAAAGGCACGGACGTTGATCAGCCAAGAAATCTCGCCAAATCAGTTACAGTGGAGTAGTTTCAACTAGGGCTTTGAATTCAGATCGATGTATTTATGACAATAAAACAAAGTAGTTGGTTCTTTATTTGCTGGATCTTGCTGAGCGCCCTCATTGTTGCGTTGCTCACCCTTACTGAATTTTCCAAGCAAAAAGCAGAACTCATTGGCAAGGCGACTTCATTGCATCGGTTGGTGTCCCAGCGGGCGGATCAGCATGATGCCCATTTAACCGGTCTGTCTGCGTTAGCGTCTGCAAATGAAAAACCACTCACAGGGATGATGTTGAACTTGTCTGAAATGATACGGAAGTATTATTCCCGCATATCGCACATCGATTTGATTAAGTTGGACAAAACAAAACCCATTTCAATTTTCTCCACCCGCGCTACCCGCCAAGATAAAAAGCAGATCAATTTAATTCGGGACGCGGCATATGCGTCAACGGGACGCTTACAAATTATTCCATTACTGGATGGATATTCTCTTGTAAAACGGTCGCCAAATTCTAATAAAGTCCGGTATGGACTGGCGTTGTTTATTGACGGTCAGAAGCTTTTGGAAAATGACCTAGGATTTGGATCGCAAACGCAGCTGATCCTGAAAACACAACTTGGTGGCCTGATCTACGAAACACAAGCGCTTGATAAACAGGGCCTGTTAAGCCAAACGGTCCGATATAAAAGTACGTTGGGTAGTAGAAGTCAGCCTCTTTCCCTGGAAATTATACAGACTATTTCCGCGACAGATTACATTCGTTGGCAATTTATTTTGCCGTTCATTATTTTATCTGCTGTTGGTATGGTTTTAACCAGATCATACTTTGATCAAAAGCAAAAAATCCGATTGGCGGAACACCGCGCATTACTAGGTGAACATGAAGCGCGTATTGCGCAAGCCTCTCGTATCAATGGTTTGGGAGAAATGGCATCTGGGCTCGCCCACGAGATCACACAACCTCTCACAGCTATCCTAAGCCAAAGCCAAGCCGGCGCGCATTTAGTGGGCGGAAATGCAGAGGAAACGGAGACCCTAAAACAAGTTCTGAAGAGTATCTCAAAGCAGGCAAAACGGGGCGGAGACATTATTCAAAGGCTCAGATCTTGGACGACTCATTCTCAAGAAACCATTGAAATATTTGATTTAAATTCTGTTGCTAAAGGTATTCGGGATTTGATGAAGGCAGATTTAATAGATAGAGAAATTGTTATTGAAACGGCGCTATATTCGGGTAATTTGAAAATCGAAGCTGATCATGTGGCCATTGAACAAGTTGTCTTTAACCTGGCACGTAACGGTGTCGATGCTATGGAGGGTAAACCCTCTGGTCATCTCGTTCTCTCCACGGACAAAACGGATACTCATGCAATAATTTCTGTGTGTGATAATGGCTCTGGGATCTCTGAGAAGGATTTTACGCAGCTTTACGATCCATTTTTTACCACGAAGGAAAATGGCATGGGGCTTGGGCTCTCTTTATGTGAAAATATTGTAAATCGGTACAATGGACATATAGAAATTAAAAATAATCCCTCGGGCGGTGTCACATCTGTCGTAAGCCTACCCCTACTTGAAAATGAGCAGGGCTTATGAGCATTAAAGTCTATTTAGTCGACGATGATGAAGCCGTTCGAGCGGGGTTATGTCTGCTCCTGAAAACCATGAGTTACGATGTCGTGACTTATGCAGATCCAACGATATTTTTAAGTGATGTGCGAAACTTGTCACCCGGTTGCATCATCATGGATATTCGAATGCCAATGATTTCTGGTCTAAAAGTTCAAGAGAAATTGGTTGAGGCCGACTGTTCCTACCCAGTTATTGTAATCAGTGGGCACGGGGATATTAATGCCTGCCGGAAAGCTTTTAAAAATGGTGCCATTGATTTCATCAGCAAGCCGGTTGATGAGCAAGACTTGATCGATGCAATTCAAAAGGGCGAGGAAGTTCTTCGAAACATAACCCTAAAAGAAGACGAGATAAGTGAAGCCAAAACACTTGTTGAAAAACTCACTCCCCGAGAGATAGAAGTGCTTGAAATGATATCGAGAGGGTGGGCGACAAAAGAAATTGCGGCCGCACTTACAGTATCGCCCCGCACTGTGGAAAGTCACCGGTCCCATATTTCTGAGAAAATTGGAACAACATCAGTTGCAGAGATGGCGCGGATCGCTATTGAAGCAGAGCTTTAGTATCCGTAGGACTACGGATAGGACCTCGTTGCCCTACGAATTCCGGAACTCTTCCTAACATCATACCTTAATTCCAGAACACACACTTTGGAGTTAAAATTATGAAAAACATTCGATCTACATTTTTAACAGTCGGTTTTGCAGCGTTTGGTTTAACATTGGCAACATCTGCTATGGCAGCGGAATTGCCAACAGCACCTTACCTTCCTCTTGAAATGGCGCAAAAAGCGGCTAATGCCGCCATGCAACAATGTAAAGCGGATGGTTATAACGTCAGTGTCGCAATTGTCGCGCGTTCCGGCAGCACCAAAGTATTGATTAAAGCAGATGGTTCTGGCCCACACACTGAAGGAAGTGCAACAGGTAAGGCTTTCACATCTGCCAGCATGGGCCGCGCAACTTTAGGTTTGACGGGCTTTTTAAAAGATCATCGCGAACTTGACGGTTTGAGAGATATGGATGACCGTCTGGTAATCCTTGGCGGCGGCTTGCCTATCAAAATCAACGGTGCCCTTGTTGGAGGTATCGGTGTTGGCGGCGCACCGGGCGGTGATAAAGATGAGAAATGTGCAAAAGTTGGTTTGGCTGCAATCGGCGCTGAATAACCAACATCCAAGTTGAGGGTTTGAGTTTTGTTAATGGAAAATAGGTATGAATAAAATCATTTCACTTTGCGCCATATTGTTTTGGTGCCTTTCAATTTCCAGTGTCAGTAAAGCTCAAACCCCGCCATCGGCAGATGAAAGGGCGCAGTATTCAGCTTTTCATAAAGCCGTCCTTGATGGTGACTTATCGAAGGTAAGACAGCTCGTAGCGGATGGTGCAGATATTGAAGAACGTGACGATAGTGGCCGTACCGCCCTCCATATTGCGACTTTCTATTCTCATAAAAAAATGTTCAGCTTCCTAGTTAAAGCGGGTAGTGACGTAAACGCTTTTGAAGATGACCAGTATGACGTGGTTACCATTGCCGCAGTCGCGAATGATGTTGAAATGCTCCAGCTAACTTTGGCGTCCGGCTGCAATCCTAAAAACACAACGAGCCTGTATAAAGGAACTGCGCTAATCGCGTCTGCCCATCTTGGTCATACCGAAGTCGTCGATGTGCTTTTAAAGGCGAATTCTAACGTGGATCATGTGAACAATTTGGGATGGACGGCATTATTAGAAGCTGTCATTTTGGGCGATGGCAGCCCAAAATATGTTAAAGTTGTGAAATCATTGTTAGCGTTTAAAGCAGATAAAAATATTGCCGACAATCAAGGGGTAACGCCGCTTGAACACGCCCGGCAACGCGGCTACGAAGAGATCATTGAATTGTTGGAAAAGTAAAAACAAAGACGGTTTGAAACGCCTTATAGCAGACACCGGAGTTTCAAGATTGTTCTACGGAAGTTTGCCTCGATAGCATCTCTTGCTATATGCCTGCCATTTTGAACGTTATGCCGTCCAGCGGACCAGACGTCACTTATGAGTTGATCGTTTGATGCAAATACCCAGGCGTCGATTAAGGTATCCCCATTAAGGCCGCAAAGATCTATCGATGACGTATCAAGGGCGATTATGTCTGCCCATGCACCAACTTCTATTGAGCCACTTTTACGGCCGCTTGCAGCAGCGCCGCCTTGGCAAATGGCGTCGAATAATACTCTGCCATTTGATTTTTCAGGCGAACATAATATGGCGCGTCCCTTTAGGGAGAGACGTTGAGAATATTCAAGGGCCCGGATTTCATGGACAAGACTAATTGACACGTTGGAGTCAGTGCCAACGCCCATAAGGCCGCCGTGATCCCTGTAGGAACGAGCGTCAAAAATACCATCGCCTAGGTTTGCTTCTGTAACGGGGCAGAGGCCGGCAACAGCACCGGATAACGCCATATCTAGCATTTCAGAATCTGTTAAATGTGTTGCATGGACGAGGCACCAGTTTTCTGCCACCTCAAAATTTTCCAACAACCATTCCACCGGGCGTTTGCCATATGCAGCACTGATTTCCGAAATTTCTGCGAGTTGTTCGGCTATATGGATGTGAATAGGACCATTTTCATATGTTTGTGTAAGTGCCTGTAAATCAGATTTTGAAACAGCCCGGAGTGAGTGAGGCGCGATCCCCATGTGATTATCTTGGTGTTTGTTTTGGATGTTGCGGGCGGTGCCGTCCCACAATTTTGAGTATTGATCTAAGTTATTTTTAAACCGAAGCTGTCCTCCTTGAAGCTCCCGTCCATCGACACCGCCTTGCGCGTAATAAACAGGGAGCAATGTCAATCCAACGCCCGATGTCTCACTCGCAGTGATAACCCGGTCGCTGGTCTCTGACGGTGCATCATATGGGGTTCCATCGGCTTGATGATGAACATAATGAAACTCTACCACGCTTGCGTAACCGGCTTCTAACATTTCCATTTGAGCGAATGCAGTGATTGCTTCTAAATCCGTGGGTGTCAAATGTTCAAGAAATGAATACATCAGGGTTCGCCAGGTCCAAAAACTATCCTGCCCTGATGCCCCGCGTGTTTCCGTAAGACCAGCTAACGCCCGTTGGAACCCATGGCTGTGGAGGTTTGCAGGTGCGGGGAGGAGGGATTTTTCTGTCAAGATGACATCATCATCTAAAGGTATTTGGTTTGGATCCACGCGGCTAATTTGTCCCGTGGTATTTATCTCAATACGCACATTTTGGGCCCAACCCGTTGGAAGAAGAGCATTTTCAGCGAACAAATTGGTCATAGGGTTCCATTTTTCATTGACTTATTATGTCTATACATAATAATCGCAAAATGGGTAAAATCAACCAGCCATCACAATAATCTAAAATTAGGAACATACACGTGTCCCCTGTTATTATAGAAGAGGGATCATCCCCGCTAATTCTCGCATTCCCTCATGGTGGAACAAATGTTCCTCCTGATATTTTTGAAAATTTGACTGAAAATGGTCGAAAGCTTGCTGATACCGATTGGCATATCCACCGGCTTTATGATGGATTGCTTGAAAATGTAACAACTGTGCAGGCCACCTTTCATCGGTATGTGGTTGATGCCAATAGGGATCCTGCAGGAGTAAGTTTGTATCCGGGGCAAAATACAACAGGTCTTTGCCCAGAAACTGATTTTGACGGGCGACCGTTATGGAAAGCCGGATATAAACTGGACAAGGGAGAAATAGAGCGTCGTAGGGAATGCTTCCACAGCCCTTATCATGCCGCTCTTGCTTATCAAATCCAACGTGTAAAAAAACAACATGGCATAGCGGTTTTATATGATTGCCACTCCATCAGATCAAAAATTCCATATTTGTTTGAAGATACATTGCCGGATTTCAACATAGGCACCAATGGCGGTACATCATGTAATTCCAAATTTGAACAAAGTGTCGTCGATGCCTGCAGCGCCGCGACAAAGTATAGCTCTGTTCTAAATGGGCGATTTAAAGGGGGCTGGACCACCCGACATTATTCAAATCCGACAGAAAATATTCATGCCATTCAAATGGAGCTGGCTTTATCAACTTATGCCTCAGAAGAGCAACCTTGGACATATGATAGTGAAGGGGCCGAAAAAATCAGGAATGATCTGAGAAATATTCTTAAGAGACTAGAAACGTTGTCTTTAACGATCAGAAACTAGAAAGACGTTACAAATACTTATCGACGATTTGTTGTATTGTGCCATTTTTTTTAAGCTTTAGAAGAGACGATCTTAGTTTTTGAATTATCTCATCTGATGGTCTTTCTTTATTGCAGGCAAGAACAATGTCCAATCCAACAATAATTAACGGTTTTCCGAAAGTGGTAGCTGGAGAATAACCGAGATTTTTTGCATCAAAGTAAAAGCCATCAATATTTCCTGCAACAGCATTCAATCGTCCATGAACAAGCATGCGGACGCTCTCTACATAATCAGTTGTTACTATTTTGGTTAGGCTGTCATCAGTTTCAAATTTTTTGTCAAAACTAACCCCTAGTGGCACTCCAATTTTCAAAGAACTAAGATTTTCATAGGAGTCTATTGTTTCGTTGGCCGTTGGCAGTATACCCAAACGAATTTGTTTTCCAATAGGTTCGATAATTCTAAATAATGTCTTAGCTAGTGGAGAGTTTGCGATAAGAGTACAGTCGTGAATATCGGATTTAAATTCCTTTATTAAGCGCTTGAGTGGAACAAGTTTCACATCTGCGGTTTGATCTGCATCCTCCAAAATAGCAACAAAGATTTCATATAAATACCCCTGCGGTGCTCCTTTATTATCGAAGAAACTGTATGGGGTTAATTTAAGGATTGGAAACGAAAGAGGCCTTGTCTCGGTTGCTGCCGCAGCGCTGAGACTGATTGCTAGCGTAATAGTTAGGCTAGCAATCCGTAAAAATCCAGTAATCATCATTTTATTGAAAATATCCATCATTGGATCCTTCAGGGTTTGTGATTTGGGTTCTGCGATTTTAGGCCGTGCGTCTTATTAATGCAGTTAGGAAACCTGCGCCCATAAGGCAACTTCCGCTTATGCGGCTAACCAAATTTTGTGTCTTCTGTGACTTGATATGCGCCCGCATTTTATTTGCAAGCATCGCCCACAAGATCACATTGATAATGGCGAGCGTTAGGAACGTCGCTTCCAAAATTGCAAACTGTAAAAACACTGGCTGTGATACATCTACAAACTGGGGGACAAAGGCCACAAAGAATATAATTCCCTTAGGGTTCAACGCTGTTACTGTGAACGCTTTCAGAAACATTTTTTTGTTTTCTGAAGTGTCTGTAACTTCTTTAGCATCAGCAAAAGTCGGCGGTTTTCGCCACATCTGAAAACCTAACCAGAACAAATAGGCTGCACCTACCAACTTTAGCACTGTGAATAATTCCGCTGATGCAGCTAGAACAGCGCCAGCACCTAATAACGAAAGCGTAGTTGCAACAAAATCACCAAGAGCGACGCCTGGGACTGTTGCCCATGCCGTCTGTTTACCTTTACCCAAAGCATAACCCACAACAAGCATAACAGTCGGACCAGGCAGAGCGACAAGGGCAATAGTTGCGATGGTAAATGATATCCAAAGATCAAAAGGCAAGACTAATTCTCCAATAAGCTAAATCAAGAAAGGATTAAAAGCAGTCATAGAAAAGGTTTGCAACATAAAAATTTCTCAGTCTTTAAAGTTTACCCAACACACAATTACGAGGTTCCGTTTTAAATTGATCTGTATCAATGCCATTGGGAACAGTACAATCAATAATACTAGACGTATTCTAGGTTAGAGGAGGTATTTCATGTTTGAGGCTCCATCTTTAATGAAACGCGTTGCAATAGGTAAGGGGATTGGTCTGATTATCGGGCTCATCGGTGTTGCCGTCCTCTATTATTTCGCGCCTTCCACCAGTGTCCTTTTTTACTGGGGCGTCGTTCTTTGGTATACGACACTTGGTGCAATTGTTGGTATTTTTGGCGTATTTACTGAACATCCAATTCTTAAATTCCCAATGCCTTGGTGGCTACGCGCGTCTATAATCGGGGGGTGGATGAACTTTGTTCTGACATTCTTTGCCTATGACAGTTTTCAAGTTCTTATGCTTGAAATTTTGGGAGATATTGGCATGTCCATCTCTCCGTTTTGGTTCACATTAGAGGGAGCGATTGCTGGGCTTATCATTGGTTGCGTTGCTACACGCTATGGTGGGCAGGGCGAAAATTTGCCTATAAGTGCGGAGTGATTATTGAATTGGAAAATTATTTTGGAACGGCACAAAGAACACCAATAAAATGAGTGATTTCTCCGTCTGAATTTTTTAACGGACAGTCGACAGATTCAAATTTCATGATATTTTTTTCAAAAAAACTTAATTCTCCGGTGCAGTAACAGCAAGTATCTTCACCGATGACGGTGTCTAGGTATGTAGCAAGTTTTTGATCTTCTATTTGTTCGCTTTTGGCTGATATGTTTGTCATGCGATGGGTTTGGCCGATTAAGTAGCCGGCTCTTTGACCGCATAAGCGATAGAGGTATCTGCCAGGAGCTATAACTTCTATTAAATATATATGGCTCGCCAGCTTTGGAAGCTTGGTTATGTCAAAGTCTTTACGGCTAGGGG
>Ga0209826_1000985_pt1 | contig 20282 bp, 22 predicted proteins | sample GOMGulsemesocosm_5_FD_184637 | JGI IMG/M metagenome (GOLD analysis project Ga0209826, IMG submission 184637) | Methane-oxidizing microbial communities from mesocosms in the Gulf of Mexico - GOM15C Gulf of Mexico (SPAdes) (version 2) | ecosystem: Environmental > Aquatic > Marine > Cold seeps... | reverse complement strand
GTGGGGCAAAAAAAGGCAAGGCTATTATTATTCTTAACCCAGCTGAGCCTCCATTAATTATGCGAGATACAGTCCATTGTTTAACAGAAGAAGAGCCAGATCAAGACGCTATTACGGCTTCTGTTCATGCGATGATCAAAGAAGTTCAAAAATATGTACCAGGCTACAAACTGAAAAATGGTCCTGTTTTTGATGGCAACCGAGTTAGTGTTTTTCTAGAGGTTGAAGGTTTAGGTGATTACTTACCAAAATATGCAGGCAACTTAGACATTATGACTGCAGCTGCAACTAGGACGGCAGAAATGTTTGCCGAAGAAATTGAAAACGGCACATTGACGTTAACAAAACTAGCTTAGGAGATTGGTTATGAATTTAAAAGGTAAAAAAATTAAGTTACATGACAACGCTCTACGTGATGGCATGCATTCTGTTAGTCATCAGTTTTCACTAGATGATATGGTTCGTATGGCAGTTGCACTAGATGAAGCTGGCATGCCATTAATTGAAGTGACACATGGTGATGGCCTAGGTGGCTCATCGGTGAATTACGGTTTTGGAAAGCATACCAACCGTGAATACCTTGAAGCTGTTGTACCAAAGATGAAGAATGCTAAAATTTCAGCATTATTATTACCTGGTTTAGGTACAGTAGATGATTTAGCAATGGCTGCAGATTGCGGTATTTCAACTATTCGAGTTGCAACGCATTGTACTGAAGCTGATGTATCTGAACAGCATATAATGAAAGCACGTGAATATGGCTTGGATACAGTTGGTTTCTTAATGATGGCGCATATGACGTCGCCAGAAGCCTTATTGGAAGAAGCTAAAAAAATGGTTGATTATGGTGCTAACTGTATTTATGCCACAGATTCAGCTGGTTATTTATTGCCTGATGATGTCACTGACAGAATTTCAATTCTTAAAGCCGAATTTGGTGACAAAATTGAAATCGGGTTTCATGGTCACCACAACCTTGCTATGGGTATTGCAAACTCATTAGCTGCTATTGAAGCTGGTGCGTCACGTATTGATGGATCGGTTGCAGGATTTGGTGCTGGTGCTGGTAATACGCCATTAGAAGTGATGGTTGCCGTTTGTAACAGAATGGGTGTTATAACGGGCGTTGATGTAAATAAAATCATGGATGTGGCAGAAGATATTGCTTTGCCATTAATGCCAACACCAACCAGAATTGATAGAGATGCGCTGACCTTAGGTTATGCAGGTGTTTATTCATCATTCCTATTGCATGCTAAACGTGCTGAGAAAAATCATGGTGTTCCAGCAAGAGAAATTTTGATGGAGCTTGGAAGAATGGGGGCTGTCGGCGGTCAAGAAGATATGATCGAAGACGTCGCATTAGAAATTAAAAAGAAATTAGCTTGAGGGAATTAATATGGGTTTAGATAAAGCAACAATAGAAAAACTAGCCGTTTATCTCGAAGATGCAGAGTTAAATGCATATGAAGTAACTAAAATAACCAATGAATACCCAGATATTACATGGGATGAATGTCTTGACGTTCAATGGGAAATTCGTCGCAGAAAAGAAGCTCGAGGCAATAAAATTGTCGGCATGAAAATGGGTCTTACCTCTGTCGCCAAAATGCGTCAAATGGGTGTTGAAACACCTTGCTATGGTTTCTTAGCAGATTACTTTAGCTGCCCTGATGGTGCGGAAATAAAAACCGATGAATTGATTCACCCTAAAGTAGAAGCTGAAATTGCATTTGTTACTAATAAAGAGCTAAGTGGTCCAGGTTGCCATATTGGTAATGTGTTATCAGCAACAGATTTTGTTGTGCCAGCAGTTGAGGTGATCGACTCACGTTATAAAGATTTTAAATTCGATCTTAAAAGTGTGATTGCCGACAACTCATCATCATCTCGTTTTGTAACAGGTGGCAGAATGAGAAGTCTTGATGAGCTAGATCTTAAAACACTAGGCGTTGTTCTAGAAAAGAATGGCAAAGTTGTAGATTTGGCTGCAGGTGCTGCAGTTGTAGGTCACCCAGCTGCAAGTGTAGCCATGTTGGTGAACCTATTGGCAGAGCGTGGTGAAGTATTACCTGCTGGAACGTTTGTAATGACAGGTGGTATGACAGCAGCAGTAGCGGTTGAAAAAGGAGATAACGTAACAGTTCGTTATCAAGACCTTGGCTCAATCTCAATGAAATTTGTTTAATAAGGAGTCGTTATGCCAATAGCACAAATTAATATGCTTGAAGGACGTACTGAAGAACAAAAAGCAGCGGTTATCGAAAAAGTAACAGATGCCTTATGTGAAGCAATTGGTGCGCCACGCGAAACAGTACGTGTGATGATCAATGAAATGACAAACACCCAATATGGTATCGGCGGTAAAACAATAAAGTCTTTGGGTCGATAGATCCATAGCACCTCTATCTAGTATTCCTAGGGTGAAATACCTAGGAATACTATTTCAACCATTTTTCTAATGGTCTATATGCTGCTAATTGGCTTCGTTACCTCTGAGTACGTGGTTTGAATAACTAGCAAGACCACAGCACTACATAAATTATGTCAAAATTAAAACTAAAATTAAGTGTTTTAGACCAATCACCCGTTCATGATGGGCAGCCTGAATCATCTGGCTTGTTTTCAACTATAGAACTAGCAAAGCGATGTGATGAAGTTGGCTACCACCGATATTGGGTGGCAGAGCATCATGATACCCCAGGCTATGCGAGCCCTTGTCCTGAATTAATGGTAAGCAATGTTGCTCATGCAACCTCTAGAATTCGTGTCGGAAGTGGCGGTGTCATGTTGCCACACTATGCGGCATTCAAAGTAGCTGAAACATTTAAAATGTTAGAGGCAATTCACCCTGGTCGAATTGACTGTGGTGTTGGCAGAGCACCTGGTGGTGCACCAGTGTCATCGGCAGCTATCTCCGCTCCGAGACAAACGATACCAACTGAGTATTACCCAGCGCAGACACGTGACCTTATTGGTTATTTAAACAATAATCTTCCAGAAGATCACCCTTATCATAATGCTACCGTTCGACCAATAGATGCGGGTGCACCAGGTGTCTGGATGTTAGGCTCTAGTGATGGAAGCGCTGAAATTGCGGGTGCTCTAGGGGCTGGTTTTGTATTAGCTTTATTCATTGGTACACATGATCGGTCACCAGAAATTATTCAACGTTATAGGGATTCATTTAAGTCAAATGGATCATTTGATGAGCCTAACCCAATTATTGCGATTGCTTCAATCTGTGCCGAAACAACAGAAGAAGCAAAGTTAATTGCTGGAAGTCATGTTTATTGGAAAGTTCAGGCATTCCGTCATGGTAAAGTTGATACTTTCTTCTCGCCTGAAGAAGTGGTTGAGAAGAAGAAGCAGTTGTCTCCAGCTGATCAAGCTTATTTTGATGAAACAATGGACACGATGGTTGTTGGTACACCTAAAGAGTGCCAAGAGCAGCTAGAAAAAATTGCTGAAGAATACAAGGTCGATGAGTTAATGATAGTCAATGTAACCTATTCATTTAAGCCAAGAATTGATTCTTACACAATGTTAGCTAAGCAATTTGGCTTACAAGATAATTTATAAATCTATAAGGAAAAAACAATGAGTTCAAATCCAGAAATTGCAAAATCAATCCAAACAGGTGCGTTTAAAACTAACTATCATGATGTCGGTGAAGGCGCGCCTGTCTTTCTAATTCATGGTTCAGGCCCTGGTGTAACAGCATGGGCAAACTGGCGTTTAGTGATACCTGAACTTGCAAAAAACAACCGAGTGATTGCACCTGATATGGCTGGTTTTGGTTTCACAGAACGAGTTGAAGGTTATGAGCATACAATGGAAAACTGGGTGCAACATGCTATTGATTTAATGGATGCACTTGGTATTGAGAAAACTCATCTTGTTGGTAATTCTTTTGGTGGTGGTTTGTCTTTAGCTTTGGCTATCAAACATCCAGAGCGCGTTGATCGTTTAGTATTAATGGGTGCTGCGGGTGTTGATTTTGAACTAACACAAGGTCTTGATGAAGTTTGGGGATACGAGCCATCGGTAGCAAACATGCGAAGCATGATGGATTGGTTCGCCTATGATCGTACATTAGTAACAGATGAATTATCTGAGCTGCGTTATCAAGCAAGTATCCAGCCTGGCTTCCAGGAATCATTTAGCCAAATGTTTCCAGCACCTCGCCAACGTTGGGTAGATGCGTTAGCTAGCAGCCACGAAGATATTAAAAACATTAAACATGAAACACTGCTAATTCACGGTAGAGAAGATAGAGTGGTTCCACCAATTACATCAACAACACTGTTTGAATTACTTCAGAACTCACAATTACACATGTTTGGTCGTTGTGGGCATTGGACTCAAATTGAGCAAAATGCTCGTTTTAATGAGTTGGTAAAAGATTTTTTTGCTGAAGCTAAGTAGATAAAGGATTTTGATGCGATTCGCTATTATTGGCGCAGGTGGTATTGGCTGTTATTACGCAGCTAAGTTAATAGAGGCTGGTGAAACAGTTTCATTAATTGCGCGTGGCGAACATCTGCAAGCGATGCAGCAGCATGGCTTGCAGATGAAGCATCCAGATTTGAATTTTCAACAACAAGTTACGGCATTAACGCTTGAACAACTAATAAGTGATAATCAGCCTGATCAATTCGATGTGCTTCTTATTTGTTTAAAGGGAATGCATACAAAGCAGGTTGCTGAGCAGTTGAAAGCTTGGTTTAGCCAATTAGATAACACGATCCTGCCGATGATTTTCTCACTACAAAATGGTGTGGAAAATGAAAAGCAACTAAAGCAAGCATTGCCAAGTACGCTAGTTTTAGGCGGCATAGCACGCCGTATCGGAACACATATCATAAAGCCTGGTTTGGTTAAGGCGGTAGGTCCTGCAGAAGTAATACTGGGGGCATGGCCGAACCATCAGAAGATTAGTGGTAATGAGCTAGAAAAAGTGGAGCAGCTAGAAAAATGCTTCAAGAATGCTGGTATCCCAACAGATGTTTCTGCCAATATTAATAAAGAGCTTTGGCGAAAACTGATAGTAAATAATGGTGTAAATCCAGTATGTACCTTACTGAAAATGGAAACAGGTGAGGCAACGCATTATCCGTCACTCATGCCGCTAATTAAAGGGGCAATGAATGAAGCCGCAGTAGCTGCTAAAGCTAACGGCGTAGAGTTGACTGAAGACGATGTGGAGGGTATGTTTCAGCTGATTTCAACATTTGATTCAATTAAGCCATCAATGCTGGTTGACCGAGAAAAGGGTAAGCCTTTAGAAATGGAAGAAATCATTGGTGTGGTCATCCGAGGCTGCGAAGCACTCGGGCAAGACGCGCCTTATAACCGCACAATTTCAACATTATTAGCTATTGAAGTAGATCGACAGAAAATATAATGCCATTGCTACGCCTCATGGCTGGGCCATTATTGTTTTTGGGCCTGTTAGTTAGTGTTTCTAATGAACTTTTTGCTTTTGCTCCTAGCTGGTTAGCCAGTGTAGCTGTTTGGTCTGGAGGCTTAATGCTTTTTTTAGGCTTGGCAAAAGCTCAGCAGCGCACGGTGGGTTTGATAGCAATATTGGCATTATTTAGCTGGCTAATAGCGTGGAGTGCTGCTCCACAATATCATCACCTAATAGATGCACTATCAGTCAATCAGTCAATGATAGTGATGTTGATAGCGGTTCAGTTTCTACAATTGGTTGCCTTGCCGAGTGGTGATTCTCAAGAAAGTTTACCAGTTGGTAGGCATGCATTTGTTAAAACCTATTTAGGTATCCATTTTTTTGGATCAGTTATAAATCTGTCAGCGCTTCTACTAGTAGCCGATAGACTTATTACAAAACCACCTGTATTAAAAAATCAACATAAACTATTAATCCGTGGCTTCACGTCTGGCGCCAGTTGGTCACCTTTTTTTGCAGCCTTTGCTGCCTCATTGGTTTTTACGCCTAACGCATCGTTGTCAGTTGTTATTGTTGGTGGCTTTGTACTTTCTATAGCGGCCTTTTTATTAACGTGGCAAGAGGTGACGGCAGATAAGGATGACTCCGTTGATGGTTTTATTGGTTACCCAATGCATTTTGAGGCTTTATGGTTGCCTGTTGTGCTGGTTTGTTTAGTGTTCATTACGCAATATTTCTCACCTTCAATAAAAGTGATTACCTTAATCGCAATTTATGCCTTGTTAGTCAGTGTTTTTGTTTTACTGGCACGGAAAGGAATTAAGCCTGCAAGTAATCAGCTAAAAGAGCATGTGCTAAACAAGTTGCCGCAAATGAAAAATGAATTAACACTTTTTCTTATTGCCGGTGTATTGGGTGGTGGCATTGCAGCAGCTATGGATAGTTTACAAATCTCTATACCAATCAGCCATTTTGATGGGTTAACGGCATCAGGCATTATGTTTTGTGTCTTGCTTTTGGCCATTGTCGGCATTCATCCAATTATCAGTATCGCAGTCGTTGGACATTGGATGATAGGCTTTGGGGCGAATCATACATTGTTGGCGATGATGTTCTTAATGTCATGGGCAATAGGTGTTGCGATAAGTCCCGTTTCGGGGGTTAATCTTGCAATGCAAGGCCGTTATGGCTTATCGAGCATAGATGTTTTCCGTTGGAACTTACCTTATGCAATAAAAATGTATTTTGTGGCAAGTGCTATATTGATAAGCATCAGTTATTTATTAGGTGTTTAGTATCAGTACCTTAATAGACTCGCTCAATGGCCCAAGAACAAGTATCATGTACGATTAAGTTATTAATACAATTTAACAAGGTTAATATTTTGAGTGATAAAGAAAAACAGCATTCCTTTACAAAAGAGGAATTAATAAGCTGTGGTCGTGGTGAGCTTTTCGGTCCTGGCAATGCGCAATTACCAATGGATAAGATGTTGATGGTGGATAGAGTGCTATCAATTACCGAAGACGGTGGTGCTTTTTCTAAGGGAGGGATGATCGCTGAACTAGATATTAACCCAGATTTATGGTTTTTTGAGTGTCACTTCCCAGGTGATCCTGTTATGCCGGGTTGTTTAGGGCTTGATGCGATGTGGCAGCTAGTAGGCTTTTACCTTGGCTGGAAAGGTGGTCTAGGACGTGGCCGTGCTTTAGGTGTGGGTGAGCTGAAATTCACAGGTCAGGTATTACCAACAGCTAAAAAAGTGACATATAAAATAGATTTAAAGCGAGTTATCATGAGGAAGCTTGTGATGGGTATTGCTGACGCCGTCATGGAAGTAGATGGGAAGGTTATTTATGAAGCAAAGGATTTGCGAGTAGGTCTATTTAAGTCGACAGAGAATTTCTAAATAAGGACAAAATATGAGACGCGTTGTTATAACAGGTATGGGTATCGTTTCATCACTTGGTAGTGATGTAGACTCGGTTGATGAATCCTTAAGAGCAGGTAAATCAGGTATTAGCTTTGTAGAAGAATACAAAGAGAAAGGTTTCCGAAGTCATATTGCTGGCGTCCCGCAGATTAACCTTGATGAGCTAATTGACCGTAAAGCACGTCGTTTTATGGGTGATGCAGCGGCTTATGCCTATGTTTCTATGCAACAAGCAATTGATGATGCAGGTTTAACGCCAGAAGAAGTATCAAACCCAAAAACTGGCTTAATTGTTGGTTCTGGTGGTGCATCTACCAAGAGTGTTGATGATGCAATTAATTTGTTAAATACAAAAGGCATTCGTCGCGTTGGGCCTTATATGGTTACGCGTACCATGGGTAGTACTGTTTCAGCAGGGCTTGCAACGCCATATAAAATTAAAGGCGTGAATTATTCAATTACCTCTGCGTGCGCGACGAGTTCGCATTGTATCGGTAATGCAATGGAGTTGATCCAGCTTGGCAAACAAGATCGTGTATTTGCGGGTGGTGGTGAAGAAGAGCATTGGTCGTTAACAATGATGTTTGATGCCATGGGTGCGTTATCGACTAAAAGAAATGACACGCCAGAACTTGCTTCACGTGCTTATGATGCAGATCGTGATGGCTTTGTAATAGCAGGTGGTGGCGGTGTTGTGGTGGTTGAAGCGCTCGATGTTGCCTTAGCTCGTGGCGCTAAAATATATGCTGAACTTGTCGGTTATGGCGCAACCTCAGATGGCCATGATATGGTTGCTCCGTCTGGCGAAGGTGCAACACGTTGTATGCAAATGGCAATAGAAAATATTGATACACCTATTGATTATATTAATGCGCATGGAACCAGTACGCCAGTTGGTGATATGGCAGAGCTTACTGCGGTTAAAGCAGTTTTTGGAAATAATACACCACCGGTTGGTTCGACTAAATCTTTATCTGGTCATTCTCTTGGCGCGGCTGGTGTGCAAGAAGCGATTTATTGTTTACTGATGATGAAGGGTAATTATGTGACGGCCTCTGCCAATATTGATAATTTAGATGAAGCGGCTAAAGACATTGATATTGTTCAAGAAGCTAAAACAAATGTTGAGTTGAATACAGTTATGTCAAATAGCTTTGGCTTTGGTGGAACGAATGCTACGTTGGTTTTACAAAAGTATGAAAGTTAAAAACTTTGATTGAAAAACAAAAAAGCCGGTTTTAAAACCGGCTTTTTTGTTTTAAAAAACTGTAAGCAGCTTCTTAAATGATGATACTTAGCCTTTGATAGCGAGTAGCTCCATTTCAAAAATGAGTGTTTCATTAGGACCGATTGCTCCACCAGCACCTTGCTCGCCATAAGCAAGTTCAGAAGGGATGAATACTTGCCACTTGGTGCCAACTTCCATCAGTTGTAATGCTTCTTGCCAGCCAGGAATAACACCGTTAACTGGGAAAGTTGCTGGTTCGCCACGTTTAATTGAGCTATCGAAAACAGTGCCGTCAATTAAACTACCTTCATAGTGGACGTCAACAGTATCAGTCGCATTAGGTTTCTCACCTGAGCCTTGATTAATAACGATATATTGCATGCCGCTTTCAAGAACTTGAACACCTTCTTTAGAGCTATTCTCTGCAAGAAACTCAACACCTTTGCCCGCACTTTGGCTTTTTGCCTCAGCCGCTTTTGCTTGCATTTCTTTTTGGAATGTTTCAATTACCGCATTCATTTCTTCTGGGCTTAATAGGCTTTTCTCAGCTTTCAAGCTATGCGTAATGCCCAAAGCAAGAGCTTCTGCCTCAACATCAAGTTTGTCATTCAAAATACCAGAGCCAATTTGGTGGCCCATGGTGTAGCTTAATTTCTCTTTTTCTGTTTTCAATGGAATTTCCTATGCTTTTTGTTAAGCAGGAAAGTTTACAGCAAAATATTTAATGCTGAAAATTAAATTAACTAAGTTTGGCTTCGGTAGGCTAATTTAGTTAAAGCGATAAATTTTTAGGCATGAATATCAATGATGCTTCCGATAACGTCGCCTGCAGTTTGGGCGACTTTGGCAGAAGTTTGGACTTGTACGCTAGCTTGTTGAAGTTCAACTAAGGCTTTTGCGGTATCTTTAGTGGAACTTTCATTGTTAAGTTGCTCTGCACTAGCAAGTTTTCCACTAGCCGTTGAAGCTTGATTGAGACCTCGACTTATACCAAGTAGTGCATTTTGATTAACTGATCCAATATCCATAGCGAATACTCATTTAGTTCTGAACAATAGGATTGTAGTCCTTAAAAAAAGGAGGGTTGTGAGGTTGTTCTCAATTTTGTTTCAGAAAAGGGTGTTTTATAGGTCCGCTAATACCTGGGTGGGTTGAACAATGTGTGGGCAGATTGGGGTTGGTTAGGTAAGGCGACTGTTTCTACATCTATGAAATAGGATTCTGTGCATCAAATAAAATAATGATTCATTGGTGATTATTTATGCGCCTATAATTAAACCTAATTGGCGGTGGTTATACGTTAAAATCAACAGTTAAATTTATCTGCCGCGACCGCATTTTTGAAGTGAGGGCTGGGTTTTGTAGTCTGCCTTGTTTAAAAAGAATTCACATAACTAAATTATATAAATGAAAGCATTAGAAGTTAAACAGTTAGAAAAAGAGTATGGCAACGGTTTTCGCGCTGTCAAAGGGATTGATCTTCGCGTTGAGTCAGGCGATTTCTTTGCTTTGCTTGGCGCGAATGGAGCAGGGAAGTCGACAACAATAGGTATTATTACCTCGTTAGTGAATAAAACAGCAGGTAAGGTAACGGTCTTTGGATATGATCTTGATGAGCAGCCGGGTGAGGTTAAGCGTTGTATTGGTTTGGTGCCTCAGGAGTTTAATTTTAATCAGTTTGAAAAAGTCTTTGATATTGTTGTTTATCAGGGCGGTTTTTATGGCTTGCCTCGCCATAAAGCAAAACAACGTGCAGAAATTTGCCTAAAGCAGTTGGAGTTATGGGATAAACGAGATGAGCAGGCGATCAATTTGTCGGGTGGAATGAAGCGACGTTTGATGATAGCACGCGCCTTGGTTCATGAGCCGAAGTTGTTAATTCTAGATGAGCCAACAGCTGGAGTGGATATTGAAATTAGACGCTCCATGTGGACTTTTTTAAAGAAATTAAATGAGGCAGGGACGACGATTATTTTGACGACGCATTATCTGGAGGAGGCTGAAAGTCTCTGTCGTCATATTGCTATTATCAAGGAAGGTAAAGTGGTCGAGCATACCGATATGAAAGGTTTGCTAGAAAGGGCGCATGAGGAATACTTTTTGCTCACTATGAAAGCTGCCGTTAGCGAGATCAAGCCAATTGAAGGTTGTAAGTTTGTAATGGTGGATGAAATAACATGGCAAGTATGTGTTGAAAAGGAAGTAGGAGTTAGTGGTTTGTTTAAAGGGTTAGATGATCAAGGAGTTGTTGTTTCAAGTATGCGAAACAAGGCTAATCGTTTAGAGCAACTGTTCTTAAGTTTGCTATCTGATGAGAAAGCAGGAGGCGAGAATGTCGCATAATTATAGGGTTGCTTTACAAACGATCTTATATAAGGAAATTAAACGTTTTATGCGTATTTGGGTGCAAACGATATTACCCTCAACCATTACGAGTTCTTTATATTTTTTAATTTTTGGAACCTTGATTGGTTCACGGATTGGTAAAATGAATGGCCATGACTACATGGATTTCATTGTGCCAGGATTGATTCTGATGGCCGTTATTAGTAATGCTTATTCAAACGTGGTGTCTTCTTTTTACAGTACCAAGTTTCAGCATCATATTGAAGAAATGTTGGTGGCCCCGATTCCAAACTGGGTTATTTTATTGGGGTATATAGGTGGAGGCGTTACGCGGGGATTGATTGTTGGGTTATTGGTGACAGCGGTGTCTTTTTTATTTACTGACTTAACGATTGCTCATCCGGTGCTAACGTTATTGGTGTTCATTTTAACGGGGGTTCTGTTTTCAGCCGCAGGCTTTATTAATGCGGTATGGGCAAAAAGTTTTGATGATATATCGATAGTCCCAACGTTTGTTCTCACACCATTGATTTATTTGGGCGGTGTATTTTATTCAATTGATCTGCTGCCAGCTTTCTGGCAAAAAGTCTCACTATTAAATCCCGTGCTATATGTGATTAATGTTTTCAGATATGGCATTTTGGGAGAGTCAGATATCTCCTTGGTCAGTGGTTTCGCGGTGATTCTAATTTTTATCACGGTGTTATTAGGCGTTAGTTTGCGACTTTTAAACAAAGGCGTTGGTATTAAAAATTAATTCTGAACCGATTGTTGAGTCCCAATTTAGCTGGGTGGAAATAGGGTGGTTCTTTGTTTTCGAAAAGATTCAACTAAATACACATTTAACGTATGGATGAAGCTAAGTTTTTTTGAAGTAGTGTAAAAGCAAATGAGACTGCTGATTTCGTGATTCTAAGCAGGGATTCGGGTTGATTGCTGTGGCGTTACTGAGTAAAATTGAAAAGATTTAGCTAGAAAATGTAGTTTAAGGCTTTATAGGGCGTTTATTGTTCTATAGTTACGGGTTCAGAATAATAATATTTACAATAGAGAAGATATTAATTAAAGATGAAATATACGATTAAAAAGGGCTTAGATTTGCCAATCAATGGGGCGCCAGAACAGGTTATTGCGGAAGCAAATAACGTGTCATCGGTTGCTGTTATTGGTATGGATTATATCGATATGAAGCCGACAATGGACGTTCAAGAGGGTGACAAGGTTAAGCTTGGCCAAGTTCTTTTTACAGATAAAAAGAATGCAGGGGTTAAATTCACCTCACCAGGTTGTGGCGTTGTTAAATCAATTAACCGTGGTGCAAAACGCGCACTTCAATCGGTTGTTGTTGAGCTTTCAGGTGATGATGAGGAAACGTTTGATAAGTTTTCTGCTGATCAGCTGGCAGGGCTTGATGCGTCGGTGGTCAAAAAGAACTTGGTTGATTCTGGTTTATGGACGGCTTTTAAAACGCGGCCTTACAGTAAAATCCCAGCGATTGAGACTAAGCCATATGCTATTTTCGTATCAGCGATGGATACAAACCCACTAGCGGCAGATCCTGCTGTTGTTATCGCAACAGATACAGTTGCTTTTAATAATGGTTTGTCAGTGCTCACTAGCTTAAGCGGTGGTCAGGTTCATGTTGCCAAAGCGGCAGGTTCAGATGTTACCTGTTCAGTTGATAAAGTAACGGTAAGCGAGTTTTCAGGTTCTCATCCTGCTGGTTTAGTTGGTACTCATATCCACTTCATCGACCCAGTTAATGCAACAAAAACAGCGTGGACAATTGGTTATCAAGATGTAATGGCGATTGGTAAGCTATTTACCACTGGCCGTATTAGTGTTGATCGGATTATTGCCCTTGCAGGCCCGATGGTTAATAAGCCAGGTTTAATAAAAACCCGTTTAGGTGCTAATACTGAAGAGCTGGTTAAAGGTCAACTCCAGCAGACAAATGTTCGAATTATTTCTGGTTCAATTCTATCTGGGCGAAAAGCGGTTAACTGGGGAGCATACCTTGGCCGTTATCATGTTCAAGTTTCAGTATTGAAAGAAGGGCGTGACCGACAGCTACTTGGTTGGGTGAACCCAGCTGGTGAAAAGTTTTCATTCACAAATACATTGTTCACAAGCTTTAATCGTAAAAAGAAAATGGATATGGATACCTCAGCTCATGGTTCGCCGCGAGCAATGGTGCCAATTGGTGTCTATGAGGGTGTTATGCCTTTAGATATTCTTCCGACTCAATTACTTCGTGCATTAATCGTTATGGATACGGATGTTGCACAGCAATTAGGTGCTTTAGAGTTAGATGAAGAGGATCTAGCGCTGTGTTCATTTGTGGATTCAGGCAAACATGATTTTGGTAAGGCATTGCGTGCCAACCTATCGCATATTGAGAAGGAGGGCTAATGTCTCGTTTAAGAAATTACCTTGATTCCTTGCACCCGCACTTTGCAAAAGGTGGGTCGCTGGAAAAATATTACGCCATTTATGAAATGGTGGATACGTTTTTATACACCCCTAAAGATGTCACATCAGGTTCACCACACGTTCGTGATGCGCTTGATTTGAAACGAGTGATGACCTACGTGTTTATCGCAGCGCTTCCCTGCGTTATGTTTGCGATGTGGAACACAGGGCATTTAGCAAATATGGCAATGGCTGATTTAGGCCTTGAGTCATTAGATACGTGGCGTGGATTGATAACCAACTTAGTTGGTTATAACCCTGATAGTATCTTTGCCTGTATGGTTCACGGTGCGATGTATTATGTGCCGATTTATGTCGTAACCGTAGTTGTTGGTGGTATTTGGGAAGTTATTTTTGCCATTGTCAGAGGACATGAGGTTAATGAAGGCTTCTTCGTTAGTTCAATGCTATTCTCTTTGATTTTGCCAGCAACAACCCCTCTATGGCAGGTTGCCCTAGGTATTTCATTCGGTGTGGTGATTGGTAAAGAAGTGTTTGGTGGAACAGGTAAAAACTTTCTTAACCCTGCGCTAACAGGCCGTGCATTTTTATATTTTGCTTACCCAGCTCAAATGTCTGGCGATGCAATTTGGACAGCCGTTGATGGTTTTACAGGTGCAACTTCCTTGGGCATTGCAGCAGCTGGCGGCGTTGAGGCTATTCTTGCATCTGGTGTAACTTGGATGGATGCTTTCTTAGGTACTGTGCAAGGTTCAATCGGTGAAACTTCAACTGTGGCAATCTTAATAGGTGCTTGCTTCTTGTTATATACCCGCATTGCATCGTTCCGAGTAATGTTAGGTGTGTTATTTGGTATGGTTGCAACGACGTTACTTTTCAATCTGATTGGCAGTGATACTAACCCGATGTTTGCCATGCCGTGGTATTGGCATATGGTGTTAGGTGGTTTTGCCTTTGGTGCGGTTTATATGGCAACAGATCCAGTTAGTGCCTCGATGACTAACACAGGGCGTTGGATTTACGGTGCATTAATTGGCTTGATGACAGTATTAATTAGAGTTGTTAACCCTGCTTTCCCAGAAGGTATTATGTTGGCAATACTTTTCGCCAATATGTTTGCACCCTTGATTGATTACTTTGTTGTGCAAGCGAACATTAAAAGAAGGGTGAATAGACATGTCTAATGAAACAAAGTCCGAAGCACGTGGCTTCGGCAAAATCTTAGCGCTCTCAAATGATAGTAAAACTAAAACAATCATCATGGCGACATTGGTTTGCCTCGTTTGTGCTGTTTTCGTTTCGATCTCAGCGGTAGCACTAAAGCCTTTACAGGTATTGAATAAGGAGCTAGATAAAAAGAAGAATATTCTTCAAATAGCGGGTTTATACCAAAAAGGTGATGATATAGAAGCTGCATTTAGCAAAATTGAAATTAGAATTATTGATCTTGCTAGTGGCGAATACACAACTGAAGTAGATCCTGCGTCTTACGATGATAGAAAAGCGGCTAAAGATCCTGCTTACAGTATCAATATTGATAAAGAGAAGGATTTTGCAAGTATTCGTCAGCGGGCTAAATTTATGCCTGTTTATATGGTGAAGGAAGAAGGTGCCGTTAAACAGCTTATCTTGCCAGTCAGTGGTTATGGGTTATGGTCTACGCTATATGGTTTTATGGCGGTTGAAAGTGATGGCCAAACTATCGTCGGTCTTAGTTTCTACGAGCATGCCGAAACCCCAGGTTTAGGTGGGGAAGTAGATAATCCTAATTGGAAAAAACAGTGGCGTGGTAAAGAGATATATGGAGAATCGGGTGAGGTAGCGATTAACGTTGTAAAAGGTGGTGTTAGCCAGAAAGCTGATATTGCAATTAATCAGGTAGATGCCCTAGCAGGAGCAACCCTAACAAGTCGCGGTGTTGCTAATATGCTGAAATACTGGATGGGTGCTGACGGATATCAAATGTACCTCAAAAAAATTCAAGAAGGAGGGGTCTAAAATGAATAAAGAGACTAAAAAAATAATACTGGATCCGCTTATTGATAATAATCCAATCAGCTTACAGGTATTAGGTGTTTGTTCTGCCTTAGCGGTTACAACAAATCTGGGTACTGCATTGGTTATGTCGATAGCTTTAACTTCGGTAACAGCATTCTCAAACTTATCAATCAGTATGATTCGTAATCATGTACCAAGTGCGATTCGTATTATCGTCCAAATGACCATTATTGCGTCATTAGTAATTATTGTTGATCAGGTGCTTAAAGCGTATTTATATGATTTAAGTAAGCAGCTTTCAGTATTCGTTGGATTGATTATTACTAACTGTATTGTAATGGGGCGTGCGGAAGCCTTTGCGATGAAAAACCCACCGGGAATAAGTTTCTTAGATGGAATTGGTAACGGTATAGGGTATAGCTTAGTGCTGATTTTTGTTGGTACTTTTCGCGAATTGTTTGGTTCTGGAAAATTGTTTGGTGTTGAAATACTACCTTTAGTCAATGATGGTGGTTGGTATTTACCTAACGGCCTAATGCTTTTACCACCCAGCGCATTCTTCATTATTGGTTTGATGATTTGGGCAATAAGAAGCTGGAAGCCTAAACAAGTGGAAGCAGCGGATTTTAAAATTAAAGACGTTAGCGGAACAGAGGTAGCATAATGGAAGCATATATCAGTTTATTTGTTAAAGCGGTTTTTGTTGAAAACTTAGCCTTAGCATTCTTTTTGGGCATGTGTACTTTTTTGGCGGTATCCAAAAAAGTATCAACGGCATTGGGCTTAGGTATAGCAGTTATCTTGGTGCAAACATTGACCTTGCCACTAAATAATCTTATATACCAAGGTGTATTAAAAGAAGGTGCATTAGCATGGGCAGGTTTACCTGATGTTGATTTAAGTTTCCTAGGCCTTATTAGTTATATCGGTGTTATTGCCGCTGTAGTACAAGTACTCGAAATGGCCATGGATAAATATGCGCCTGCGTTATACAACGCTTTAGGCGTGTTCTTACCCCTGATTACCGTTAACTGCGCTATTTTAGGTGGCTCATTGTTCATGGTGGAGCGTGATTATGGCTTTGGTGAGAGCGTCGTATTTGGTCTAGGTAGTGGGCTTGGTTGGGCACTGGCTATTACGGCAATCGCTGGGGTAAGAGAGAAACTTAAATATTCAGATGTACCAGATGGCTTGCAAGGCTTAGGTATTACCTTTATCACTGCAGGGTTAATGGCTATGGGTTTCATGGCATTCTCTGGTATTCAACTGTAATTAGGAAGTAAGCATGATAGAAATTGGCTTAGGTATTGGATTATTTACAGCAATTATTTTGATCTTAGTTGCTGTTATTTTGGCGGCAAAAGCAAGGCTTGTTGCACAAGGTAATGTAACGGTATTAATTAACGGCGAAAAAGAAGTAAAAGCTCCGGTAGGCAGTAAATTGCTTGGCGCATTAGCAGATGCTCAATTATTTGTGCCATCAGCATGTGGTGGTGGTGGAACGTGTGGACAATGTAAAGTAAAAATCTTTGAAGGCGGTGGCTCCATTCTGCCAACTGAGGGATCACACATTAACAAACGTGAAGCTAATGAAGGTGAAAGACTTTCATGCCAAGTAACAGTTAAGCAAGATATGAAGATCGAAGTGCCTGAAGAAGTCTTCGGTGTAAAAAAATGGCAATGTACTGTTAAGTCTAATCATAATGTTGCGACCTTTATTAAAGAATTAGTACTTGAGCTACCGGAAGGAGAAGATGTTGGATTCCGTGCAGGTGGTTATATTCAAATAGAATGTCCTCCACATGTGGTTGACTATAAAGATTTTGATATTGAAGAAGAATACCGAGCAGATTGGGATCACTTCAATATATGGCAGTATAAATCCACAGTAGAAGAAGACGTGTTACGTGCCTATTCAATGGCAAGTTATCCTGAGGAAGAAGGCATTATTATGCTGAATGTACGTATTGCTTCGCCTCCTCCACGAGGCCCTGCTGATACACCACCTGGTAAAATGTCATCTTATATCTTTAACCTTAAACCAGGTGACAAGGTCACAATTTCAGGCCCTTATGGCGAGTTCTTTGCTAAAAAGACACAAGCAGAAATGGTCTTTATTGGTGGTGGTGCAGGTATGGCGCCAATGCGCTCACATATTTTTGATCAATTACGAAGGCTTAAATCAGATCGTAAAATATCATTTTGGTATGGTGCAAGAAGTGCAAAAGAAATGTTCTATGTTGAAGATTTCGATACTCTTCAAGCAGAGAATGATAACTTTAAATGGCATGTAGCCTTATCAGATCCTCAACCAGAAGATAATTGGGAAGGGTTAACAGGTTTTATTCATGAAGTTATTTATGAAAACTATCTGAAAAACCACTCAGCCCCAGAGGACTGTGAATATTATATGTGTGGACCTCCGATGATGAATGCAGCGGTGATTAAAATGTTGCAAGATTTAGGTGTTGAAGATGAGAACATCTTATTAGATGACTTTGGTGGTTAATTGAAACGTTTACTACAGCCCGTTAAAAGCATACTGCTTTTAACGGGCTTTTTTATTGCTGTAAATTTCACCCTAGGATGCAGTCAGGAACAAAATGGTGTTTCGATTACTGGCTATACGATGGGTACCAGCTATAACATTAAAATTTCCAATAATGTTACTGAAGACCAGCTAGAGCAACTACGTGCTGATATAAAGATTGAATTAGCCGATATAAACCAGATATTTTCTACCTATATTGCCGATTCAGAAATATCTCTATTCAATGATAGTAAGACTATAGAGTGGCAGCCTGTTTCGACCGAACTTATATATGTACTAAGCAGTGCAGTTGATATTAGTCAGCAAACTCAAGGGCTCTATGATGTAACAGTGGGTCCATTGGTCAATTTATGGGGCTTTGGCCCAAGCTTTGGTGAAGATAATATACCTGCAAATAGTGATATTAAAGTTGCCTTAGAAAGAACGGGCTATCAGAAAGTTTTGATAGATGCAGGGAAACAACGCATTAAAAAAACAACTGAGAATGTTTATCTTGATTTCTCCTCAATTGCGAAAGGTTACGGAGTTGATCGATTAGCGATATTGCTAACTAAATTGGGCTATACCGACTATATGATAGAAATCGGTGGAGAAATACGGGTTAAAGGTGTAAACAAAAAAGGCCTTGCTTGGCTAATAGCGATTGAAAAACCAGATTCCAAACAAAGAGATATTCAACAGATCTTAAGCCTTGATGATATTTCTTTAGCTACGTCAGGTGATTATAGGAACTACTTTGAAAAAGAGGGGATACGTTATTCACACACTATCAACCCACTAACAGGTTGGCCTGTAAAACATCAACTTGTGTCAGTAACAGTTCTTGCAGATAGCTCAATGAAAGCAGATGGTTGGGCGACTGCACTACTAGCCATTGGGGTAGAAAAGGGCTACGATCTAGCTATAAAGAACCAACTATCTGTACTTTTTATTACCAAATATCAAGATGAATTAGTTGAAAAAATGACACCCAGTTTTACTAAATATATAAAGGAGCAGCAGTAATGGCTACATTCTTAGTTACTTTTCTAGTTTTTGGCCTTGTGGTCGCGGCTATGGCAGTTGGTGTTATCTTTAGTAATAAAGAAATTAAAGGCAGTTGTGGCGGGGTCAAAGGAATAGATGGTCTTGAGCAAGATTGTCAGCTTTGTAGTAATAAAACCTGTGAAAAACAAAAGACAGTACTAGATTAAGACGAAACGTAAATAATAAAAATTAATAAATAGGAGACGATATGTTTAAATCCGTTCTAATTAAAGATTATATGGCTAAAAATTTACTGACATTAACGCCAGATACGGATATCTCAATTGCAATTAAGCTATTAAATAAACATAAAATATCAGGTACACCTGTATTAGATGAACGCGGCAATTTAGTTGGTATGTTATCTGAACGTGACTGTTTAGAGGTGGCATTACATTCTTCATATAATGAAGATTGGCGTGGCGGTGAGGTAGCTGAATACATGAATGCCAATATTGAAGTGGTTAATGACTCGGCGACAGTATTAGAATTAGCTGATAAATTCTTAAAAAGCCCCTTAAAAAGATATCCAGTACTGAATGACTCTGGTGAATTAGTTGGGCAAATTAGCCGCAGTGATATATTAAGAGCTTTAGAAATACTCTGGTAAATATTACACATAGATTAGATGACTAGTTTTTTGTCATAAACAGGGCCACACATGACGCAAACTCTCTACTGGTATGATTTTGAAACAACGGGTATAGATTCGAGAAGAGATCGAGTTGTGCAATTTGCAGGGGTTCGTACCGACTTAGACTTCAATGTTATTGCAGAGCCAGATGTCTTTTATTGCCGTTTACAAGATGATGTTCTGCCACACCCCGATGCCTGTTTAGTGACAGGTATCAGTCCACAAAAAACACTTCAAGAAGGCTTATTAGAGCCCGACTTTATAAAGCGTATTCATCAGCAATTTAGTACGCCTCAAACTTGTGTGGCTGGTTTTAACAGTATTCGGTTTGATGATGAATTTACTCGCCAATTATTGTATCGAAACTTCTACGACCCTTATGCACGGGAATGGAAATCAGGTAATTCCCGTTGGGATATTATTGATGTCGTACGGCTGATGTACGCACTTAGGCCTGATGGAATAAATTGGCCAAAACGCGAAGATGGTCAGGTTAGTTTCAAACTAGAGCTATTGACAGCAGCTAATAATATTTCACACCAGTCAGCTCACGATGCCTTATCAGATGTGTATGCAACAATTGCCGTAGCTAAGCTGATTAAAGAAAAACAACCGCGCTTATATGATTGGGCATATTCACTAAAAGACAAGCGTAAAGCACTTGAATGCTTAAACCTACAGCAGAAGCCAGCCATTGTTCATGTGTCTGGGAAATAC
>Ga0209826_1000984_pt1 | contig 20291 bp, 16 predicted proteins | sample GOMGulsemesocosm_5_FD_184637 | JGI IMG/M metagenome (GOLD analysis project Ga0209826, IMG submission 184637) | Methane-oxidizing microbial communities from mesocosms in the Gulf of Mexico - GOM15C Gulf of Mexico (SPAdes) (version 2) | ecosystem: Environmental > Aquatic > Marine > Cold seeps... | reverse complement strand
TCTCGGGTAAATCTGCCTTATCCGTTAAACAAGACTTTTATGCTAAAGTGCTGACAGCAAACTTGGTTTCTATGGCGGCTAATGAAGCCCAGTTGCAAGTTGATAAAGCAACGCGGAATAGAAAACACACTTATCAGATTAATTTTTCTCAAGCAGTTTCTAAAATGAAAAATACTCTTGTGGAACTTCTCATGTTTTCAAGGTATGCCTTACGCAAGAGACTCAAAGCATTCATTAATTACATTGCATGTACAATTGAGCCCGTACGAAAAGGGAGAAGTTACCCTAGAAAAAGGACGAGAATAAAAAAGAATAATATACATTATTCTTCCTATAAAAGGGCAAAGTGAATCAATGGGTTAGAGCTTAACTTAATGACATTGGAACGTCCCCCCTTGTCATTAAGTTAATGACAATTAATGCATATGTAGCCTTGATGCAGCGAAGCGAAATCAAGGAGCCACTAAGATAAACCTTGATTCCATTTTATTTCATCAAGGCTACAAAGGCTTAATGGCATTGACTCCCTGCGTGGGAACGATAAAAAATTATTGACAGGGGTAATTTAAGCCCGACGGCCCTAACTTATGCCCTTAAATCTTCAACTATACCCTCAAACTTTCTTAAAAATCAATGATGTATTAATTCCACCAAAAGCAAAATTATTACTCATAATATAATTACATTCTAACAATCGAACTTCCCCCTTTATATAGTCAAGGTCAGCACATTCTGGGTCGATATTATCCAAGTTTGCTGTAGGATGAAACCAATTTTCATTCATCATATTAACAGCAACCCATGCTTCAATAGCACCACAAGCCCCAAGAGTATGCCCCGTGTAACTTTTCATTGAACTGATAGGTGTTTTATTACCAAAAAGTGCGGCAGTCGCATAACTTTCTGCAATATCACCACGATCAGTTGATGTACCATGCGCGCTAATATAGCCTATTGCTGTCGTATCAACCTCAGCATCTTGCATCGCTAATTTCATAGCAATTTGCATACTGTTACTATCAGGTTGAGTCACATGTAAACCATCTGAATTTGTACCAAATCCTACAATTTCAGCATAAATATGAGCACCTCGGCTTAAGGCATGCTCTCTTTCTTCTAAAATAAAAGTGCCCCCACCTTCTCCAATCACTAAGCCATCTCTATCTTTATCGAACGGTCTAGGCGTTTTATGAGCTTCATCATTGCGCGTACTGGTCGCAAATAAAGTATCAAACACAGCAGCTTGTGAGGCAGAGAGCTCATCACTTCCTCCTGCAACCATGAGTGTTTGAATACCATATTTAATGGTTTCATAGGCATACCCTATCCCTTGACTACTTGATGTACAAGCACTTGAGGTAGGGATAATTCGTCCATTAATACCAAAATGTAATCCAATATTAACAGGACAAGTATGTCCCATCATTCTAATATAAGAGGTTGCATTTAAGCCCCCCTTATCATGATTTAATAGCATTTTGGTAAAATCAACCAGCCCGCCAAAACTGCCAGATGAACTGCCGTAAGCAATACCCATTTGACCACTTTTTAAACACGGGTCATTTAATAAACCCGCATCAATTAAAGCCAATTCAGTCGCATAAGTACCCAACATGGCAACTCGCCCCATGCCTCTCACTTGTTTACGGGTGTAATGTTCTGGCCTGGAAAAATCGACAGGCCCCGCCAGGCGAGTATTTAAACCATTGTATTTTTCCCAGTCATCCATCTTTTGAATGCCTGTCTTCTGGTTTTTTAAATTATCAGCTACCGTTTCCCAATCATTTCCTATCGGTGTTAAACCAGCCATTCCTGTAATAACCACACGTTTCATTAACACAATCCCCCATTCACAGAAATAACCTGTCGTGTAATATACGCTGCATCTTCTGAGAGTAAAAAAGCAACCGTTGCTGCCACTTCTTTAGCTTCCCCGACTCGTCTTAATGGAATCATTTTCTTAACTTCTTCCAAAGGTAGTTCTTCGACCATTTCAGTATCAATCAAACCTGGTGCCACACAATTAACTGTAATTTTACGTTTAGCCAGTTCCAATGCTAATGCTTTAGTCGCACCAATAATCCCTGCTTTAGCTGCACTATAATTTACCTGCCCTCTATTACCCACTAAACCTGAAACCGAAGATAAACTCACAATTCGTCCTGGTTTCCGCCGCCTAATCATTGGCATAACTAATGGAAATAACACATTATAAAAACCATCAAGATTAGTATGAACAACTGAATCCCATTCTTCACCAGTTAATGCAGGAAATGCGTTATCAGCAGAAATACCAGCATTACAAACGACACCATAATAAGCACCATGCAGCTCAATATCTTGATTGAGTTGTTCAGAGCATTGTTCCCTATTCGATAGATCAAACTGAAGTACGCGAACAGATTGCCCCATTTCTATAATTTGCTCAGCCACAATATCGGCATCTGTTCGCCTACTCCGACAATGCACCACAATATCATAACCTTGTTGCCCCAAATATAATGCAATGGCTTTTCCAATACCTCGACTAGAGCCAGTGACTAATACTGTTTTATTCATGTTTTATCTTTGTTTAAACTTTTGGTAAATTCTTAACTTATTACTCGATTAACACTATCAGTAGGTTGGTATACATTCAACTTGGCAGAAATATCGATACCCTCCCCTAAGATTTGGCAATTAAAGACGCCTAAGCCTTGGTCTTCCATAAATCGTTTCACTTTGACTGTTAATCGCATTCCCACCTTAAAAGTAGCAACATTACAATTATATCTCCGAGTACCTAATAAAAAACCTAATTGAATAGGTTTACCTGCTAAAACGCACAACATACCACCATGTGCTGCAACAGTCTGTGCCATATATTCAATACCTAACCAGGCTGGAACACTATTTCCTTCATTAAATAAGCCATCATCACGCACTACCACTTCAGCAACTAATGATTCTTTATCATATTCAATAATTTCATCTAGTAATAGCATGGTTCCATCATGAGGGACTAACTCTGAAGCAGTAAATTTCATCATGTCCGCGCCACAACAATGGAGACATTATTACCACCAAAAGCAAACGAATTACTCTGACAACTATTAATTTTTCGCCCCAATGCCTGTCCTTGTTGAATATAATTTAATTTCGGTAATTTATCATCTATAGAATCTGCATTTATATTAGGGATTAATAAGCCTTGATCATCATTACTTGTTAATAAACGCCAACACATTCCTAACTCAATAGCTGCTGCAGCACCTAATGCATGCCCCGTCATACCTTTCGTTGAGCTAACCGCTATATCAACTCCAAAAACCTGTTCAACCGCCTGACTCTCCATCGCATCATTTAAGGGGGTTGCTGTACCATGCATATTTAAGTAATCAATGTCTGCTGGTAACTTATTAGCTTGAGATAATGCAGTTTTCATAGCCGTTATTACCGCACCGCCTTTAGGGTCAGGTGCTGAAAAATGGTAAGCATCACTACTTGCACCAATCCCTTGTAATTCAACAGGGCCCTGCTCTTTACTCATCACAAATAAAGCCACACCTTCAGATAAATTAATACCATCTCTATGTTGTCCAAACGGTTTACACAAACCAGAAGAAACAGATGCTAAAGCATCAAAACCATGAACCGTAAATTGACATAAACTATCAGCCCCCCCCACTATCACAGCATCACACAAACCAAGAGACATTAATCTACGTGCAGAAGCAAATGCCTTACCACTGGACGAACAAGCAGTAGATATGGCATAAGCGGGACCTTTTAGACCTAAATAATGAGCCAAAAAATCGGCTCCCCCTGCTAATTGCTGTTGCTTATAATGAAATGATGCGGGTTTTATATTGCTTTTAGCAACTGATGTCAACGCTAACTCTGTACTTCTTACTCCCGAAGTACTAGTACCTAAAACGACCCCTATTCTATCAGCACCATAGCGAGTAATCATGGCATCCACTGTGTTTTGTATCTGCTCTAATGCGGCTAATAATAAACGGTTATTTTTACAATCATAAACACTATATTGACTATCAATAGTGGGTAACTTAGCCTTAACTTCACCAACATACACTGGGTGATTACTATATTTTTCACTCAATTGTAAGCCAGATCGATCCCCCTTCTGTAACCCTGCTAAAATCTCATCAGGAGAATTGCCTACCGCTGTCAACATGCCTAAATCATTTAAAAAGAAGCTCATGGCTCGCGGCATAATTCAGCTAAAGTCTTTAATCTTGATTGAGAATTTTTTACATACGGGTTTTTTTCATCCCAGACATAACCTGCCAAAATTGAACAAATCATTTGTTTAATATTAGCTTGTTGTTGACCATAAAAAACCACATCTTGAAGGTCACCCTGATACCAAGCTGTCACAAAGGCTCTAAAAGTTTCCACCCCAACCTGTAAAGGCTCAACAAATTCTGTTTGCCAATTAAAAGCTTTCTGATTAAGCTGTTTATCTAAAATATCAGCGGCTAAACTGGCTGACTTCATCGCTATAGTGACACCCGACGAAAAGACAGGATCTAAAAATTCACCCGCATTACCTAGCAAGGCATAGCCATGACCATAAAGTGATGTAACATCAGCACTATAGCCTTTAATGGTATTGACTTTAGTATCAAAAACCGCATTTTTGAGTAGTACGGCTAAAGAAGGTTCTTGAAAAACCAACTGTTTAAGTGTTTTTTGATGATCATCGCCTAAACGGTCAAAAAAAGACGGCTCAGCAACCACACCAATACTGCAACGGCCATGACTAAAGGGAATTAACCAATACCAAACATCGCTATGTTCAGGATGAACAATAATACGAATTTTATTCCGGTCATATTCAGAACAATCAATAGCATCTTCAATATGCGTAAATAATGACTGTCGACAAGGAAAATCAGAAGGCTTTTCTAAATTTAATAAGCGAGGTAATACTCGCCCGAAGCCACTGGCATCTAATACAAAAGAACTTTCAAGTTGATATTTTTCACCACTCGCCTTTTTAACCGTTAATACGGGCTTTTCTTTGGTAAAATCAGCCGCAATAACTTCTTCTTGCCAACGAATATCCACCCCCATACGCTGTGCTTCATTCGCTAACAACAAATCAAACTTATCACGCTGTACTTGAAAGGTGGTATCAAAACCTGCTGAAAATTTATCAGAAAAACAGAAATCTGACTGTCGCTCGCTATTTATAAAAACAGCGCCACTTTTTAATTGGAACCCCGCATCACGAACGGCATCCATCATGCCCGCCTGTTCAATAAACTCCATGCATTGAGGTAACAGACTTTCACCAATACTAAATCGGGGGAAAATATCACGTTCTACAATAGTAACCTTATGCCCTTTGTTTTGTAATAATGCCGCAGCAACACTGCCTGAAGGGCCTGCACCAATAATAATGACATCACTTTTATCTGCCACTATGGCACCCCATCTTTACTAATCTGTTTTTCATTCAATCTATTTTATACGTTATAATCCACGTCATTGACGATCTAAAGTTCAATTTTCTAACTTGTAAATTATAGCTTAAAAAATAATGAAAAAAAAACTACGCGCCTTTATCTTTGAAGAATTAATATTTGTAGCAGACCCAAAACAATTCAGCGATGAAGATGATTTACTAGAGGCGGGTTTGGACAGTATGGGTATTATGCGTCTTATCATGTTTATTGAAGATAACTATGGCATCACTTTACCTGATACAGAAATTGAACCTGATAATGTTCAAACATTCAATGCGCTTGAGCAATGGATTTTAAGACATAAAAACGCATGAGTGATGCCAAACAAGATATTTTACAAGCCCTAAACATTGCGGATAGTTTTACTTTAGCAATGGATGAAGAAATTCGCCAAGATGGACTGGCAGGCAGTCTCTGTGGGTTTGGTCTGGAACTCGACCAAACTCCAGACATCAAAATACTACAACAACGTATAGATAAATTGGGTCAGCAATTTCCAGTTGCATTAGCTTCTTTGCAACAAAGAGGTAAACGTTTTTATTGGTGTAAACGAGAAGAGGTAGTACCCACATTATTTTTTCAGCATCATTGCCCTGACAAACAATCGGAACAAACATTTCAAAAAGACACGGTTAATCGTCTTATTAATGAAAAACAAGACAGAGAACTTATTTCTCCAATAGAGTTTCACCTTATTATATCTCCCAGCCAAACCACTTTCTTTTTTCGCTGGATTCACCCTTTTTGTGATGCGCGAGGTATTGATCTAATCCTAAAATATTTATGCGCTGAAGATACTACGCCTTTTCAACAAAATGACAGCAAACCACTCGTTAATCAGCAATTAGATAAATATTCATGGTGGAAAAAACTAACACTGCTGATCAAAGCTAAACGCTATATATTATCAATTGATAAACTAGTTAGTATCCAACCTTTTAAATCCAAACAAACGCCTCAACAATTAAATTACAATATTTTAAAGTTAAGTGAAAGCCAAACAGAGCAAGTCACCAAGATAGCAAGAAAAAAAGTAGGTTTAACAGGCACCAGCCTCTATTACATAGGCTGTTTTATGCGAGCGTTGGACAAATTAAATCCTGACCATGAGGGCGATGCCTATTGCTCACCCTACGCCTTTAATTTACGTAAACAACGCGCCTTAACCCCCATGATAGCAAATCATGTTTGCGCCTTATTTGCACAGGCACCACGCGCCATTGTACAAGATCGAGATAAGCTCTTTGCTCATCTAAAACAGCAAAATATGGATGTTATACGCCAACAATTAGACTACGCTTTTCTGCCCTTAATGTGGGCAGGTAGTTGGCTGTCTTTAGATAAATATGGAAAAGTTTTACGTCTATCTAAAACAAAACAAGAACGTAGTTCATTTTGGTTTTCTGATGTTGGAAAATTAGATATACCTAAACAAAGTTTTCCTGGTGCAGAAATAACATCTCTTTTTCACCTCTGCCAAGTGACAACACCACCAGGCCTAGCTTTCTTATGTTGTATTTACCAAAACCAACTCATATTAAGCTATAACTTTGTTGAACCCATGTTAAATCCAGAAAAAAATGAACAATTACATCAATTAGTTTTAGCTGAATTGCTGGATGACAATTAAAATATGTAGGAGTGTCCGCCCTCGGCGCGAATAAAACAAGCTCTTTACTCGTTTTATTCAATTAAAACAATCGCGCCAAGGGTAGACCCCCCAATGTCGTAAAAATAAGAAAAGTGTAGGTTGGATTAGCGATAGCGTTATCCGACAAGTTATTGAAAAATGGTGGATAACGCTATCGCTAATCCACCCTACAAAAATATACCTTTATTTTTCAACCCCTTACAAATAAAAAGTATTTACTATAACTTGCGGAAGCTCATGAGTTATCAAGAAATTAAACAATTAACTCATTCACAGTAATTGTAAAGCTCAAGTCATCATCATTTAAATAGATTTCTCCGTCCTGAATATTACACTGTAATTGCATAGATCTCTTAAGCAGGGCTTCCACGCCTTCAGCCTTAATATGAAAGACCTTTAAATTAGAGAAACGCTGAAACTTATCTTTCTGCTGACCCCACCAAACTTTAGCCTTCTTGTCATTATAGGTATAAAAATAACTTGCTTGGAACGCCCACAAGCCTTACGAATCCTTTTTTCATCAGGTTGTCCTAATTCAATCCAAAGTTCAATATCATCGGTCAGTGTTTTTTGCCAAAGTTCAGGCTCATCATCACTACTTAAACCTTTAGTAAAATATAAAGTCTCACTGGCATTAGCCATAAAAGCGACTAAACGCACCATAAACCGAAAATTAGTTTCAGAAGGATGTTGCGCCACTGTTAATTCATGGTTTTGATAATAATACTGATCCATATTAGCAATATTAAGAGACACTTTATTGATTGTTGAGCTAATAGCCATAAGTAGTTATAAAGTAAAATAAGTTTTATCATTATATATTACTGCGAGAAAAACCTAGTTCAATTACCCCCCCAATTCATACCTTTAACAAAATAGCATATTCAGTGCTCCCCTTCACAAATTGAAAAAAACTTAACAAAATGTGACTTAGTACATAGCATTTTTTTATCTGTATCAATATATTAATAGATACACCATTGGAGAATCATTATGTCCGACCAAGCTAATATCGATATAGATTATGAACATATGGATGACTTACCCCTATATGAACACTTTGAATGGCATCTTTTACAGATTGATAATGTTGATGCCGACAATTTAAATGAAGATCAAAGCGAATGGCAAGCCGCTTAATTTCAATATAGGCTAGACAGCAGTATTATCTTTCCCTACGATTTCAAAAAACCGTAGCATGATAAGGCATGTCTAAATATTTACCTCTAAAACTTGACCTTTTTTCTATTCGTAAAATTTAAATACCGCATTCATAAATCACCCCAAAAAAACCGTTAAAGAGTTTTTTAAGATTTGACCTCCCCCTCCATATAATTAAACCAAGCTATTTTCTTAAGGATCCTCTAATCAAGTCCAATTATTTTTAGCTTGCTAAAACGTCCGTTATTTTCCACGAAGATCTGTGCAATAGAATGACTATTCCGTCTCACTTCGTGAAAAATAGCGACAGTTTTTTCTGCGCTAAATTATAAGCAACTTAATCAGAGGTTCCTTAATTAACATAAAAGTACCTTTCAAATAGTTAAAGCATCACGCCAAAACTGAACAGAACTAGCCGCGCCAAAGTCTTTATCAGTTCCTGCTGATCTCGTCTACACAAAAAACAATCTAGCAAAAGCTATTAGCTTTTTATGAAGTGTCTTGTTTCCCTTTATCTACAAAAATATTAATACTACCTAATTTGGTGAAAAGCGACTTATTTTATAGTCATAATTTCATTAAAGTCAAATAACCATACTATTTTAAAGAAATTCAACCTTACTCCAAATCAAGCAAATCAAGCAAATCAATTCTTTATCTTTATCCTTATCCATTTACTCTCCGTCGTTTTAGATAAATCATCATTAACCCGGAAACAAAATACCAGATTGAGGCGGGTACTGGCACAGCAGAGAGAGTAAATTGTCCGCCGTCAACAGATTCAAAGCCATTCAAAGCAAAAGTGTCATTGAAAGCTGTTATATCACCTAAGTCAAATAGAACGCTATTTTCATAAAAGGGATCTAGAGATTTATCTATAATTTTTCCTTTTTTCAGTCCTAAAAAATCATAATTAGCCTTTAAATGTGCCTCAAATATAACCAGATCTAGACTTCCATCAAAAATAAAGTCTGTTTTATTTTCTAGCATCGCCTTAAGAAAAAACTCAGAATCCACATCAACACTCGTCGATAATAATGTTATATCAGGTATAAGTGAAAATAAGCCCTGATAACTATTCGTTTGCCCTATTCCGTCTAAAATAACATCTTCACTAAAGCTTAATTTAACAAAAACATCATCCTGTAAGTTTATTTGCTGACTTAAACCAATATTAAAATTAGCTTTGTAATCAACGATGTCATATCCCATATCATAATCAATTAATCCCCAATCATGATCAACGCCAAGTCCTAAAACTGGGCTTCCAACAATTAAATGATCAACATCAAGGGTAGCTGTAATTAAGGTTTCTTGAGCTACACCTGTTAGTATGTTGTTGTTTGCTGTGCCTGTTACATTTGTCTGCCAGTTTCCTGCTGTAAATGACACGGGGCCAGCTGATACTGTTGTGCCTGTACCAACAGAATCATAGAATAAGTCACCATCAGAGAGATCTTTCCCTCCTAAGTATTTAAGTACTCCACTTTGGTTTCGATTAATTGAAATCAACTCCTTACGTTCATGGATATTTGCTAAGCTTGCATAAGGGCGGTTAGAAGTATTGCCATTGGTAAATCCTTTATTTCCAAAGCGTAAATCTTGATCAGAAAGAATAGGCCGATCAACTTCAAATCGAGCATAAACACCAGTAGACACATCTAATACACCATCTAGAAAAGCCGAAGCATTTGTCGCCGTTGTTTGAAATGAAGAACTGGATAATTTTTGAATAGAGGACATGAGTGAAAAGCGGTCTCCTATTCTAATTTTATCAGGGGCTAACAAATTAAATTTATAATCCAAATTAGCATTGATTGAGCCACCATTGATATTTGCCCCAAAGTCTAATCCTGCCCTAAAATTATTGTTTAACTGAAAATAGGGATTAACTGAATGACCTGCTGCAGAGATTTTATCCTTAGAACCGCTACCAATAATTACAGTATTGTTCGCACTAGGACCAACAAATTTTTGGTAATCCCAGATAAATGCATTTCCAGATGACCAGATACTTTGGTTGTTTGTTTGAAAAGAACTATTTATATTTAAAAGGGACTGCTGGGATACAGCCTGAGTTGACACTAGAAAAAGAGTGGCAATAATGGAATACATCTTAGACATAATTATCTCCTGTTTAGAAAACAAAGACTAAATTACCCTTTCTCCAAATTTTAATCACAGTTCCCGTATGTTTATTTCAAGTACTCGTAGCAATTTTCAATCAAAAGCAAAAGGTATCGCCGACTGAATTTACAGCGATAAATTAAGATTCCCTGCTAAGAAAACCTTAAAAACCAAGTAACTCAGTAGGTTAATATTAATCCTAACATATAAGCATCATGCGCAAAAGCGATTATTGATTTTGTCACTAATAATTTAATTTCTCTCAATCAATGAAGTCCCTTAATAATTAATGCCCAATGCTAGACCTTATTAAATAATTATTAGTAACTGCCAAAGTCAGATGCTCCTACACTTACTGATTTTTTACTTTGGACATAATTTAACGCTTTATTTCAGTAAAAAAATTACCAAGCTGCTGGAATTTTTTTGTGTATTTCTAGTTTTTTATCTTGAATAATAATATAGCCACCTTTAATTAGTTCCTTCATAATCTTATTAACCATTTCCCTAGATGCCCCTACTATATTAGCTAATTCTTGCTGAGTGGGCCTTTTATTAATAACTAAAATATCACCTTCTTTAACAGCTAAATCATACAATGCCTGAGTAGTCCTTTCATAAACATTTGACAAGGCAAGTTGCTTGACCTTATCCGTCAATCGTCTTACCGTTTCAGCAAGATCCTGAATTAATCCAAAAGCCACATCAGGATGATTAGAAAGCCATGTTTTAAAATCAACTTGTGCAATAATGGCGCAGCTTGATTTCTCTAAAGTAACAACAGATGCTGATCTGGGGTCATTACTTAACAAAGCTAACTCACCAAAATAAGAGATTGGCGTCTGTGTAAATAATGTAATTTCTTTACCTTGAGAATCACTTGAAAAAACACGCACTTTTCCTGATAACAATATATACATTGAACGGCTATCATCTCCTTCATTAATAACAAAGGCATTCTTGGGGAAAGTTACCTTCTTTGCATGAGAAGCAAGTTCAGATAGGGGGTTATCAGATAATTCAGATAAAAAAGGGATAGATTTTAGACCAAGAAACACGTCTTGCTGCACAGGAGTACCTATTTATATTTCAGATGAAAATTAATATCCTTTCCTTTAATGGGCATAAAAGGAAAGGGAAATTGAGAGCAGGGCAATCATGTTTAACCTTACAATCAATTATAAAGTCAAACATACTTGCCCTACGACTATCCTCAAATTACCTTTCGCTGATATTTACTTATGTCCACCCCCAACATTCTCAACCGGTGCACTTTGTGGAACCGCATTTTCACATCCTATACTAGATAAATAATTCAATATTGCTGTCTTAAGTGGCTCAGGCACTGCCTGTATAGCGCTAATCATAGAATTACAGTAATTAATTTTTTCAACACAATTGGTAAACTGAACACCTCCTACTACATTTGTAGTACACATACTTCCGTTATAAGAAAGAGTAACCTGAGTAGAAACTTTTGCATTTTTTGCTTCACCTCCTATTAGGACCTTGCCATCAAATATGGTTTCACTGGCTCTAAGAGCTGCCATAAGATCTTTATCACCATTCAGTATTTTAATACCGCAGCCATTGCTTCCTTTAACACTCTTTCCTTCTTTACAGGCTTCTACTTTTTCCCCTGTTAAATTATTTAAAACAACTACTTTGCCTGTATCAAAATTCATACCACTGGATAAAAGTGAAGTATTAAATATGTAATTACTTAGAAGTTTTTCTGCAGGTGTCACTGTTGTTATTGTGGGGCTTGCAACCTGATCTCTATTCCATAAAAACAGACATAAAACAATCAAGACAACTATGATTAAATATAACAAATTATTATTTTTCATTTATTTCACCTTTATATAACATTAAAAAATCACAATTATTAATAAGCCAAATTAAGCTTTAAAAAAAATTGCCGTTCAGGCACTATGTCTGAAATTTGCGCCCCCGTCATATCAACTTCGCTATGGTAATTAAAACGGGTATTAAATATATTTTTAACCTCAAGACTAAGTGATCCAATCTTTTTGGGAAAACGTAGGCCAATAGCTGTATCAAAAAGCCAAAAGTCATCAGCATATTGAGCCAACTTATTTTGAGCCTCAATCACTTCAATACTCTGATTAACAAAAACGCCAGATAACTTTGTAAAAAGACCACTTGAATGATAAAAATTCATACTTAAAGGGACTTGATGTAAACGAAGACTGGTAGGGTTTATAGAATCAATATTATTCAGAGAGTATTCTCTATTAAACTCAAAGAACCTATATTCTGAACTTAATGCAAGCCATGACAAAGGTGACCAGTATAAATAAGCTAAATGAGCAGACTCATCACGCCTTTGAGTTGATACATTTTTATTTAGAACGACAGCTTGCTTGGTATCGCGCCATGTCACCTCCCCTCCTAAATAAAGGTTTTTTATTAAAAACAAATCCATTCCCAGCCCATAATTCCATGCTGTGGTGCCATTTAGTTCATCAAAAAACTGATTAAACCCTGCTATTTGAGTAGGTTCAATGGTTTGACTTGCTACCAATGGTTTTTTTAAGGTTTTAAAAACAGCACTTCTGAAAGTTATTGTATTAGAAGGCGACCAGATAACCCCTACTTTTGGATTGATTTGATTTTTCTGCACCAAACCATCATCATAAATATCCAGACTAAGCCCTAAAGTCGAAGTTAAATTTTTTGTTAAATCTAGCAAAGAATAAATATATCCATTATAACTATTGGTTTTTTGATTAACTGTATCGACTATTTGTGGACCATTTGTTGTTGAAGGAGCGAGGGACCCTCCTCCAGCAAAGAAAAATTGTGACGTTTTATCAGTTTGAGAATTTATAGTATTATTCGCATTTAAACTTATAAAACCAAACCCTGCAGTCAAACTAAACGATTCAGGATGAAACAGATATTGAGCTTCAATCTGATAGCCTGATTCTTCTCTTTTAGTGCTAGAGTTTTTAATACTGGAATTTTTAATACTTCCCCCAGGAGCACTCACTGTAGCACTTAGAGCAAACTCACGATTGCTTTCTTTTTCTTTAAAATCAGTAAAAAAAGCAGATAGAATAAAATCTTGCTGATTATTTATTTCATAATTCAAACCCAACCGTGCGGTATCCTGCCTTATACTTTCTCTAAAGTTTTCTTGATGGAAATTATTAAGCCGTAAAGCTACATCCCCTTTTATCACTTCTTCTGTTTTAAACTCAACTGAAAGATTTAAATCCGAATTAATAGAATATTGGGCGAAAATATTATAAATGTTCTGCTTATAATCGTCATTGGCTCTAAAACCATCAGTTTGATAATGAAACTGGCCAAAACTAAGAGATAAATTGTCATAAATACCAGAAATAACCAAATTATCAGTAAATGTATTATTACTTCCTACCGCTCCATTAGCTAAAATATGAGCCCCATTTGCAGCATATAAAGCATCATATTCATTGGACGATAAACTACCTGGCCCAGTTGAGTTTAATATGCCTATATTTTCACCTGACTGGGGTTGGACAGGAATAACATTAATGGGCTGAAAAAGTTGTGCTTGCAGTAATTCACTGGCACGTGCCACACGATGTCTAGCTTTACCTTGCAAGTTATCAGATAAAAAACGATGACTAGAAGGATTAGTAAAATCCTGTCCTAGTGAATCCCAAGCCTGTTTTAATGCCACACGATTAAAATCTAAATCCTGATATATCCGCGCCATATTGGCTGATTTAGCCGCAGCATCTTCATCTAACAACAATTTTGATCGATAAACACCTCTATTATCATTTAACTCAATGGCTTTCTGCATATCTTCTAAAGCTTCAATAGGCTGATTGATAGACTGTTTTCTAATAGCATCATAAAACCAAGGGGTTGGATCTTTGGGGTCCATTTGTTTTGCAATTTTTAATTCGGTTGCCGCATAATCATTGTTTCTCAATTCGTAATAAGCCTTACCTAAATAGCTTCGCATCATCGCATTATCAGGATCAAGACTAACTGCTGTTTCTATATGTTGAGTCCCTTTTTCTAACTGCCCTTCCCTAATGTAGGCTAAGCCTAATCCTAAATGGGCTAAAGGATCATCTGGGTTAAATTTAATCGCTTGATTAAAGACCTTCTTTGCTCTATCAATATCAACTTGGGCTAAGTAATTAAACCCTAAAACTGTTTGCGTTCGTCCCAAAGTAGGATTGAGTTTTTGAGCTTGTTGCGCAGATTTTAAAGCCTCATCTCTTTGACCATTTGAAAGTTGTAACTCTGCCAATTGAGCCCAAGCTAAAGCATTATTTGGCGCTAAATAAACGGCTTCTTGAGTCGCTAACTGAGCTTCTCTCAATTTAAATTGAGATTGATAGCTATATGAAAGCGCAATCTTTGCAGTGGCCGATTGAGGGTCAGCATTAACAGCTTTTTGAGCAAGCCTTAATCCTTCAGTTTTTCTATTTTTAGTTATCGCAATAATAGCTTGTAAGGCAATAGCTGAGCTATTATTGACTTGTTTTAACAATGCCCTATCAATCTGAATAATGGCGTTTTTTACATCACCTAATGTTAATAACAGAGAGGCTTTTAAAACTAAATAGTCTGCACCCTGTTTTCCCTTGGGTACAGTATCTAACATAATCAAAGCTTGGTAAGAGTTACCCTGTTGATATAACTTAATTGAGGAGCTAAAAGCAGTATTATCAAATGTTTCTACATCAATAATCGGAGGATAATACAAAGACCATTGCACAGCATCTTCTGGTTTAAGTACTAACTTTCTAATCTCAGGGGCTTTATCTCTGTTAGAAAAGCCCGTAAAACCTTGTTTAATATAAACGCTACCTAATGGATTACTTGCTTTAACGACCCCGTCAAATACAGTAATCTCTGTTTGCTGTTGTCCCACCTCTACTAAGAATTCAGTTCCTTCATGTACTGCATTAATAAAGGGAGTTTGTACCTTTAGCTGTTGTGTTTCACGACTACGAAAAAAACCTGCCCCTTTAATTAAGTTAATAATCCAAGGTGTTTTTTTTTCAGTCGTTGAGGAAAAACTAAGTGTTGAATTTTGGCTAAGAACAACTCTAGGACCATTCTTAAACATCAGCGTTACTCGACTGCTATTTAAAGTGCGCACTTTATCGCCATAACAAAAGTTATGGTCTATAGAAATGGGCTTCCAATCAAAACTTCCTAAAACTTGAGTATCCACTTTTCCTTGAATAGAAACAGCTGTTGCCAAAAATTTTGTACAAGTCGCTGACGCATACAGGTAATTTGGCAATAACAAAAAAACAAAGAAAAAAGCTGTTCGTTTATGCATTTTTATAATAATTATTTGCAAACAGTCAAATATGCCGTATTAGCCCCAATCCATAAAATACTAGGGAATGGCTTTATTTGTTAGATTTATTTTATGTCTATTCCTCTCCAAAAAGCAAGGGATAGGTAATATTACCAATCATGATGACTACCTCTTGACTTTTACCTAATTTTTTGACTGATACCAAATGTAAATTTTGTTTTAAAAACTGTAAATAAAAATGAGTGGGGCCATCATTCGGATTAGCCTTTTCAATTTCCGTCCATTTCACTAATGCTTCTGTCCATTGTTGTCGCTGAAAGTATTTAAGGGCTATAGCAAAATCAGTTAATAAAGCCTGTTGAAAATTTGTTGAATCCATTCGACTAATTAACTCATAAATATGAACTGATTGAGCCTTTCCTTTAAGAATAAAAAAACCTATTTCACGAGTTAAAAAACTAGGCAAATTATCTATTACATCAGAGGTGACTAGAATTTGTGTCCCTAATAGTTTATTTAAGCCTTCTATACGTGTCGCAGTATTAACAGTATCTCCAACCGCTCTATATTCATAATGTTCAGCTGCACCAACATTACCTAAGTGAAAATCACCAAAATTAAGTCCAAAACGAGTCACTAGTGGATGTTGCTGTGTTTTATTAAAACTATCAACAGAATTTCTTATTTCTAATGCAGCAATACAAGCATGCGTTCTTGCACAGACATCCTCCTCTTCACTCCCCCAAATAGCAAACATGGCATCACCCACAACATCAGAAACAATCCCTTTATTAGTCTTGACCAGAGGAAACATAACCGCATAATATTGATTAATTAGCTGATATAGTTTTTGTGGCTCCATATTTTCAGAAAGCGTTGTATATTGCCCAGCATCGGTTGCCATACAAACACCCTGCAACTGCTGACTATATTGTTTTATAACTTGGGCATCATGACGTTGCTGCGCCATAGAATTAACCATGTTATCAGGCACATACAGACTAAAAGCATGTTGCATATTTTTGTGTTCTTGTTTTCCTTTGAAAAATTGAGAAATTAATACAAAGCTAACAATTAAAGGAGCTTGAATAATAAGGGGAATAAATAAAGGTAACCAGACTGCTTGGGTTTTAAACTGCCAATAAGCAACAGACAAATACGTTAAAGTCAGCAAAAATAACAAACAGAGCGCCTGTTTATAAGAAAAAAACCTGACGATAACAATCAATAAACAACTCCATATTATAATTAATAAGAATTGATTGATTGCTGGTAATGGTTTTAACCAAGAATTTTCAAGCAAGTTTGCAACAGCAGTAGCGGCTAATTCAATAGGGCTAGTTACATCACTATTGGTTTCTGAAAAAACAGTGTATAGACCCACTGTTTTCTCTGCTTCTATAGTTTTTGAGTAACCAATCAAAACTATTTTATTGTTAAATAAATTAGGGTTTAAAACATCACTGACCAAAGCTTGGTAAAAAGGAACCGTTGGAATGGATTCAGCAACCCCATAATGATTAAAATACAAGCTATCAGGCTGCTGTAATAAACTCAGCCAAGTAATTAATAAACGTTTTTTAGACGATTGAAAATTTTCTTCTCTGATTATTTTTTTAATGTCATCAAGAGCCTGAGGATTATTGATCAATATATCTTTTAATTTTTGAAAACTTCTATTGTCTATCTTTGGGTCTATTTCTAAAAATAATCTATTATTAGATTTGCTCTGTAGCTGATTAAGTATTATTGAAACTTCCTTATCAAGCTGTGTCAGTAAATAATGTTGAAAAATACTGACAGGAAAAGTTTCCACATCGCCTGCACTGCTTTTATAAGCCAAAAACTGTTTAACTGTTGTTGATGTTTTGGGTAATAAAAAAGGGGCTGTCGCAACGGCTGCTTTTTCTAAAATAGGAATAGATTTAATAATTCTTTCAAACTTGAATGAATTATAAGACTCTGCAAAATGAATACTCTGCTGCTTAAGATAGCTACTTAAAATAATATTATTACCTTGAGTCATAGACTGGGCTAATAATTGGTCATTTTCTATGTCTTTACTCTCCCCAAACATCATATTAAGAGCAATAATAGAAGGGGCTTGCTGATTTATTTTATTAATTAATTCAGCATAATATGAACGAGGCCATTTCTCAGGATTATCAGGTAAATTTAATATTCGGCTAGATATTTCATCAACACTCACAATAACAATATTATTGGGAGGTGAAGTTGCCCCCCGTAATTGAAATAAAACAGGTAAACCAAATTCTTCCTCAAGATAAAGACTTTGAGGTGTCAAGCTAAAAAAAGCTAGCGCAACGCCAATAATTAAAAAAGAAAGACAAATTTTATTATTGTTAATTAACTTCATTTATAATTATAAAAATAGTCAGGAGGCTTATATCTTTTTAATTGCTCTTAAGTGATCATAAAAATCAAACAACACACCTTTAGAATCGTTAACTTGGCTAAGTATTAGTCTAAAGTCATGTGTTATTTTTATCTACAATAGCACAATCACTTATATGAACTAGTATATCTCTTACAAAAGCCAGAAAGCATTGTAAGAGATATGTCCTGTTTAGAGTAGCCTCATCAAAATGTTCAGATCTAATGAAACAAGGCTCTTTATTCGGGGATAATGAGAATCTATCAATGAGGTGTAGAAACAGGGCAAAAATGCTGTTATAAAAGTTATAGAAATTCAGCGATAAAAACAGCCTATGCGACTGGGAGTTATAGTCAACGAGAAATCGGAGAGTATTTTCACTTACACCCAAGTATTAATCGTTCCAAAAGTTTTCGCATGTAGCTCCTTCTCCCTCAAGGGAGAAGGTTGGGATGAGGGTGAAATTGACTGCCAGAACTTTTGGAACGATTAATACTACAGTGGGTGTTATCGTAAGGAAATTTAAGAATTCGTAATTCGGGACTTGCCCCCAGCCATTCCTTCAGGAAATTCAAGATTATATTTTCTAGCTTTAGCAGGCGCTTTTTCAATTAAATAATCGGTCAAAATTTTACTTTTATAACCTGACTCCAGGTTATAAAAGTAGCGAGCCACTATCAAGGAATTTCTGAAACGCTTCCTCTGGGTTGTTTTGCTCAATCAATTGTTACTTTCATCTTGGTCTAATGGTTTCGGCTCCTGAGAAGAGAAATATTCATAATTCCCATCATCAAATTTATCAACAGAATCCTGTGGCGAATAGTAGTTTTTTAAATCGACCTCATCTGTTGCAGTGGATTGTTCCATAAATACAGAGTTCTTTTCCCCATATTGCATCTGGAACTTCGGCCTATCAACCCACCTTTTTTCTATCCAGGCAGTATAATAGTTATCGTACTTCGCTTGTATACTTGACATGTTTTGATTTACCCAGCGCTCTGAATCAGGTGTTTTTTTTACCCATTTACAAGCCTGTAACCAACTATTAAATTGTGCGGATTGAAGTTTATCTTTAACAACTGGTTTAAGGGAGAAACGAGCTTTCCACCACCCCATTCGAGGGTCAATGATTGCATAATATATCCTATTGGCTTCTAAAGTAGCCGACATAAAATCTGCACTTTCACCAATGACCATAAAAAGGTGCTCTCCTGGGTCTAACTGATAAGCTACTTTTTTCTTTGCCGCAACAACCCCAACAAGACTCGGTTTATCATCCTTGATTTCAAAAACACTAGACTGTACGGCATAACCAATTCTAGATGGACGTAAAAATACAACGACAGACTTTCCTGACTCTGGCTCATCGACCACATCACTGGTTGCTACAGCCTCCATATGTCTGACGACCCCCGTACAACCAAACAAAAGTAATGGGAGCAACAATAATGTAATAAAAGCTAAAAATAGTTTTTTTAGAGTCATAATGATTTGTCTTCCCAGTTGTCGATTATTTTGCTAAACAAGAAATTGTATTTACCAAAGATAGAAGCAGCTAATTCTTGTATTTATAGGCGAACCTCTATTTTAAAATCATAAACAGAGTCCAGAGAGAACGTTTTATAAATCTATTATTTACTGTACTTAGTTCTCAGTAGATATACATTTCCTGTTCGGCTCGACACTCTAACATATACCTTTAGTGTTAATATTTCAACTGAGTATTTTTATCAAGAATTGATTAATCTGATAATTATGTATAACCATCTTATGACCCCCCCTCCTTTTCAAACAGAATCTTTAGTTTTTAAGGAACACAGGGGCTCAAATTAAGAATCATTTGCTTGCCTTACAATAACCCTCACTGTACTGGAATGTAAATATAATGCTCTCCGATTTCTCGCTGACTATATGCTCCAGTGTCATAAGCTATTTTTATGGCTGAATTTCTATTTGCTGATTATCGCTCTATTTCGGATAAAGACTTTATTATTCCTATGTTATCAATTCGAGACCCCCGGTTTTCTTATCTATTTTTTCCTAGATTTCAAGAAATCAAGGGAAATCAAGGGGTTGAAAATCAAGGGGTGTGCGGCCGAGCAAGGTCGATAATTCCAGCGGGTGAAAGTCCCGCTCTGGCAAGGTAGGTCAACCACCAGATAGTAAACATCGGGCAGG
>Ga0209826_1000983_pt1 | contig 20294 bp, 14 predicted proteins | sample GOMGulsemesocosm_5_FD_184637 | JGI IMG/M metagenome (GOLD analysis project Ga0209826, IMG submission 184637) | Methane-oxidizing microbial communities from mesocosms in the Gulf of Mexico - GOM15C Gulf of Mexico (SPAdes) (version 2) | ecosystem: Environmental > Aquatic > Marine > Cold seeps... | reverse complement strand
GGTATCGGCTTGTTCGGCCTGTAAAATACGATACATGCCTTCCACATAGTCTTTTGCAAAACCCCAGTCACGTTTGGCATTCATATTGCCAAGCTCAAGACAATCAAGTTTGCCCAGCTTAATCTTAGCAATGCCATCGGTGATTTTACGAGTAACAAACTCAAGGCCACGTAGTGGTGACTCGTGATTAAACAAAATCCCGCTACTACCAAAAATATCGTAACTTTCACGGTAGTTAATCGTCATCCAGTGGGCATACAGCTTCGCAACGCCATAGGGGCTACGGGGGTAAAACGGTGTGGATTCACGCTGAGGTATTTCCTGCACTTCACCAAACATCTCAGAGGTTGATGCCTGATAAAAACGAATCCCTGGATTAACGATGCGAATCGCCTCCAGAAGATTCACCGCCCCAAGGCCGGTAATCTTACCTGTAGAAATCGGCTGCTCAAAAGAGACCGCCACAAAACTCTGTGCGGCAAGGTTGTAAACCTGATCCGCTTTGCTTGACTCCAACAAACGAATGGCTGACCCAAGATCAGTTAAGTCATAATCAACCAAATGAAAGTTAGGGTGATCCTTAATGCCTAACTCTTCAACCCGCCAGAAGTTTGTCGAACTGGTGCGGCGATAAGTGCCATAAACTTGGTAGCCTTTTTCCAAAAGAAGGGCGGAAAGGTAGGCTCCGTCTTGGCCAGTGATACCTGTCACAACAGCAGAATTCGTAATCATTTAATTACCCCAATGTTGATTCGCTCATTTTGAGCGAAAATAAAACAATGTAGAAGTGAGTTGTTAGTTCTTAAGATAAGGTTGTGTTAGCGAGAGAGATGGCTAATTGTAACAAAAGTAATGCTAGTGAAAATATATTGCTGAGGGTTCATCCATTTAAAAGATTGAAAGATGCCTAATTACCTTGCTTGTTTATCATTCCATATGTGAGCGATAAGATCGGAAATATGATCTAGGTCGACTTCAGAAGTCTTTTGTGAGATTTCAGTGTGTATAGTTTGAGAAAATAAACATTCTCTATCAGGGAAATAATTTCTTCTGACCCATTCATTTGAGTCTTTAAAAGCTGAGTCATACTCTTTATATAATTGGGCAGGCATCATATATTTTCTGTCAGAGAGGTGTTTCTCAAAATATGAAGCTAAATTTGCCCTTTTTGGGTTGGGCTTTTCATTGATCCACATCGGCACGCTTTGATTAACGCGTCTAAGTAAATTCACGCCAGTAGATGAAAGGCTCTCGTTTTCAATTTTTGGCAGAGTGAACGACTGGTCTGGACGGATGCCAATTAAGTTTAAAAAATCATTAATAATTGACCTTCCTATAAAAGCATCCTTGTCAAACAATCGAGGGTGAACGGCTGAACTACCAAATACAGAGCGAAATCTTTGTAATGTGTTTCGATGGTTGCAAAGATTGAAAAGATAAGGGTCGCTAGGTGAAGATGGGAGTGTGTGAGTCATTCCAAGTTTTATTTGTGTCGAGTATAAAGAGTTTGCAATTTCTGCTGGTCGACGTAAGTAAACGATAACGGATATATTGTTAACTCCAAGGCTGGTTAATATGTCCTTTAACCGTGATATTTCCTCCGTTTTTATAAGGCGAGACTGCAAATGTTCAGATGAAAATAATAATGAAAGATTGGGGTTTTGTGTGAGATGGGTTGTAATTTCTTTTTTTAAATTAAGTATTGTTTGATTTTGAAATCTTTTAAGCTTTCTGTCTGAATTTAATCCCATACGTAATGTGAAGTCGTCTCGACGATGTAAGTTATAGGCTGCGACTGACAAGGCTTGATTGTTAATATCTCCGGTTGAACTTGTATAGATAAAGCCATTTTCTAATAGCTTTATTCTATTTAGAGAAAAAAATGTTTGTAACGTTGTTGTGGCTGTTTTTTTACCACCAATATGTAGGATACATTTCATTGCTCGTACCTTGTTTTTTTCAGGCCTTCGTGCTTGGTTAGATTATAGTGATAATTAACCCTTATATATCATAGTGGTGTTATTTTCAGTTGGAAGTGTAGCGATCGTTAATAAGCGCCTTGCAAGAATTAATGAATAGTATTCCAATGTTAGACCAGTCATGATTTTTTAGTATTTGTATTCCATTTTTTGCAAGGCGATCGCTCAGGGCTGGATCAGTTATCACGCGTTTAATGGCTTCTTGTAACGATAGCGCATCCTCTACCATTAGTGCATTCTGATTATCTACAGCGATGTCGTGAAAAGCTGCACATGCATTGTTGGCTATCACTGGCTTCCCTGCTAACCATGCTTCTAGTAGTACGATGCCAAAACTTTCACTATTACTCATATTAACTAATGCCCTGCAAGATAAGAGCGCGCCACGTACAACTTCTCTAGATTGCCTGCCTAGATAGGTGGCATAGGCAGAAGTTACAGGTACCCCATCATCATCAGGCCCGATCATAACCACATGGATATCAGTCAGTTTTGAAACTTGCTCTACAGCATCTATTACTTTTTGATAACCTTTTGCACCTGATTTTCTTCCCAGCACTAAAACAAAAGGATCCTTTATGTCACATTGATTTTTAAACGCTTCAATATCAGCCTTTTCAAAAACCTCATTAGTATCAATACCCGCAGGTAAGTAAGTGACATTTGCTCCTTTCTCACCATAAAAAGCACAAGTGGCTTTTGGGGCTACTGAGGCTAAATCCGAATTCACGATACTTCTCTGTACATCTGGGAAGTGATAAAAATCATCATCCAAGTGCGCATGGGGGATACTGATAACAGGTATGCCGGCCTCATTTGCTTGTTCAACAGCAAAAACTGCAGGACGAAATATACTGTTGTGTGTGACAACCAGGTCATACTGACTGATATTATTCTCTATATAGTCTTCTAGCTCTGAAGAAAACGGCCCCCTCATTTCTGTTAATGAAATATTTAATGGGTCTCGAGTTAACTGGCGCGCTTTGTCAAATACTTGAAACATCTTGCTATCATCTGATGAGGAAGTATGAATTAAAACGGGTTTGCTTATATCATAATCTTTATCGTTAAAAGATAGTGCGGTCATATGAAAGGCTAAAGGTCGAGGGTCATCTTTATTGATGCGGCATGAAGATGATGTGATTTCAATGCCGCCTTCTAGCGCAATAAAATCTAAATCAAATGAGCCTTCAGCCTTCTTTGTTTGAATTAAATAGCCGAGGTGACTTGCCACCCAAATAACGATCGGTTTGGGGGCATAGCCACTGATGTTGATCTTTGTTTTTTTACAGACATGTAGTCCGCATGAGACGAACCCCCACCTTGAATTACCTTCTGGATCACTCCAGCCCCAGGCTAACCCAGGTCTTTCGTAGCTATCTTTTAATTGTAGGTAAGTCTCTTTTTCAAAAGGTATCTGAGCCATCCATGCTGCAGTAATTTGTTCACTATTATTTCCTTTCTCATTTATTGGGAATCTGGCGAACCTGACATTTTTTAAGCCCGTCTTAGCTTCTATATTTTTGTCAAATTCATAGTTTTCTGTAAACCTGTGCCTGTTAACTATTTTGCTAACTTCCGGTGAAACAACGTCAATTTCGAATTCATTGGTAGCGTTCACTGAGCTAATCAGGTTTTCAAGCATACTTTCCGCACCCCCTAAGCTTGGGTGCGTGTAGCGATAGGTGACAAATAGAACTTTATTTTTAGGCTTTTCCATGTTTTTTAATAGAGAGACTATACCTTTCGCCTCAGCAAGCATAGATAAGCTTGTGTCAAAAAGTTGCCTACGTTTTGAGCGCTCTATCTTGTTTTCTTTATTTGCGCGTTTAAGCGCATCTTTTATTGCGATTTTAAAATCATCCAGTTCTGCCACAATGAGATGGTCGTGAACCGGTTTGTGATATCCTCGCAAGCCAAAAGGCGTTGTAAGGACAAAGAGGCCGTTTGCAAAATAATCAGCAAGTTTTATATTGGATCCGCCGCCATTAATAACAGTGTTGATGGCAACACGACAAGATTGCATAACAGCAGATTTCATTCCTTCGCTTAATATGCCCCAGAAATGGATGTTGTCTACATTAGCGCCATCAAAAGCAGTGCAAACCGAACCAATAATATGAAATGCAATGTCAGGGCTAGATGGTGCAAGTACCTCTACAATATATTTAACGGCGTCAATATTTGGCATATGTGCTGAGCCAATAAATACTATCGAGTTATCTTTCTCAACTCGGCTTCCGGCTATTAGTAGCTCCTCTTCACTCGGCTGCAGCGGTTCACTTGCGCCATTGTTAACAACGATAATGGGGCCAGCCGTTCTCACCCCCCTTGTAAAACTGGTTGCATCTTGCTGGGAAACAGCGATTACAGCGGCAGAACATTCCACAGTCCTACGCTCAATCATTTCTACTTCGTTAATAAGCTCTGTGACCATAGGGTGGTATCGCAACAATCCTCTTTTTATTTCGGTTTCATTATTCTGCGATGAATATATAAAGCGATCGCCAAATGAAATTGGAATGCTTGCCATGTATGGATGCTCTACTATGATATTTCGGCTGAGTTCTTTTAAAGCATTATAAATGCTGATTAGCAGCTTATTTGAACGGCAATATCGATGGGATATTATGTCATCAGCAGATACATGGAAATAGGAGTTAACGTTTTTCTGAGCTTCTATATGTGCTTTTGTTTTGGGTATACAGAAGACGATGGTCTTATTATTTTCGTTCCTTACGGTTATTTCATTATTTTCAGAAAAGCAAATAAAAACTACTGGCACCCATTCGTTAACAGCTTTATAGATCCCCCTGGTGCGTACACCGCCACCACCATGATTTTTAAAAGAATCATAATCATTTAGGGCTAAAATGAACTTCTCATTCGGTTCTGTTTTTTCTATAGCAGATAATTTATCTGCGACGTTTTTCGCTATTACATCCCAGCTATAATTTTTGATAGCTAATTGCTGGCCGTTCTTCCCTATTTGTTGGAGTTCTTTATAGCGTTCAGACCATAACGTTATTAGTTTTGCAAAGTTATCAGCAGGTGCAATTAAGCAGCTGTCTTCGTGCTTAGCATCAATACCTCTCATTCCAAATTCTGTAGACAGAACAGGAATGGCGTAAGAGAACAGGTCAAATACTTTTACGTTCGAGCCGCTTCCCAGGCCCATCGGGTTAATGGCAAGGTCTGCGTTGCTAATCAGTTGTGATTTCACGATGTCGTCAACAAAGCCGTGTCGTATTACATTCTTAGGGTACTTGCCCTTGGGCAAGCAATTCCCAATGATATGGAATGTGATCTCTGGGAGTGCCGGGGCAATATTCTTTGTAATTTGCAGTGCTGCTTCCATATTAGGTGGATGACTACTACCTATAAATACGCAAGAGGTAACCTTGTCACTCGCTGCCTGCCGATCTATTGCAGATAATGGGGTCATGCCGTTTGGTGTGTAAATAGCGGTATATTTTGAAGAGGGTGCAAGTTGTTTAAATGCCTTCAAATCATCCTGACTACAATACAGTACAACGTCACAACTCGAGAGAATTTTCGTTTCTGATGCCTGTATCAGATCCCATATAGGTTTGGACTTGGGGTCAGGGTGCAGCGCTTTATATAGTGAAGTCTCGCAATTATGGGCGTTATAAATGCGGATTTTATTATCGACTCCAAGGAACAGGTCGTAGTTTATCGTGAAAGGAAAGTCATGGATAATAATGTCCGCTTTTGTATGCTCTTCCAGGTAGGCGTCATGCATCGGCGTAGGGTGTTTTCCACAGGCAGTAATACATGCGGCAGAAAGATCTCCGCCACTAGACTGTGGGCTGAGTTGCGCCCACGTTTTAGCAAAGTTAGAATCCTTTGGTATTCTGCGCTCAATGAAATCACTACCGTGGTAGATTGTTTCTTCTTCAATGTTGAGGTGGGAGGATGTTAGAAGCGTCACGTGGTGAAGCTTACTGAGGCTCTTATAAAAATTAAATAACCTGGACTCCCCGCCATTTGAAGGGGGTACGAAAGCAGGAAAAAAGCAAAATGCTAATATTCTTTTCTTTAGTTTAGGTGGCGTCATGTTCAATAAAACCATTTTTCTAGAGGTGTTTTATTCTTGTCATTGCTTCCTTGTGATTTTATTCTATGAGTACTATTTCCTCCATAACCAATGCTTTTATACGGATATTTTTCATCATCATGTTGTGAATTCTTCGCGCCACTATTTTTATCATTAAATAATCCGGTTGGATTATTTCGAGTTTCATGTAAAGCAGGGTTCAAGGCCTTGTTATTTAAAAAAGCCTTTATTCTTATTTTAATACTAGGGTGGCGATTGAGTTTTAGTATGATTCTTGAGCGTAACTGAGGGCGTCGCTGTATGAATTCAATAACCATGGATATTGAATTATGAGCTGCTTTTTTTAGTGCTCGGATAATCCTGAATATTGGTCGTGTTGGTGTTTTTCCTAAGCACCTTAAGAGATGCATTGACTTGCGTAATGGCCAGGTGATGCGCCATGATTTGCTGTTAAAAATACCCTGTAACTCATTTTCTAGTTGTTGAGTTTGGACTTTCAACTGCTCGGTTCTAGCCTCTGCTTGGTGGACATTGGTTTCAGCCTGCAGTGCTTTGGCTTCCGTTTGCTGAATCTGGGCTTTCAATTGTTCGGTTCTAGCCTCTGCTTGGTGGGCTTTGGTTTCTGCGTGCGCTCGAATATTCAAAATCAAACTTTGGCGTTCAGCACGGTCGGCCTCAGACTGGCGGGCGTATTCTCGTGCCCGCATCGCATCTCGTATGCCGGAGTTCTCTGGAAGGGAGGTGTCCGCTAACGATTTTTTTCGTTTATTGCTCAACTCTTCCAACTTGCTAACTTGTTCTTTGCTGTAACCGTTCGCCAGCAACAAATGATGTATGTGGGTCTCTACATCCAGGAAGAAGGCGCCGTCACTTTCACCATAATTTGCCAATGGTACGGAGCAGTCAGAGAAATCAAGGCCATCGATGCTAATGCTCTCTAGTCTCTCTTGAATCTCTTGGCGGTAAGCTTTAGAGAGACTCAGTTCGTCAATGTCAATTGATAGATCGCATTGTGGTTTTGCCTCGAGAATCGCATAGCACCAAAGTGCATAGAAAAGCATATAACTATCACTTGCGCTCGTCCTATGATGATAAAAGTAGTCTAGCTCTTTATTAATATCTGGGTCTCTAAAGCTTGGTGTTTTTAATTCTTCTTTTAAAGTTTCCATATACTTTGGTAGCTCTTCGGCATTTGCAATCAACAGGTTGGTTCTATCAAAGTACCCGTTTTGTTTATAAGACCACCATTGGTCCCATGGGTTTCTATATAAAAATATGTGTACACCAAGTTGAGCTAACCTTATATTTTTTACACGCCCTATAGTGCGACAGCATTGAAGAACTGGCCGCCCCTGGGCTCCCTTTATTAGTGCAAAAAAATAGTTATTGAGGGCAGTAATCTCATTGTTATTAGAAGTGAAATATTGCTTATATGGAAGCTTATCACTAAGTGGTAAGTTCTTATTGTTGGCAAGATCATGAAATTCGTAAAAATACGGTTTCAGTAATTTAGGATGCCTTAAATTAGTTTGATTTTCTTTATCAGGATTAAGCGGCCTAGCTGGTTTCCTAAAAAGCTGGATTAGCTCCTCATGCAGTGGCTCTTGGTAACACCAATAATTTGATTTTGATTCGCGAAAATTATTAAATATATAGGTGCTGCCCGAGCGAAATAATGAGTGGATAAAAATAGGAGTAGCGATCTGCTCTTTCATTTGAAAATATTTCCAGTTTTAATGTTGGATTATTTCTGATGAGAATTTTGCACCAAAATTCACCAACCCTACCTGCCCCGTGTCTTTTTGTTGATTGACCTTGAACATAGCAACGTCAACACGCCTGCTGATAAATGATATCTCCTCACTTAATTTATCACGTATACCGCAATTGATAAAATATGTACCTGATGCCAAATTATTTTTTAAATTAAATGAAATTTCAACTCTATCCCCTTCCTCATATCCCTTGGTTTCACTTCCTAATGATTCGGTATCCGTGCCATAAATCGAAATCCCTTCCAATGTCTTGATAAGAAATGAAAAAATTGGAGAAACCACTGAAGACTTGAATAGCACTCTATACTTTATTGCAAAAGTATTATCTATATCTAGGATATTTGCAGGCTTTCCTGAGCTATTTTCAAACCAAACCTCCTCTATGATCGCCCTGCCATCGCCATAGCTAAGCTCATCTGTAACCAGTAAGCTTTGGTCTATTAACAATGGAGAGCATTCCTGTTTGCGAGCACCCTGGATAGTGTTTTCTTGTGATTCGCCACTAGCAGAGCCAAAAAGGTGTTTTTCGTACTCATCACACACCACCTTAGCTTCGCCAAATGATTGCTGTGAGCAGTTTTTTAAGAACAACGCCTTGGTGCAAAGTTTTTTTATACTCTCTACATCATGACTTACTAGAAGTAACGACATTCCAGCGTTCATATGACTTTCTATACGATGAAAACACTTGCGTTGAAAAGCAGCATCTCCCACGGAAAGCGCCTCATCTACAATTAGGATCTCAGGGCGATTAGCTGTTGCCACAGCAAAAGCAACACGAGCTTGCATACCGCTGGAGTAGACTCGTACCGGCTCATCAAAATAGTCGCTAATATCAGCAAAGGCTTCAATATCTGGCATAGCATCTAAAACCTGCTCAACACTAAACCCCATCAAGCCTGCAGCATGAAATACGTTTTGCCGCCCGGTTAACTCTGGATTAAAACCCATGCCTAATTCAAGAATGGCAGCAATACGGCCATTAATCTGCACATGACCCTCAGTGGCTTGCATGGTACCGGTGATCATTTTAAGTAGTGTGCTTTTACCCGCACCATTTCGACCAATAATGCCAATGGCTTCACCCGGGTGAATCTCAAAGTTGATATGGCGTAGTACCCAGAGTTCTTTGCTGGGTTTTATGGGTATGCCAAACCAGCCGGCAAAACGCTGCCATTCCGAGCGGTAGCTGCGAAAGGCTTTGCCAAGATTTTGAACGCTAAGTAGTGTCATAGTGCATCGACCATTTCTGGGCTGGCGCGGCGGAACATGAATAGACTAAGCAACATTAGCCCTAGCGCTATGACCGAGATGATTGCTATATCGCCCATAAGCGGTGGTTTACCATAAGCCAGTATCTGGTGGTAAGCATCGGTAATGGAGTACATGGGGTTGAGCCGAAGTAGCTCGCGATAGCTTTCTGGAATAATGTTTACTGGGTAAACAATGGGCGTAAACCAAAACCAGACTTGAAGAAAAATGGGGAAAGCCTGGCCAATATCTCTAAGGAAGACATTGATAATGCCGAGTGTCAGGCCAATACCAATGGCAAGCATGACCACGATAAAGGTTAATGGTATAAGCCATAACATTACCCAGCTGAACTGGTGGCCAAGGACAAGAAAAACCCCGAGCATGGCGATAAAAAGCAATACGTTGTTAAGCAGGCATGAGCCAACCACGATAGTGGGCAGGGTAATGCGGGGGAAGCTCATTTTCTTTAACAAGTTACCCTGTTCGATAAAAAGCGTTAAGCAACGGCTGACAATTTCACTAAACAGGTTCCACGCCAGCAGCCCTGCCATTAAGTAGATGGCATAGGCATATTTATTATCAATGCCTGGCAGTTTGGCGGCGAGAATATTAGACAATATCAACGCGTAGATAAGTACCTGGGCCAGGGGGTTGATTAGCATCCATAGGCCGCCGAGCTTACTGCGCGCAAATCGGCTTTTCAGTTCGTTCTTGATAGAGCTAATTACGAAGTGTCTGTACTGCCACAGGCTGTGGAGCATGATTGTGCCTTTTTTATATTGGGTTGAGGTGGATTTGTGCGGCAGGCTCGTTTACTTGATTCTTAACGAAGGGTGTTGTTAAGAGCGAGGGAGTAGGGCACGCGAGTCTTCAGCTGTTTGGTCATTAATAATTTTTATATCCGTATGGGGAGGGAAATAATAAGCGCGGCAAAGTATACTTTGTGTCACGTTGTTGGGCAATGCGGGGCTACCCTCATACCTTGTCTGTTGGAGTTGTTTCTTGTGGATGTTTTTTAATGAGAGTTGCTGTTATCCACGATTGGCTTGATACCTGTGGTGGCGCTGAGCTGGTGCTGGAGCAGTTGCTGCTGTGTTACCCCGAGGCTGATATTTTTACGTTGGTTGATTTTATGTCAGAGGGCGAGCGCGACTTTCTTCGTGGTCATAAGATTACCTCCAGTTTCATTCAGCGCTTGCCGGGGGCGCGTCGCTATTTTCGCCATTGTTTGCCGCTGATGCCCCGTGCAATCGAGTCGCTGGATGTCAGTCAGTATGACCTGGTTATTTCTAGTAGCTGGGCTTTTGCCAAGGGTGTAAAGGTTCGTTCTGGCCAGGCCCATGTGAGTTATGTGCATACACCCATTCGCTATGCCTGGGATCAGCAAGAGCTGTATTTGCAGCAGGCGATTCGTCGTGAGCCATTGCGCAAGCTGGCGCGATTCTTTCTCGCTCGTCTTCGGCACTGGGATATTAAGACGGCGGGGCGTGGTGGCCAGTTAGTTGCTAATTCTCGCTTTATTACCGAGCGTATTCGGCAATGTTGGCAGCGGGATAGTATGGTGCTCAATCCGCCCGTTGCTGTTGACGATTTCACCTGTACTGAAGTCAAAGATGATTTTTACGTGACAGTCTCTCGGCTGGTGCATTACAAAGCCGTCGAGACCCTGGTTGAAGCTTTCAATTTGATGCCTGATAAGCGCTTGGTGGTGATTGGTGATGGCCCGATGTTTTCTCGCTTGCAGGCCATGGCGGGGCCAAATGTCGAGCTGCTGGGTTATCAGTCTCGCGAAGTGGTGATAGATTATCTACAGCGCGCGCGGGCTTTTGTATTTGCGGCCCATGAAGATTTCGGCATTGTGCTGGTGGAGGCGCAGGCTTGTGGCACACCGGTGATTGCCTATGGGCTGGGTGGTGCCTTGGACAGTATTATTCCCTATGAAGATACTGTCACGTCGAATGATACTTGTTCGCCGACCGGCCTGTTTTTCGATCAACAAACACCGGCTAGTGTCGTCGGCGCTGTTGAGCGTTTTGAGGCTTTGGATAAAGGTATTTCCCCCGGCGCTTGTGCGGCAAATGCGGCACGTTTTACTCCCGAAATATTCCGACGTGAATTTATGGCTATTGTCGAACAAACAATAGAAAATAACGCCCGTTCAACACCGTGCTAACGGTTTTATTATTCTCAAACGAAGGACTGTAAAAATGATACCTGTAGTACTCTCCGGCGGTTCCGGTAGTCGCCTTTGGCCCCTTTCGCGGGCGCATTACCCCAAGCAGTTTATCCCCCTGGCGAGCGAGCAAACCATGCTGCAGGAGACTCTCGGTCGCTTGCAGGGTTTGAGTGCCGATGCTTTATCTCCTTTGGTGATTTGTAACGAGCAGCATCGCTTTATGGTGGCTGAGCAGTTGCGCGAAATGGATGTGGTGGCGCAGAATATTTTGCTCGAGCCCGTGGGCCGCAATACTGCCCCCGCTGTGGCGCTGGCGGCGCTGGCAGCAAACGCTGACGACATACTGCTGGTTTTACCTGCGGATCATGTTATCGACGACATTAGTGCTTTCCACTCGGCGATTGAGCTGGCCTGCAGTGAAGCGGAGAAAGGGGCGCTAGTGACTTTTGGCGTGGTGCCTACGTCTGCGCAAACAGGTTATGGCTATATTCAGGCTGCTAGTGATGGTAAACCGGGTGAGGCCGGTTTGGCCGCTCAGCGCATTGCGCAGTTTGTTGAAAAGCCTGATTTGGCCACGGCGCAAGCCTATGTCGATAGTGGTGACTATTACTGGAATAGCGGCATGTTTGCCTTTAAAGCCAGTCGCTATCTTGAGGAGCTGGCGCGTTTTCAGCCAGAGATGCTCAATGCTTGTCGTGCTGCTTTCGATGGCGCCAGTGTCGATTGTGATTTTACGCGGCTTGATAAAGAGGCCTTCAGTGCCTGCCCCGATGATTCCATCGATTACGCCGTGATGGAAAAAACCGACAATGCGGTGGTGATTCCCCTCGACGCTGGCTGGAGTGACATCGGCAGCTGGTCTGCCCTGTGGGATATTTCCGAGAAGGACGAACAGGGCAATACCTGCAAAGGCGATGTTTTGACCGTCGACACCCATGACTCTTATTTACACACTAATGGCCGCTTATTGGCGACGGTGGGTATTAAAAATTTGGTGGTGGTTGAAACCGATGATGCGGTACTGGTGGCTGATAAAAGCCGCGTGCAGGACGTAAAAGCCGTGGTGAATCAACTCAAGGCCCAGGGCCGCAGTGAGCGCGAGTCCCACCGCAAAGTGTATCGTCCCTGGGGCTTTTACGACTCGATTGCCGCCAATAGCCGCTATCAGGCGAAGCGTATTGTGGTGAACCCGGGTGCGCGTCTGTCGTTGCAAAAGCACTATCACCGCGCCGAGCACTGGGTGGTGGTACAGGGCACGGGGCTAGTGACTCGGGGTGATGAAGAGGTCACGCTGTCGGTGAATGAGTCGGTGTATATCCCCATTGGCATGAAGCACCGTTTAGAAAACCCGGGCCGTATTCCGCTGGAAATTATCGAGGTGCAGACCGGCGATTACCTCGGTGAGGACGATATTGTTCGCTTTGATGACCAGTACGGGCGGGCAGAAGAGAAGTAAGCCTTCCCCTGTTGCTGGCAGGCCGAGCCTTAACCCAGGTTCATGGGCCTTGTCGGCAACTTAGCACTGCGCATCGGTGTGGTGCTTCTGTACAATGTCGGCCTTTGTGATAAGTGTTCAGACTCCCCTTGGGCGTTATCGCTCAATCGATTTAAGTAAAAGTAGTTAATCCAATGAATTCTTTTGAAGTCCGTGCACTGCTGGCGTTGGCCTTTCTTTACGCCAGCCGCATGCTCGGTTTATTTATGGTGCTGCCGGTTTTTGCGCTGTATGCCGAGGGTTATCCGGGCAGTTCGGCCCTGTTGGTGGGTGTCGGTTTAGGCATTTATGGCTTGAGCCAGGGTTTGTTGCAAATTCCCTTTGGGCTGTTATCTGATCGCATCGGCCGTAAGCCGCTGATCTTTGCGGGCATGTTGTTGTTTTTGGCGGGTAGCATATTGGCAGCGACGGCGGATTCGATGGTCGGGCTTATTATTGCTCGCGCTTTGCAGGGTGCCGGTGCGGTGGCCAGTGTGATTATGGCGCTGTTATCTGACCTCACCAAAGAGCAGAACCGTACCCGGGCGATGGCCTCTATTGGCGGCAGTATTGGTTTGTCTTTTGGCGTGGCGATGGTCGTCGGGCCGATCGTTGCTAATCACTGGGGCTTATCTGGGGTGTTCTGGCTGACCTCCGTGTTGGCGGCTGTGGGTATTTTAGTGGTGGCGTTTGCGGTGCCCAGCCCCGTGGCGCGCCACGGCGGTCATGAGGTGATTCCGCTGCCGTCTATGCTGGGTCGGGTGTTGCGCGATACTGAGTTGCGGCGGCTGAATATCGGTATTTTCGCCCTGCATTTCGCGCAAATGGCGACCTGGGTGGCGCTGCCCTTAATGCTGGAGCAGACCTTCGATTTTTCTCGCGACCGACACTGGCTACTGTATTTGGGCACCATGGGCGGCGGCTTTGTGTTGATGGTGCCGTTTATCTGGTATGGCGAGTCGAAGCGTAAAATGAAGCCGGTGTTTATTATTGCCGTTGCGCTGCTGGCTTTGGCTGAGCTGTTGATGGCGAGCGCCGGTACGACATTCAATATAATGATCGCCGGCCTGCTGGTGTTCTTTATGGCGTTTAATCTGCTTGAGGCTTCGCTGCCGTCACTGGTCAGCAAGCTGAGCCCGGCGGGTATTAAAGGTACGGCGCTGGGGGTGTATTCGACCAGTCAGTTTCTCGGTACTTTTTGCGGTGGTGTGGTGGGTGGTATTGTTGCCCAGCAATACGGCAATGGCGCGGTGTTCTGGGCTTCGCTAGTGGCGGCATTGGTGTGGCTGGGTTTTGCGATGACCATGCAGCCTCCGCGCTATTTGCGCAGTGTTGAAGTCGAGCTGCAGAATAGAGAGTCGCTTGATGCGAAGGGTTTGATGACGCAAGTTGCAGGGGTGGTCGATGTGGTGATTATTCCCGGTCAAAATATGGCGTATGTAAAGGTCGATGACGAGTATTTTGAGCAAGAGCAGATGGATGCCTTATTGGCTCAATCGAGTTAAACTTCAGTTCGTGAATCACCGTATTTAATCAGATGAGTAAAAGTAGGAGGCAATTATGGCCAGAGGCATCAACAAAGTTATTTTAATTGGCAACCTGGGGCAGGACCCTGAAATGCGCGCTATGCCCTCGGGCGGTGCGGTGACCAACCTGACCATTGCCACCAGTGAAAGCTGGAAAGACAAGCAAACCGGCCAGCCTCAGGAACGTACTGAATGGCACCGGGTGGTTTTCTTCAATCGCCTGGCAGAAATTGCCGGTGAGTATTTGAAGAAGGGCAGCAAGGTGTATATCGAAGGTTCGCTGCGTACCCGCAAATGGCAGGACAAGAACACCGGTGCCGATCGTTACACCACTGAAATTGTCGCCAATGAAATGCAGATGCTCGACAGTCGCGGTGGCGGTGAAGGCATGGGCGGTGGTCAGGGTTATGCTCAGCAGGGTGGCGGTCAAGGCTATGCTCAGCAGGGCGCTCCAGCGGCTCAGCCCCAGCGTGCTCAGCAGGCACCTGCCCAGGCCCAACCTCAAGCAGCACCGGCGCAAAATGAGCCAGCAGGTTTTGATAACTTCGATGACGATATTCCGTTCTAAGGGTTTTTAGGCCGCAATATTTTTAACGAAAATTCTTTAACTAACGCAGGGAAACTATTAGTGAGCACCAATTTAACCTGGCACGAAACCATTGTTAGCAAAGCGGAACGCGCCAAACAGAAACAGCAAAAACCGAGTGTGATCTGGTTTACCGGCCTTAGTGGTTCGGGTAAATCGACACTTGCAAATGCGCTGGAACGGGCATTGTTTGAGCGTGGTCACCACTGTTATTTACTCGACGGCGATAATGTACGTCAGGGTTTAAATAGCGATTTGGGTTTTAGTGATGAAGCTCGAGTGGAGAATATCCGCCGTATTGGTGAGACCGCGAAGTTGTTCGTCGACTCGGGCTTGATTGTGATGACGGCCTTTATTTCACCTTTCCGTACCGAGCGAGATCTGGCGCGTAATTTGGTGGAAGATGATGAGTTTATCGAGGTTCATGTTTCTGCATCGCTGGATGTCTGTGAGGAGCGCGATCCGAAGGGCTTGTATAAAAAGGCACGAGCGGGTGAGATACCCAACTTCACGGGCATCGATTCAGCCTACGAGGCGCCTGAAAACCCTGAGGTGTTAATCGATACCGGCAATAATGATGTCGCCACTTGTGCCGAGCAATTGGTTGATTATCTGGTTAAGAAGGGCGTTATCTAGTTCGCTCTTTTTTGTGCTGGGTTTTTGAAGCTCGAATGCCTTGGCAATAATAGCCAGGTAACAAAAAAGCCCCGTGACAGTGCTGTCACGGGGCTTTTTTGTTAGAGCGTTTTTAATTTAGGCGCTTTAGTCTTTGAACTTTTCCAGAATCAGCGTGGCATTGGTGCCGCCAAAGCCGAAGCTGTTGGACATAATTCGCTCGAGTTTCACGTTCTCAACTTTCTCCGTAACGATAGGCATATCGGCGACGGCGGGGTCGAGGGTTTCGATATTAGCCGAGACTGCGATAAAGTCGTTTTCCATCATCAGTAGGCTGTAGATAGCTTCGTGTACGCCAGCCGCGCCGAGAGAGTGGCCGGAGAGTGACTTAGTGGAACCAATCGGTGGCCCGTCAGTACCGAATACTTCGCGTATTGCGGCCATTTCCTGTACGTCACCGACCGGGGTGCTGGTGCCGTGGGTGTTGATGTAGTCAATGCTGCCGTCAGTGGTGGCCATGGCTTGCTGCATGCAGCGAACGGCACCTTCACCGGAGGGGGCGACCATGTCGTAGCCGTCAGAGGTGGCACCGTAACCAACAATTTCAGCGTAGATTTTCGCGCCGCGTGCTTTGGCGTGCTCAAGTTCTTCAACCACAAAGCAGCCGCCACCGCAGGACATGACAAAGCCATCTCTATCGGCATCGTAGGCCCGCGAGGCTTTCTCAGGCGTGTCGTTGTACTTGGATGACAGGGCACCCATCGCGTCAAACATGCTGACCATGGACCAGTGTTCTTCTTCAGCACCACCGGCAAAGAGAATGTCTTGTTTGCCGAGCTGAATTTGCTCTACCGCTGCGCCAATACAATGGGCGCTAGTGGCGCAGGCTGATGAGATGCTCATGTTTAGTCCCTTAATCTTAAAGGGCGTTGCCAGACAGGCAGAGACCGAGCTGCTCATGATTTGTGTGACCCGATAAGGCCCCATTTTGCGTACGCCTTTGCTGCGTAGGATGTCGACAGATTCGACAAACTTGTCGCCGGATATGCCACCAGCACCCATGATTAAGCCGGTGCGGGGGTTGGAAACATCGTCTTCGGCCAGCTGAGCGTCTTCGATGGCCTGTTGCATGGCGATGTAGGCATAGACCGCAGGGGTGCTCATAAAGCGCAGATGCTTACGGTCGACGTGTTCTTTTGGGTCGATGTGAATCTGTCCGGCGACCTGGCTTTTCAGGCCCATTTCGCGGTACTCATCTTTGGCGCTAATGCCTGATTTCCCTTCTTGCAGGGAGGCCAATACTTCTGCGGCGTTGTTGCCAAGGCAAGAAATGACTCCCATTCCAGTGATAACTGCACGTCTCATGAATAATCCCTGGCTCGCTAGAGCGATTGACTCGGTGTTAGAAGATTGGCGATTGTAACCAATTGTCTGGTACTCCAGCAATCATGTATTGATGGTTTCAGTGGGCGCTAACAGACCCACACTTCGGTGCTCCGCAACGACGTTACAGTGCTTAACAAGGACTGCTGCCATTATTAAATACTGCGTCTTGTCGCGAAACATCACAGGAACGCTGAACCGATCAACACGCGATTGTTGGCGTATTAGAAGTTGTCAGTGGAGCTGAACAGGCCAACACGCAGGCCTTTAGCGGTATAAATCTCTTTGCCGTCGACCAGCATAGTGCCGTCGGCGATGGCCATTACCAGTTTGCGCTCGATAACACGGCTAATGTCCAGGCGGTAGGTGACCTTCTTGTGGGTCGGTAACACTTGCCCTGTAAACTTCACTTCACTAGAGCCCAATGCACGGCCGCGACCTTCGTTGCCGCGCCAGGTAAGGAAAAACCCGACGAGTTGCCACAGCGCATCAAGGCCAAGGCAGCCCGGCATTACCGGGTCACCGGGGAAGTGGCATTGGAAAAACCACAGGTCGGGATTGATGTCGAGTTCAGCGATTACCTCACCTTTCCCGTAAGCACCACCTTCTTTACTGATATGGATGATGCGGTCGGTCATCAGCATATTGGGTGCAGGCAGTTGTGCGGCCTTGGGGCCGAAGAGTTTGCCTTCGGAACAGGCGATTAAGTCTTCGTAGTCAAAACTGTTGCGCTGGCGAGCATCTAAATCGTTCAAAAGTAACCTCTTGCTTTGTGCGGGGCGATCAAAAAAGACGCGATATTTTAGCCTAATTACGGCTTATGTCCAGTCTGCGCTAGAGCAAGGTGCTGATGCTAAATCGTGCCACTGCGGCGATGGCGATGCGTGAGCCTTACTGGTCGTAGCTATAATCAACCACAGGTAAGTTTTTTTACGGTCAGTTTACCTAATTGTCACGGTTTTTAGTTACAGTTCTCTACCTCGATTTTAGGGAGGTAATACAATGCTTCCTGCTAATTAAAAGGATTTGTCTGTGATCAAGAAATGTCTGTTTCCCGTTGCCGGTTATGGCACGCGATTTTTACCCGCTACCAAGGCTATGCCGAAAGAAATGCTGCCGGTGGTGAATAAGCCTCTGGTGCAATACGGTGTTGAAGAGGCGCTGACGGCGGGTCTCACTGAAATTTGTTTTGTGACTGGGCGTGGTAAGCGGGCGATCAATGACTTTTTTGATACCAGCTATGAGCTGGAGCATCAAATTGCGGGTACTTCTAAAGAGAAATACCTGTCGAGTATCAAAGAGGTGATAAGCAGCGCTAAGTTCACTTCCACTCGCCAGTCAGAGATGAAGGGTTTGGGCCATGCCATATTGACGGGCGAATTACTGGTTGGGCAGGAACCCTTTGGTGTAGTGCTCGCCGATGATCTCTGCATCACCGATGGCGACAGTGTGATGGAGCAGCTGGCGAAAATTTATCGCCGCACCGGCTGCAGTGTTATCGCCATTCAGGAAATCGACGATGAGGAAATTTCCAAGTTCGGTGTGATTGCTGGCGTTGAAGAAGAGCCCGGTTTGTACCGCGTCACCGATATGGTTGAAAAACCTGACCTGGCCGATGCGCCGAGCAATCTGGCCATTATCGGTCGCTATATTTTGACGCCCTTTATTTTCGAACTGTTGCGCCACACGCCACCGGGTAAAAATGGTGAAGTGCAGTTGACCGATGCTCTGCTGTCACTGGCGAAAAGCAGCAAGGTGCTGGCCTATAAGTTTAAGGGTCGCCGCTTTGATTGTGGCAGTGTCGACGGCTATGTCGAAGCAACTAACTATGTCTATGAAAATATTTATTTGAAGGGTGAGCAGTAAACGATGGCTGAATCTTATTCATGTTTTAAAGCCTATGACATTCGTGGGCGTGTACCGAGCGAGCTAAATGAAGACATCGCCTATCGTATCGGCCGTGCCTTTGCCCAGTATCTCAATGCCGGGCGTATCGTCGTCGGCCACGATATTCGCCTTACCAGCCCCTCGCTTTGCGATGCGGTGGTGGAAGGTATTCGCGATGCTGGTTGCGATGTGGTGCATATCGGCGAATGTGGCACCGAAGAAATTTATTTCGCCACCTTTGATGGTGGCTACGATGGCGGGCTAGTCGTGACGGCCAGCCATAACCCGATGGACTTTAACGGCATGAAGTTTGTGCGTGAGGGTTCACGGCCAATCAGCGGTGACGATGGCTTGCCAGAAATTAAGGCCCTGGCCGAGCAGGGCGAGTTTAGCGCCGCGCAGTGTCGGGGGGAGTTGAGTCACAGCGCCGATAAACAGGCTTATATCGAGCACCTGCTGTCTTATATCGATGTTGATTCGCTGTCGCCCCTCAAAATTGTCGTCAATGCTGGTAACGGTGGCGCGGGTTCGGTGGTCGATTTGCTCGAGCCCCACCTGCCCTTCGAGTTTATTAAGGTGCATCATCAGCCTGACGGGAATTTTCCCAATGGTATTCCCAACCCTTTGCTGGAAGAAAACCGCGCAGCTACGGCGGATGTTGTGAAGCGGGAAAAAGCGGATCTGGGCATCGCCTGGGACGGTGACTTTGACCGTTGTTTCTTTTTTGATGGTCAGGGCAATTTTGTCGAAGGCTATTACCTGGTGGGTTTACTCTCTACCGCATTCCTGAAGAAAAACGGCGGCGGCAAAGTGATTCATGACCCTCGTCTGACCTGGAATACCATCGAGCTGGCCGAGCAATGCGGCGGGCAGGCGATTCAGAGCAAAACCGGACACTCCTTCATTAAGCAGGTGATGCGCGACGAAAACGCCCTCTACGGCGGTGAGATGAGCGCTCATCACTACTTCCGTGATTTTGCCTACTGCGATAGCGGCATGATCCCCTGGTTACTGGTGGCAGAGCTGGTTGGCACCTCGGGTAGCAGCTTGTTGGAGCTGATGGCAGACAGCCAGGCCCGTTACCCGGTGAGCGGAGAAATTAACCGTGAGGTTGACGATGCTGCAGCGATGCTGGCACGTATAGAAAAGCACTACGCAGCCAGTGCTGATCTGCTGGATAAGACCGACGGTGTGAGTATGGACTTTGGTGACTGGCGTTTTAATGTGCGTATGTCGAACACCGAGCCGCTGGTGCGTTTAAATGTTGAGTCTCGTGGCGATGAGGCATTGATGAAGGAAAAAACAGCAGAGCTATTAGCTTTTCTTGATGCTTAGTAATTTTTGAAGATTCGTTAAACAGTTATTTCCAGCCATAAAAAAACCCCGCAGTGCGGGGTTTTTTTATGGCTGGCTTTTGAGCTGTTTGCTAGCTCATGGCCAGTGCGGCAGTGATTTCAATAACCGCTTTTTTACCATCGCCATAAACCATCAGGCAGTTGTCCATGGCAAATAGTGGGTTAGGCAAGCCAGCAAAGCCGGGGCTCAGCGAACGCTTGATAAC
>Ga0209826_1000981_pt1 | contig 20300 bp, 17 predicted proteins | sample GOMGulsemesocosm_5_FD_184637 | JGI IMG/M metagenome (GOLD analysis project Ga0209826, IMG submission 184637) | Methane-oxidizing microbial communities from mesocosms in the Gulf of Mexico - GOM15C Gulf of Mexico (SPAdes) (version 2) | ecosystem: Environmental > Aquatic > Marine > Cold seeps... | reverse complement strand
AGTGTCTCCTGCACAACTAGCAGAGCAAATACCTTTAAATCAAGAAACTGCCGACTTTATTATGCAAAGTCGACAAGAAATTGAAGCGATTATCAGTGGTGAAGACAAACGCTTGTTAGTCATAATTGGCCCTTGCTCTATTCATGATACCCATGCTGCTATTGATTATGCCCAACGCCTGAAAAAATTGCGCGATAAATACAGTAATGAATTACTCATTGTTATGCGCGTTTATTTTGAGAAACCACGTACTACAGTGGGTTGGAAAGGATTAATTAGCGATCCAGATTTAGATAAGTCATTCCATGTTGCTAAAGGTTTAAACCTTGCGCGTCAACTGTTGGTAGATATCAATAACATGGGTTTGCCCGCTGGTACCGAGTTTTTAGATATGGTTACCGGTCAGTATATTTCTGATTTGATCAGTTGGGGCGCCATTGGTGCACGCACCACAGAAAGCCAAGTACACAGAGAATTAGCTTCCGCACTTTCTTGCCCTGTTGGTTTTAAAAATGGTACTGACGGCAATGTTAAAATATCATTAGACGCTATTAAAGCCGCAAGCGTACCTCATGTACTTTATTCGCCAGACAAAAGTGGCCAAATGTGTATTTATCGTACCCATGGTAACCCTTTTGCCCATGTTATTTTACGTGGTGGTAAAGTACCCAATTATCATCAAGAAGATATTCAAGAAACTTGTGAAAAATTAGCCCAAGCACAACTTCAACAAAGCATTATGGTTGATTGCAGTCATGGTAATAGCTTTAAAGATCATAACAAACAGATTGATGTTGCTCGCTCGCTTGCCCAGCAAATTAACCAAGGTGAGCAAAGTATTTTTGGGGTGATGATTGAAAGTTTCATTGAAGCGGGTAATCAAGCCGTAAAAGCTGATATACCTCTTGTTTACGGCCAAAGTATCACCGATGCTTGTGTTGACCTAACGGTTAGTGAAGATATTTTAGCCATATTGGCTGCTGCCGTTAAACAAAGATAATAAGCATCTATCCCGCTTAAAATATTTACCACAGAGAGTACCGAAGTCACCGCACTACACCGAGAATAATACATTCTCTGTGTAGACTCAAACAGCCTCTGTGGAGCATTGCGCCTCGGCAGTGAATAATGTCGATAATCACGAGTTAAAATCCCCTACGGTTATCCCCTCGTAATATCTTTTGCATTACCTTTTGCATTACCTTTTGTAATACCTTTTGTAATGTTTTCTTCATTTACTTGACATAAAAACGTCACTTCTTACTTTTACACTCTATCAGTTTTTAAATAATTCAAACTCATAGAACTCAAACTTATAGTAAGTAGGATAGAAGATGTCTATAAAAAAATCAGTTATTGCTTTGTCACTCATATCACTATTGTCTGCTTGCCAATTTGATGGTGATGATGGCGAACAAGGTGAAGTTGGCACGCAAGGTGAGCAAGGCCAAATTGGTGAACAAGGTACTGCGGGCGAAAATGCTATTCAGAATGTCCGCGTTGAAGTCGTCGGTCGTTTTAGCGCTGGTGGTAGTGAAATAGCCGGCAAAAGTGCCGCAGAAATTGTTCAGTTTCATCAATCATCAACCTCAGCTTTTGCCGTTAATAGTGCCAGCAATCAAATAGAAGTTATCTCTTTAAGTAACTTATCTACCACCGAAGTTGGCTCACCTGTTACCGACACTAGTCTGTCATCAACGGCTTTTGCTTTTGCCGATGAAGTTGACGTATTATTGGCCGATAATTCTTTAGAAACAATTACTTTAGGTGCCGCTAACTCTATTGCTATTTTTGAAGATACCTTAGCCATTGCTGTGCAAGCAACGGATAAAACACAAAGTGGTGCGGTATTATTTTATCAACTAGATAACCAAGGTGCTGGTACTTTTATTAAAGCCGTAAAAGTAGGCGCTCTACCCGATATGGTCACCTTTAGTCCTGATGGTAAAAAAGTATTAATAGCTAATGAAGGCGAGCCAAACAGCGATTATAGTATTGACCCTGAAGGTTCAGTTTCTATTATCAATGTTATTGATACCGTACCCGCAGATTTGAGTGAAACCATTAATTTAACTTCAGACATCACCTTTAGCAGTGATTTACTTGCTGATGAAGACTTTGATACTGACGCCAAACGTATAGCGTTATTAACAGCATCGGGCCTAAAATTAGCCGGTCCAGCAAGCACAACATTAGCGCAAAGTTTAGAGCCAGAATACATTAGTGTTAGTCAAGACAGCAAAATGGCTTTTGTCTCGTTACAAGAAAACAATGCCATTGGTATTATTAATTTAGAGAACAATACCATTGAAATTAAACCGCTAGGGTTTAAAAACTGGAATGACTCGCAACTAGATTTCACTAACAAAGACGAAATTGCTTCCTTTGAAAATGTTGAAAACTTATACGGCATGTATCAACCAGACACCATCACGTCTTACCAATGGAATGGCGCTACTTTTGTGTTGTCGGCCAATGAAGGTGACTCTCGTGATTATGATGGTTACTCTGAAGAAGTTAGAGTAAAAGACATTATTGATCCAGACGAAATCAATAAAGCCTTATCGACTGAATTACAAGCTTTCTATGATGCCAGTGGCGGAGCAAATGGCTTAGGTCGTTTGAAAGTAACCACCGCATTAGGCGATGCTGACAATGATGGTGTTTACGAAGGACTGTATGCTTATGGTGCTCGTTCATTTTCAATTTGGGATCAGAGCATAAACCTTGTTTTTGACTCAGGTGATGACTTTGGTAAGATTTCAGCGTCGGTTTTAGGCGATAATTTCAATAGCACTCATACTAAAAACAAGGGTGATAATCGCTCTGATGATAAAGGCGGCGAGCCCGAAGCCATCGCAGTAGGTAAGATTGGTGACAGAACTTATGGTTTTATTGCCAGTGAACGCTCAGGTGACTTATTCATTTATGATATTACCAGCCCGTTTAATGTCAGTTTTTCAGCGTTTTATAACAACCGAGATTTTAGCGTTGATTATGAGTTAGATGATGATTTAGAAAACCCATGTGACACCAATGAAGGCATGGATTGTAGTATGATAGAAAATGCGGGAGATTTAGGGCCTGAAAGCATTAAATTTGTCGCTAGCGAGCAAAGTCCAAATGGCATGCCATTACTTATTATTGGTAATGAAGTCAGTGGCTCTGTCACGGTTTATCAAGTCATAATCGAGTAAGTGAGCTACTCCGTTTGGCTTTTTAATTCGTATTATTAGTTCAGTTGTTTATTGACGAATGAAAAGGGATAAAACCAACTCAGTTTTATCCCTTTTTTGTATAAACAATGTTATTTGTAGCTGTTCACCACCGAGCCGCGATGCTGCACAGAGGGTTCTTCGAACCTACACAGAGAATTTATTACTCTCGGTATAGTGCGGTGATCTCCGTGCTCTCTGTGGTAAAGGCTTTAAGCAAATAAAGACAATTAGTTAAGTTGTGCTAACAATCCATCACTGGCATCTTCAACTAAGTCTAAAACAAAACGAAAGCCATTAGCACCACCGTAGTAAGGGTCTGGTACTTCACTTTCTTGATGATTCTTAGCAAAATCTAAAAAAAGCATGGCTTTACTTCGTTGATATTCAGGGGCAATTTTCAGTAAATATTCTAGGTTAGCGCTATCCATGGCTAAAATCAGATCGAAATCTTCAAAGTCTTGTACGGTAACTTTACGTGCCTTGATACCGTCAAAAGAATAGCCTCGTTCAATGCCCATTTTTTGGGCTCGGTGATCAGGTTTTTCTTTTGCGTGTGCGCCAACGGTACCCGCAGAATCAATGTTTAACGACAACCCTTGTGCTTTAGCTTTGTGTCTAAAAACAGCTTCTGCACTGGGTGAACGACAGATATTGCCCATACAGATAAATAATACTGAGCTTATTTCCTTTAAATTCAAATGGTTATGCACTTATCTAGCCTTTTAAAATGTTTTATTATTTCATCACTAATAAAATCAATAACTTGTATTCTACTTATGGTGAGTATTTTACTATTTTGATACAAAATTTAACCAAGGTAAAGTGTAAAAATGATAAATACTAATCAAGGGTGATTTTGATCAAAATCACCGCGGCTTTAACTGAGCAACCTTCGGTATTTCTTTCTAATTAGTCATTTAGTAACCCCATATAACATCTTGCTTCAATGTGGCGAAAAGGTACCGTAATCGATGATTTTTATACACTTGCGTATAACTTTACTATAATAATTTTATAGTTATTAGTTTTTACTTTTAGCCGTTTTTTCAAAAGACAAGGAGAATTATTTATCTTAGTTAACAAAATAATCAATGTTAATAATTTTAGTCTAGCTTCAATTTTACTACTTTTTTTTAGCTACCAATGCCTTGCCGCCCAGCAAGAATACTCCATCTATATTGATGCCGATTTCTCTGGAACCAAAGAGTCAAGCCAATCAATTAAACAAGGCATTACAACCGCACTCGCTGAAGTTTCTAATGAAATACAGGGCTTCTCTTTTAAGTTAATAACTAAAAACCACCGAGCAAACTCTCTAAGAAGTAAAAAAAACCTTGAAGCATATCTTCAAGATGAAAGCGCTTTACTGGTTTTTTCTGGTTTGCATTCCCCTCCTTTGCTTTCCAATCAATCGTTTATCAATCGAGAACAAATCTTGGTATTAGACCCATGGGCAGCAGCGGGTCCAATAACACGTGCAAAATCAAATGAAAATTGGATATTTCGTTTATCAATTGATGATAGTAATGCGGGCACCTTTATCGTAAAACATGCCATCAATGAAGGATTTGAAAACGCCTACCTATTGCTAGAAGATACGGGTTGGGGTAAATCAAATAGAAAGACGATGAAACGGGCATTGAATGAACAAGGCATAAAGCCTAAAGGTATATCTAGGTTTAATTGGGGAATAGGCTTCAATCAAGCCAAATTTATGTTGCGAAATATTGCAGAATCAGGCGCTGATGTTATATTTTTCGTTGGCAATGCACCTGAAGGAAAAATTTTTTCTAAAGCAATGATTGCTTTACCTCAACAGTTACGTTTACCTATTCGAAGTCACTGGGGCATAACAGGAGGAGATTTTAGTCAAGTGATCACCAAACAAGATAGAGAAAAATTAGATTTACAATTCATCCAAACAAAGTTTACTTTTTTAAAGAAAAATTTATCCACATTCGAATCGTCAGTGCTAGCCCAGGCAAAAAAGTCTAATATTAATATTTCAAATGAGTTCGATATTAAAGCGCAAACAGGATTTGTGCATAGCTATGATTTAACTAGAATTTTAATTGCTGCTATTAATCAAGCAGGTTTAACTGGTAATAAATCTAAAGACAAATTAGCTATTCATAAAGCTTTGATTGACTTAAAATTTCCTGTAAAGGGTTTATTAAAGGTTTATAAGCAACCGTTTTCTAAATATTCTCAACGTAACCTAAATGCTCACGAAGCATTAAATATAAATGATTACACCATGGGATATTTCAGTAAAAATGATAGCGTTGTGCTGATAAATTCAACCAAGGACTATTAACCTCAGTGAAAAAACATTCTATCTCATTTGCATTAGCACGCTTTGTTTTTATTAGTTACCTAGGTTTAGCGCTAATGACTTCTTTATTAGTAATAAATTACGTGCTTAATTCAACAAATAAAGAGTATGACAAAGTTGTTAATAGGGAAATAAGTACTATTAACCATAATTATAAAATTTTTCTCAAACAGCATCTAATTCTACTGACAGAGCAAGCAGCAAATCCTATTTTTATTCAAAGCTTAATGCAACCAGAAGTGAACATAGGTAAAGTGCAAGACTTCATGTCTGATCTAACCTTGTTAGGGGAAAAATATGGCGAAACTCTGCTAGATTTTGAAGGAAATATTCTTCACTCAACACAAAATGATAAGGTCATTGATTATAAAAAATATGATTGGAGTACTGAGCTTTTAAACAAAAAAAAAGCAAACCATATTAGTGTTCTCGATATTGACGGGCACTATTATTGGTGCTTTGCCGTACCTATTAGTTATAACAATAGCATCGAGGGTATTTTAATCGCTAATATAGCCATTGCGAACATTAATCAGCAACGAGTAAGTTCTAGGTTTAATGATTTAATGATTGAGATAATTAAAAATAATAATGTCTTAATATCTTTTGGTGACAATACGGTTGGACGACAGCATATTGAGACATGGCAACAGATGGGAGTAATATTCAGGTTCACCATCGATGAAAAAATTAGAAATGAAGAGTTGAACCTTTTGGTTTTTCAACTAAGCGCAATCATTTTAATTGCTATTTCAGTGACTACTTTTTTAACTTACCTATTTGGTTACCGATATTTTGTTAAGCCCGTTTTATCCTTATCACAAGCCACCGATAAATTAGATAAAGGTGATGAGTATATAAATTTAACAGAAAATATCAAAATTAAGGAACTTGCAGAGCTATTTAAAAAATTCAATCTGATGACAGAAAAAGTGGCTAAAAGGGAGCATTCCTTAAAGAAAAGCTATAGTAAGCTTTCTCAAGCTAATGAAGAACTCAAACAAAGTGAATCTCAGTTAGTACATTCTGAAAAAATGGCTAGTATCGGTGTGTTAGCTTCAGGTGTAGCACATGAAATAAATAACCCAATTGGTTTCATAAGTAGTAACTTGTCTGTTTTAAAAGAATATTTTAAAACCCTTGAAGACTACTATCAAGAAAGCCTGTTGATTTTGAATGATGAAACGCAAAAGAAAATTCAGCAACAACTAGCTAAAAAATACGATATTGATTTTTTACTTTCTGACATTCCGCCATTATTAGAAAGTAGTATAGGTGGCGTCGTTCGAGTAACAGAAATCGTTCAAAATTTAAAAACATTTGCCCGTGTTGAACAACCGGATAAATCTTTAATTGATGTGAATGAAGGGCTTAATGCAACATTAAACATGGTGTGGAATGAGCTTAAATTTAATTGTAAAGTTCATGTTGATCTAAAACCTTTACCTAAAATTATGGCCTATCCAGGGCAGCTGAACCAAGTTTTTATGAATTTATTAATAAATGCAAGCCAAGCTATAAAAGGTACAGGAGATATATTCGTTCGTACCTTTATCGATAATAATAACATTATTATTGAAGTTGAAGATACGGGATGTGGCATGGAATCTCATATCCTATCGCAGATTTTCACGCCTTTTTATACTACTAAAGTTATTGGTGAAGGTACTGGGTTAGGTTTATCAATTAGCCATCAAATTATTGAACAACACAAGGGGAAAATAAAAGTAACCTCGACATTAAAGAAAGGCAGTTGCTTCTCTATAACCTCCCTTTATAACTCGAAAAAAACAATATCCAACGAGAAAACAGCACAAGAAATTAAACTTGTGCTGAAGTAAACATGGGGTCTGCTACCAACATAATCCGTGATAATTAGCTTTGTTTGACAAACTATTCTCTAAGTGAACGACATCAATAATATGCTTATCTTTAGGGCTAGTACGAGCTATTCGTTTGGTATAATTCTTTTTATGAGTGATCACAATTGCTTGGTTTTTTTCAACCAAATTTGCAACACAGTCAGACCTTGCTGCATTCAATAATTTATTCATTAAGGGATCAGGGTCTAAATGTTTTTCGACGGTAATACAGGGATCATAAAACTGTACTTCATACCCTGCTAACAATAGCTTTTTAAGTAGAGCTAAGCTTGGGCTTTCTCGTAAATCATCGGTGTCAGACTTAAAAGTGAGCCCTACAATACCAACGCGTATAACATTAAGTTGATTAATTAGCTCCATCGTATGTTCAATGTGAAAAACATTAGATTGATTGATGTGATCAATAATAGGAATATTAACATGATTCTGTTTTGCCATATAAACAATGCCACGTGTATCTTTAGGTAAACAAGAGCCACCAAAGGCAAAACCAGGTTTTAAATAATAAGACGATATATTTAATTTTTTATCCTGCAAAAATATATTCATTACGTCATGGCTGTCAACATTCATTGATTTACATAAACGGCCAACTTCATTACCAAAACTGACTTTGAGCGCATGCCAAGTATTATCAATGTACTTTACAAACTCCGCGGCTTCTATCGAAGTAATAATAATATCATCATCAATAGCCGAATATAACTTACTGGCAAGTTTTGCACTTCTCTCATCATTGACGCCAATAACGGTTTTTGATGGACGATAAAAATCATCTATCGCAGTGCTTTCACGTAAAAACTCAGGGTTAAAGCAGACACCGAAATCAATACCCATTTTTTTGTGTGAATACCGAGATAAAATAGGAATTAATATTTCATTAGTGGTTGTTGGTGGAATAGTACTGCGAAAAACAACTAAATGATAAGTTGCTTTTTCAGCCAGTGCTTGCGCAATTTGTTTAGTGGCATTTTTTAAATACGTTAAATTACAACTGCCATTTTCTTCGCTCGGTGTTCCAACTGAAATTAAGGTGATATTGGTCGACAAAATCGCGTCTTTTATACTTGTTGTAGCCATTAATTTCTTATTTTTATGAGCATGTTCTAGCAAAGGATTTAATCTAGGCTCAACTATCGTCGAACAGCCCCGATTAATTGCGTTTACTTTTTCATTATCAGCGTCGACACCGATAATGTTATGACCCAAAGATGAAAAGCAAGCGCAAGAAACTGAGCCAACATACCCTAAACCAATCACACTAATTTCTAAAGCACCACTAAAGTCCTTGCTAATACTTTGATTTTCTTTATTACTTTGTTTAATAAACATATTAGTAATAGGTGGTTTTCTCTGATCATATTCATAGAGTAAATTATCGCTTGCGCCCAGCTCAATGGAACTTAGGCTACTTATTGAATCATAATTTTTTGTAATTAACATAATGCACCCGACCTTTTCTCAATTGAATTAACTACAAATAGGCAAAATATGTTCCAAAATACTTTTTATAGACAAAAGCGCTTAAAAATCAAAAAACTAAATATATACGTGGTTTTTATGTATCAAATATAAAGCGTTTTGATTGCATTATGCCTTGCATATTGCAAATAACAGTATCAAATCATGACAAAATGCTACGGGTTGCTTTTTAGCTATTGATTAGGTTGAAAAAAAACATATTTAAATGTTGGATTGTTCCTTGCTTGTATATGATTAGGGAGGAATTATGAAGATTAATAGAGAAAAACCTTGTCAAAGACGACACCATCGACTGCAAGCGCCATTACATATCAGTGTTAATGGTTACGCGCCATTACCTGCTTACGATTGGAGCTTGAGCGGACTGCGCGTTTGTGGCTACCAAGGAAAATCGCTAAATATTCATGATGAAATTACCTTATTAATAACACTACCGTTTCAGGGTTTTCAAATATCATTTGATGTAACAGGAACCGTTGTTCGCACTAACAAAGAAGCACAGTCACTTTCTATCGAATTTAACGACTTGTCTGAGCGCTCTTTTGATTTGATGAATCACTTTGTAGATGATCTAATACGGGGAAAAATGGCCAGTATTGATGATACCATTTGTCGTATTGATGTACCTGTTACTCCTATTTCGACTTCCCCTACCCCAAATCCAACGAACCAGCTGCCGATGAGAAGGTTGCCAATTAAAACAATAACTATAAGTTGCTTTTACTTATTGCTGGGAATATTTGTTTTTGGTTACTTAGCTCTTATTTTTTATTCCAATATTATTGCTCTGGAAGTGCCTACGTCTGTGGTCTCAACACGAATTCAAACGTTGACTATGCCTGTTGATGGAATATTGAAACCAATAAATTTTTCTTTAGGTGCACAGTATAATAAAGGAGACACCATATTTAGCGTTGAGAATATAAGTTTAAAAAACAAAATAAACGCAAGTAAAATTAAAGTAAGCACTTCTAAAATAAAGCTAAATGAAGCAAAAGAACAGTTTCGTATTGAAAGTGAACGTATGAAACTATATCAAATTGTTAACAATACTGACTTAAAAATAATTCAGGCACAGTTGCAGGCTAAAAACACAGAACTTGTCTTTGTAGATAAAAACTTTCTTCGCTTGAAAAAGTTAAAGCAAAGTAATTCTGTAAGCGATAAGCAACTTGATGATGCCAAACAAATACAAAATAAAATTGCCTTTCAAGTTAAAGAGTTGGTAGCAAAATTAGTGCAAGTAACCGCTATGAACTCTGTATCAGAGCGCCGACACTATAATAATAAAGTATTTGCAACTGATTTAGATATGATGGCATTGAAGCTGCAATCGCTTTACTCTGCTGTTCAGCTAGAGCAGCAGCAACTAACATTACTAAAAGAAGCACAGGCTGAACAAGTAGTAAGAGCTCCTTATAATGGTAAAATCACGACATTATTCCATGTTAAAAATTCGAATATACCACGTAATGAAGCGGTATTAACTTTTGAAGAAGTTGATAGAAGCTTGGTCTCCGCTTTCTTAAATCAACAAGAAGTAATGCAAATTGGTTTGCATGATGTTGCTAGTGTTTTCATACCTGCGCTAGGCTACGAAATTGATGCTGTCATTACACATATTGATAGAACTTCAGGTTACAAAGATCAAAAAAACATACGCTATGAATGGCGTGATAAAAAAGATAAAACTGCATTAGTTTCTCTAGAGTTATTAATACCTAAAGATGCCAGTCAATACATCACTGCAGGTTTGCCTGCTGTAGTTATATTCAAACGTCGCACTAGTAATAATATTCTAGCTAAATACTTTGTCTCTAAAGAAAAGCTCCCTCATAAACTTAATAAAAAACACTCTTCGGCATCAGGAGTACATTATGATTCAATATGATAGAGTCAAAAACATTGATGATCCAACTATCTGGCCTACAGGCTTAGACAAATGGAGCATGCAAAGTATTTTTAAAATATTTTGCTACTTTTCCTGTTGTTTTTTAGCCATATTAACCCTCCCTAATAGTATTTGGAATGCTCAATATAGCGAGGTGACTTTCATTCTTGGTAGTTTAGGTATATGGCGTTATAGTTGGTGGTTAACTCATGCTGTGCGTGCGATTATTTATGGAAAAATTGTTTATCCAAAAATGAGAAAGCGTGGACAAAAAATTTGGGATTCTGGATGGCGGCCTCACCATCTTCATTTCATGATGACAACATATAACGAGCATAGAGATATCACTGAAAAAGTAATCCGATCCTTATTATTAGAAATGAGAAACTCGGGTGTGCCTGCCACCATTTGGTTAGGTTCATCAATTCGATTTGATGAAGATATTGTTAGCAACATACTACAAAGAGAGGCTCAAGACGTTGATGTTACCCTCCGTATTATTCGTCAAAATGTTTCAGGAAAACGTGCCGCTATAGGTTTAGTACTTAGAGCAATGTCGCGCCTTGGTGTCGAAAAAAATGATCTCGTTGTTTTTATGGATGGTGATTTTATTTTGTCTGAAGGTGCAATAAGTCGCTGCATGCCTTTGTTTAAAATTTTTCCTGACTTACAAGCATGCACAACAGATGAAGAAGTTATTTGTATAGGCCCAAGATGGATTGAAACTTGGCTGCAAATGCGTTTTTCACAACGTCGATTAGCAATGCAATCTCATGCGTTATCAGGGAGAGTGTTAACACTTACCGGTCGAATGTCTGTATTTAGAGCGAAAAACCTTTTACAGCTTGAGTTTATTCGATTACTTGAAGCAGATCATTTGAATCATTGGTTATGGGGAGATTTTCGTTTTCTTTCTGGGGATGACAAAAGCACTTGGTATTATTTATTAAAACAGAGATCTCACATGCGTTATGTACCAGACGCTTTAGGTTATACCGTTGAAGTAATCGAAGGCTCGGGGATGGAGCGTATGGTACAAAATTTTCGAAGATGGTCAGGTAATATGCTACGAAATGGTACCAGAGCAACAAAATTAGGCCCCCAAAATATGCCATTTTTTATTTGGTGGTGTTTAATAGATCAAAAGATTTCGATGTGGACAATGCTACTAAGCCCTATATTAGCTTTATGCGCATCATTTGCTTACGGAGCTTCCTACATGGTTGCTTATGCCATTTTTATTGCTATAAGCAGAATGATGCTGTCGTTATTTTTATTTGGTTACTCACGCAAAATTCAGTTGAGCTATCCTTGCATATTATACCTAAATCAATTAATTAACGCTGGAGTTAAAGTATGGTGTATTTTTCGTTTATCAAAACAACGTTGGTCAAATAGAGGAGATCAAAAGTCCTCAATTAATGGTAGTTATTTAATTGAATTAGTAAGAAACATGATGGCAAATTGGTGTACCGCAGTTGCGGTAATATTGCTGTTTATCGTAACAATGTTGTATGCAAATATTATCAGCGCTCCTTCCTATGAAATGTTTGTTAACGCATTAAGGAGCATAAAATAATTTATAAAGCGTCATCAACTACAATTAATAATAAGATCTTTTCATTGCTAAATCGAATGTTTTTGTAGCTCGGAGAAAAATATGACTCATAACAAGATTTTAGTGTTATACGATGCTAGTTGCCCAAGGTGTGTGAAAGATCGACAATTTTATGAAAAACTTATTGGCTTTAAAAATCGTCATATTATTTGGTGTGATTTTAATTGCCATCGTCAACTATTGCAGCAATTTAATATCAGTGCCTTGGCTGCTATGACTGAACTACACCTTATTGTTGATGACCAGCAAATCATTAAGTCAATAGCCGCTTATGTGCTGTTACTCAATCAAATCATTTATTTAAAGCCTATAGCATGGTTAATGAACATTCCCATCATTTATCGCATATTAGAATTCTATTATCATAAAAGAGTACAAAAAAGGTTGAAAAATACCGGCAGACTTTAGTGGCAACTTAACATAAGTATTTTTCGACTATACTTGAAGAGTAATTTGATTAAAATTACTGGAGTAAGTTATGTTTTTGAAAAGTAAAAATAGCGATAATATGGTGGATGTGAGTCGAATGAGTGATTTGACCAATTTATACCATGATAAAGTGCTTGGTTGTTATCAAAACGGTGAAGAAATGCAAGATTTACAGGAGTTTAATAAGTCTGAATTGGTCTTTCTTTCGGGTGAAGAGTTACCAAAATGTTGGACAGATCCTAATTATCGCGTGCATAAATAATGAAAACTAAAGCCGTCGTTTAGACGGCTTTATATCGACTTATTTTTATAACTGGCTCTTTAATTCTACTACATTACCCTCTGGATCGTTGATGTACAGTGACTGACCGAATCCTTGAGCGCCATAACGTAGTGCAAACTCATCTAATAATAAACCAAAACTGGTCAAGTGTTTGGTTAATGCTTGTGGAGAAATGACCTTGAGCTGCAAACAAAAATGGTCGAGATTATTGTCTTTTGTCGACGGTGCTCCCCCACCTAATTGACCAAGTTGGCTATCAATGGTGACTAAATCAATCAAGGCATTACCTGCTCGTAATTGAGTTAAACCAAGTTCTTCAGACGTTTGACGCTCTACTGTGCAACCTAAAACCTGACAATAAAAAAATATCATTTTTTCGAGCTTATTTGTTCTCAATACTAAATGATCAATCGCTATAATCTCAATCATTTGTTATACCCCTAGTTTACTGTAGTTATCAAAGCTTAGTTGAGACTCGGCATTTAATCGCTGTTACAGATAATGATGTGCTGAGCTTTGGCACTGTTTTAATAGTTGGCAAAATTCATCCAATTCTCGGTCCGTATTGCTCTCGGGAATAACAAGATGGTAGCCAAAACCTGTGTATATTGCTTGACTGTGATGTAAAAAAGCGGCTAACGGCCCCTTCACTATCTTTCCTGATAATAGTTGATAAGGAGAGAAATTGAGTTGTCCTTGCTCTAAAGATAATAATTGATGAATAATAGCAAATGCTATTAGCGGTTTTTGTTCATGTATCAGCCGATTCGCTAATCGAGGGGATATTTGCTTAACAAATGAATCTAAGTCATGTAATCGAATACCAACGTAAGGGAGTTCTAGCCTAATTAAACCACTCGTTTCGTTTAATTGCTTGATGTTTCGTATTTGCTGCCAATCTAAATGCCAATGACCATATCGATGACAATAATCCATACCTAATGGATTTAACAGTAAACTATATTTAGGCTCCAATCGTTTTAATAAACCCGTCATGATAATGATCAGCGCCAACAAGATTAAAAAAATCAATACTAATCTTAATGACTGCCAATAATAGTGACTTAAAACTATAGTGACTAACATGAGTGGGCTACCAATCAAGATTAAAAATAGGCTATGGTGTTTAGCTTTGGCTTTTATCTTGATGGTAGGTGGTAAAGTAGACATAATAACTAACCCCGATTGACGAAATAAAACATAAAATCCATCTTTGATTTATACTTTGATTTATAGTTCAAATAGTCAATGAAGTATCATTACCCCATTTATAAATGTCCGCTATACTTAATACTAAGTGGTATAACTCATCATAGATCACAAATGATTTTTTGGAGTAAGTTATGAATGTTCAGCTGCTAGTGACCCATACCGACTTTTGCCTACCTAACCTAGAGTGTGAATTAAAAAATATTGGTGTCAAATATCATATTGATTATATAGAAGATAATGCGGAATTGGTTAATGCCAATAATATAAGGCACTCCCCCAATATTTTTGTTGATAATAAGCTGGTTTTTAGATATCAACCGACACCAACAGAGCTACAAGCCTTTTTCCGTCATTAAAAGGATATTCATTAATGGCCTGTCTCACTCATATCGCTTTGCATGTCAAAGACGTTGCTCGCTGTGTCGACTTTTACCAACATTATGCTGGTTTAATCTTGGTTCGTGATCGCCATGTTCATGGTAAACATATCGTATGGTTAGCCGAGCCAGAAAAAGCATCACAATTTATTTTTGTTATTTTACCCGGAGGTCCAGGCCATCAACAGGCGGATAATGATTTTTCTCATTTGGGTTTTGCGCTTGCAAACAAGAAGTGTGTTGATGAAATAGCTAAAAAAGCCCAACAAGAAGGTATTTTATTGTGGCCACCAAAACAAGAGCCCTTCCCTGTCGGCTATTATTGTGGAGTTTTAGATCCCGATGGCAATAGAGTAGAATTTAGTTTTGGCCAACCCTTAGGTAATGTTAATTAATTACCATGGTAATAACTTATTGAGCACCGTAGAGCCGTTCTCTTTGTCATCGCCTGTGCTATTTATGCTTTTCACTGTCCCCCTTAAATATTCCTTTCATCAGTTCCATCGGCATAGGAAATAATATAGTCGAGTTTTTTTCACCAGCAATTTCAGTCAATGTTTGTAAATACCTGAGCAGAATAGCATTAGGCTCAGTAGCTAGCTTACTCGCCGCTTCAACAAGCTGATCCGATGCCTCTTTTTCTCCAGAAGCATGAATTACTTTTGCCCGCCTTGTTCGCTCGGCTTCCGCTTGTCGGGCGATGGCTCTAACCATAGACTCATTAAGATCGACATGTTTAATTTCAACATTAGACACTTTAATGCCCCAGCCTTCAGTGCGAGCATCAAGGATGCTCTGAATATCCGAATTAAGCATCTCCCGATTAGCGAGCATTTCATCAAGCTCGTGTTGACCTAATACCGACCTAAGCGTGGTTTGCGCCAACTGTGAAGTAGCTTGCAGAAAGTTTTCAACATTAATTATCGCCTTTTGAGAGTCGATAACACGAAAATAAATAACCGCATTAACCCGTACAGAAACATTGTCGCGGCTAATAACATCTTGACTCGGCACATCCATCACTACAGTGCGCAAGTCTACTCGTACCATTTGTTGAATGATGGGGATAACAATAATAAGTCCCGGTCCCTTTACTCTTTCAAAACGGCCAAGAAAGAAAATTACGCCACGCTCATATTCTCGAAGCACTCGAAACAGACTAATAGCAATAACAAAGATTAAGATAACAATTGCACTTGGTATTAACATGTTGTTGGTTACTAGAAAATCAATCATCTACTGCTCCTCATGAGTTTACTCATCATATTTGCTATTTTTAATCGAAATTAACAGCGTCAAGCCTTTAACTGCCTCAATGGTGACAACTTGCCCCTGAGTCAACTGTTGGTTGCTTATCGCTGCCCAGCACTCGCCATTACAAAACACATACCCTTGCTCAGTAAAATCTGCCATCACCACGGCCTGAGCACCAATAATGGCTTCCGCACCACTAACCACTTTATTTTTTCGCACTCGCCATAAATAACCTAAAATAAAGACAGTAAATAAACTCGACGTTATGCCAATAAACATAATTAACTTACGTGATATTTGAAAGTATTCATGCTGACTATCAATAAGAAAGATTGAGCCAATAATAAAAGCCACTAAACCACCAAAGCCAAACAGCCCAAAGCTCGGCACCAATGACTCAAGCACCAGAAAACTAATGCCTAAAATTAATAATCCCAAACCTGCATAGTTGAGCGGTAATAATTGAAAGGCATATAAAGCGATTAATAAAGAAATAGCGCCAGTAATACCAGCAATACTGATGCCGGGACTATAAAACTCCAACAACAGACCATAAATACCAAGCAACATTAGAATATAGGCAATATTGGGATTGGTAATCGTGGCAATAAATTGATTGCGCCAGTCAGGTTTTCGATATTCTAAAACAAGATCACTGAGTTTAAGCACGCGCTGGCGTTCATTGATGGTAATAACACTACCATCAAGCGCCAGTAATAATTGCTCAGGGGTTTGCGCAATCAAGTTGATCACATTAGCCGCTAATGCTTCTTGAGCCGACATGGTGGCAGCTTCAGTGACCGCCAATTCAGCCCACTCTTCATTGCGACCACGTAATTGTGCTAACGAGCGAATATAAGCCACAGAATCATTTAATACTTTTTTTTCCATTGCCGTTGGCTCTGCTGATTTTTCTGCGGCTTTTTGACCCGCAGGAAAGCCGCCACCAATCATCACGGGTGTTGCTGCCCCTAGCGTGGTTGCAGAAGCCATGGCAGCAATATGGCAAGCATAAAGAATATAAGTTCCGGCACTAGCAGCTCTAGCGCCTTGTGGATAAACTAAGCAAAGAATTGGAATTTTAGAATTGAGAATTTTTTGGTTGATCAACCGTAAGCTGGAGCTGAGGCCACCGGGCGTATCTAGCGTTAAAACAATGGCTTCAATCTGTGGTTGCGTGTTAGCTAGAATAATTTCTTGGCTAATGTAATCCCCCACGGCTGGTCCAATAGCGCCTTTAATCGCTAACACTGGCACTTGCATTTTGGCCGCATTGGCGACTGTTGTTTTCACCGTTATTAGTTGAGCGCTTAACAACAGTAACAATAATAATAAAACTATCCGATATATCCAATAAAACATATCAAACACCACTCTTAGCTATCTTTATACCATTTGGATTAATTAAGGGTACAGAATTCAATGAGAATAAATGTTCAAGAACAAGGCGCTTGATTGAGCAATAGCTGGCTATTGGGATTGAAAGCAACGACGTTATTGGATATTTAGGCCATTTGAAAATGATCACTTAGTTAGTGTAATTGGTATTATTAGTGTAGTTCAAAAACCATGACAATGCAGACTGAACTCATAGATTAGCGGCACTTGCTATAGATAAATAATAACGAGATTCCCCCCAACCAACATACTGGCTCGTTATAAAATAGGGTTTAGTAGTACCCTATTACCTAGCCATGGCAGTTCTTGAAACTTTGCTATACTTACCTTTATAAGAATAAATTATCAGGTCTATCCGTCGATTAACTTGATACAGGGAGCAATAATATATAAATAGCTTGAATGAGGTTTATTATGTTAAGACACTATTTTGTTTCCGATGATCTTAGTGAGTTGGAAAAAGTTGAAAATGAACTGGAGCAACAAGGGTTCACCGAACCACAAATTCATGTATTAAGTGAAAATGATACTGATGTTGAAAATCATCATTTACATGAAGTTGCCGCGGTATTAAAGCAAGATGTCGTGCACTCTACCGAATTAGGTGCTGTAATTGGTATAATCGGTGCTTGTACACTCCTATCGCTTACCTACTTGTTAAACTGGCACCAATCGGCTGCGGGTTGGGTACCCTTTATATTTTTAGCGATCATTATCCTAGGTTTTTGTACATGGGAAGGTGGTTTTATTGGTATTCAGCAACCCAATGTAAACTTTAAACGTTTTCAGGAAATGCTGCATAAGGGTAAACATATCTTATTTGTTGATGCTGAACCTAGCCAAGAGCTGGCACTAGCTGCCGTCATGAAAACCCACCCTAATGTTGGCATGTCAGGTTTTGGTGAATCTACACCTAACTGGGTTATTCGAGCTCAAGACAAATTTAAACGATTTATGAAATCTATGCCTTAACATTTCAAAATGTTAAAGGGTTAGAGTATCAACAGTCATTACAGCACCAAACAGCTTGTAAAAAGTATTATGCAAGCTGTTTGGTGTTCGGCTGTGTTCCTGAAAAAAATCAACAAAATAATCAACTATAATCAACTATAATCAACTAAGAACTCAAAGAAACACATTGAAATTTTGTAGATAATTCGTTCACTTTTTATTAACCTGCATTTCGCTACTTTATCAAAAATAGTCTATGTTAATAACTAAGGAGGTCAATAGTTAACCACCTAATGTCGAGTGCTGTAACTTAAAAAAAGGATGTGTTATGACGATAGCCATTGTTATTATTTTACTAGTTATTGCCACATTAGTTTTTCATTTTATTAGCCCTTGGTGGTTCACCCCACTCGCCTCTAATTGGCAAGCTATTGATGACACCATTAATATTTCTCTTTGGGTTGTCGGTACCGTATTTGTCGCGGTAAGCCTATTTCTTGCCTTTGCTATTTTTAAATTCCGTCACAATAAGAATAGACGCGCTGACTATGAACCTGAAAACAGTAAGCTAGAAGGCTGGCTGACCTTAGTGACGACGCTTGGCGTGGCGGCAATGTTAGCGCCGGGACTTGTTGTTTGGAGTCAATTTATTTCCGTACCTGAAAATAGTGAAATCGTTGAGGTAGTTGGTCAGCAATGGCATTGGAGTTACCGATTACCCGGCAAGGATGGCAAATTAGGCAAAACCGCAATTACCTTAATTAGCGAAGATAACCCGTTTGGTATTGATGTTAACGATATTAATGGCGCTGACGATTTACTGGTAAAAAGCAATGAATTACATCTACTTATTGATCAACCAGTCAAGGTGTTACTACGTTCAAAAGATGTTTTGCATAATTTTGCGGTACCACAATTTCGAGTAAAAATGGATTTAGTGCCCGGAGCCGTTACTTTTGTTTGGTTTACCCCAACTAAACTAGGGCGCTACGAACTGCTGTGTGAAGAGCTCTGTGGTATTGCTCATTTTACCATGCGTGGCTATGTTAAAGTCGACTCGGTCAGTGACTATCAAACTTGGCTAGCCAGTTTACCTACCTTTACTGAGACCCTAACTCACGACAGCGCAAACATAGCGCAAGGCAAACAACATTATACCGGCTGTGTTTCGTGTCATGGCATTGATGGCCAAGGCAATGAAGCGATGAATGCGCCTAAACTAGCCGGTTTAAGTCGTTGGTATTTACACAGACAATTAAGTTACTTCAAACAAAAGATCAGAGGCCAGAATAGTGATGACTTATATGGCCAGCAAATGGCCAGCATGTCGGCTTTATTAGCTGATGATAACGCCATAGCAGACGTTAGCGCCTACCTTAGCTCTTTAACTCTTACAAAAAAAGTTCCTACAAAAAAAAGTCTTATTGAAAACTCTATCATTAAAAAAACGTCTATTAAAAATATGCCCGTGACTATCGGTGATGCCATTAAAGGTGAATCGTTTTATAAAAACTGTGCCTATTGCCACGGCGAATATGCACAGGGAAACTTTGCCATGAATGCGCCAAAATTAGCCGGGCAACATGCTTGGTATTTAAGGCGACAAATTGGCGCTTACCAACGAGGTATTCGGGGAGCACACCCCGCAGATCTTTATGGTAAACAAATGATATTGATGTCAAAAATTTTACATGATGAACAGGCTGTTAATGACGTGGTGAGTTATATCGATTCACTCACTAATGCCAAATGAATTGACCTCTGCACTACTTTAGGAGCATAAAATGACAGAAATGGACAATGTGGCAATTGCTGATCAAGTAGATCAATCCAGTCATCCTAATAGTTTTTTGACTAAATATATATGGAGCCAAGATCATAAAGTTATCGCTATTCAATATTCGATCACGGCAATAGCCGTAGGCTTGGTGGCCTTGGTATTGTCAGGTTTGATGCGCCTGCAACTTGG
>Ga0209826_1000978_pt1 | contig 20359 bp, 21 predicted proteins | sample GOMGulsemesocosm_5_FD_184637 | JGI IMG/M metagenome (GOLD analysis project Ga0209826, IMG submission 184637) | Methane-oxidizing microbial communities from mesocosms in the Gulf of Mexico - GOM15C Gulf of Mexico (SPAdes) (version 2) | ecosystem: Environmental > Aquatic > Marine > Cold seeps... | reverse complement strand
GGTGCCGACAATCCTTTTGTTTCTTATTATTTAGTCCCGCTGTGTATTGCCGCGGCGACCTTGTCATGGCGACTCACTTGGCCCTTAGTGGCCATTTCACTGGTGCTCTATACCGCGCTGTTTTTTATCAAAATCCCTCTGCCAGAAATTGCACCACACGCCAATCACGGCAGCGCAGGCACCTCCGCCATTAGCACCCACACCATCGGTATGTGGATTAACTTTTTAGTCAGTGCGCTGCTGATCACCTTTTTTGTCACTCGCATGGCAAACTCATTGCGCAGACAAGATCAACACATTGCGCAGCTGCGCGAAGACCAGTTGCGTGACGAACAACTGATGGCGGTTGCAACATTGGCGGCGGGCACGGCTCACGATTTGGCCACACCACTGACCACGATAAAAGCACTGTTGGCGGAGATGCAGCTCGATCATCAACAGCCGCAAGAATTGGTGGATGATCTCAGCTTACTGACCCAACAGGTGTCGCACTGCACCACCACTCTGCAGCAGCTCAATCAACAAGCCAGCGAACTCAAAGACGGTGTCGTGCCCCTTGTCACGATTCGCAAACGCTGCGAAAAAGTGATTGATAACTGGCTGTTACTGCGCCCCGAGGTCATTGCTGACATTAACATCGACGAACAATCGCCGCCTTTGGAAGTACGCTGGCAAGCTACTATCGCTCAATCAATGAGCAACCTACTGAACAATGCAGCCGATGCCAATCCCATCGATATTCGTGTCAATATTCAGTGGGATCGACAAAAGCTGATTTTCACCATTCACGATCGCGGCCCCGGTATTGATCCAAAAGTGGCGCAAGATCTCGGCAAAGCCTTTGTCACCGATAAAGGCGAAGGCCGTGGGCTCGGTCTGTTTTTGACTCAAGCTGCAATCTCACGCTACAAGGGCACAGTCTCTTTGCAACCACACCCTCAGGGCGGAACGCTCACATCCTTAGTCATTCCCTTAGATGAGGCTTTAGCGGCAGGACAAAACAATGACTGAACCTCTGACATTACTGTTGGTTGACGACGACCCAGTCCTCACGCAAGTGCTCGCCCGCGCCTTCTCTCGTCGAGGCTATAAGGTATATGAAGCCCATAATCGGCGCGAAGCATTGCAGCTTTGTCAGCAAAAGAACATCGATCGCTGCGTGTTGGATTTAAAGATTGCCGATGAATCGGGGCTGCCTTTAATCCCTGAGTTATTAGCCATACAACCTACACTCAACATCGTCATGTTGACCGGCTATTCCAGTATCAACACCGCCGTTGAAGCGATTAAACTCGGCGCCAACCAATACTTATGTAAACCCGCTGACGCCAATGATATCGAGCAGGCTTTCGAAAAGACCGAAGGTGACAGCGACGCTAACATTCAGGACTCCCCTCCTTCGATTAACCGATTGGAATGGGAGCACATTCAAAAGGTACTGGCCGATCACGACGGCAACATCTCAGCGACAGCCAGAGCCTTGGGCATGCACCGTCGCACTCTGCAGCGCAAATTGCAGAAAAAGCCTGTCAAAGGTTAGCTCGTCCAAGCTCATTACCGTTAGATTATTTAAGTCCTCTAACTGTCGTCATATCGATAACACCTTGTCGTGATTTCAAAACTCCACTAGTGTTTTAATTCGTCGTTTCAGTGGGGAAATATTCCCACCTGACCCACGTTTAAACGGAGAATAATATGTTTTCACCTTTTCACGGCTGGCTGAATCGAAGATTCATTGGGGCAATCACCCTGACGGCACTCGTCTTAAGTGGCTGCCAACTAGAAGCCTCTAAACCTCGCCCTCAAGACAATCAAGCGGCAGTCGTTATTTACACCGCGAAAGAAATTGTCACCATGGACTCTGAGCGACCTGTCGCAGAAGCCGTCGCCATTGAAGATGATCGTATTATTGCCGTAGGCAGCGTCGTACAGATCACAGAAACACTGGCCGATACTAGCTACCGAATAGACGAACGATTCAACAACCAAGTGCTGATACCCGGTCTGATTAATCAACACGATCATCCCTGGCTGGCTGCGCTTACGATGTCTACCCAAATCGTAGCGATCGAGGATTGGGATATTGGAGGAAAGCACTTTGCGCGCGCCGCCAACCAATCGCAGTATCGCGAAAAGCTCAAGGCACTATTGGCTCAGCACACCAATAAAAACGAGTTGTTTAGCTCTTGGGGTTATCATCAGCTCTGGCACGGCGAACTCAATCGAGCCATTCTTGATGAGATGAGCCCAGATGTTCCGGTGCTGATTTGGCAGCGCTCAGCTCACGAAATTATTTTTAACACTAAAGCCCTCGCCCACTTTAACATTGACGAACAGTGGGTTAGTCAGCTTCCCGCAGCTGCGCAGGCTCAATCAAGTTTTGAACGCGGGCATTTCTGGGAACAAGGCGCGATGCATACTGTACCGGCAGTGTTTGCAGAATTGGCACAGCCTCAACGTTACTTAGCATCGCTAAAAATGGTTCGCGATTATTGGCACTCAGCCGGTAGCACCTTAGTGGTAGAGCCCGGCGGGCTAGTCAATAAGGGATTAATGACCATGCAAAATCAAGTATTTTCCGGCGACGAAAATCCATTCCACATGGATTATATTGTCGATGGAAAAACCATGGCCTACGAACACCTCGACGGCGACATCATCGCCGAAACTGAAAAGCTCCTAGATTGGGGCGAAGGCATGAGCCGCTTCATTCCCAAACAAATCAAACTTTTTGCCGACGGCGCTATTTTTAGTCAACTGATGAAGATGAAAGACGGCTATTTGGACGGCCATCACGGCGAGTGGATTATGGACCCCGATAAGCTGGCAGTCGCTTTCGCCAAATACTGGGATGCAGGTTACCAAATTCACATGCACCAAAATGGAGACGAAGGCCTAGAAGTTGTACTCGACATTATTGAAGCGAACATGAAACGAAATCCCCGTGACGATCACCGCACAGTGATTGTTCATTTTGGCTTCTCGACCAAAGAGCAAGTTCAGCGCATTGCGGAGCTGGGCGTTATCGTCAGCGCAAACCCCTACTACGCGGTAGCCCTTGCCGACACATACAGTAAAGTCGGCGTCGGCCCAGAGCGAGCGCAAGAGATGGTTCGACTGGCCGACGTGGTTGATGCCAACGTGTCATTGTCGCTTCACGCGGATATGCCAATGGCACCGGGAAAACCGCTGTTTTTAGTGTGGAGCGCGGTTAACCGTATTTCATTAGAAGGTAACTTGGTCGGTCCGGCTCAGCGCTTAACCGCACAGCAAGCTCTAAAAGCCGTCACTCTAGACGCCGCCTATTCAATGCAAATGGAACACGAAATTGGCTCAATTGAGGTAGGAAAGATCGCCAATATCACCGTGTTAGCTGAAAACCCACTGACAGTCGATCCTATGACGATTAAAGACATCGACGTCTGGGGAACATTACACGAAGGTCGAGTTCTGCCAGTACCACAGCAGCACTAGCAGAAAATACTCTAAGCTTCATGCCGCGGAGTCACCACCACAAGAAGGTCGTGGCTCCGCAGCTTGGGCTCTGTCACTCGTAAAGACTTAACCTAAAGCCCCATAAAAAACGCAGCTTTCAAAGTTCTATTCATAAAAACAAATTTTATTGCCGTCTAAGTCTCTGACATAGGCCGAAAATCGACCCGATCGAATCTTACATTCACCTTCATCACTGGCGCCTAACGCCAACGTTCGCGCGTACAATCGCTCGACCTCCGTAGATGAGCCAACATTGAGGCCAATCATGGTGCCATTGCCAAAAGTGGCCGCCTCACCATTGAACGGCTCTGCCACGGCAAACATAAACTCATCTCCTGCCCACAATGTCATTCGACCTTCTGAGGGCATACGTTTGATGTCGCAGCGTTCAAATACCGCATCGTAAAACTCTACGGCCTTTTGCATATTGTTGGTACCAAACACAAAATAATTCGCTTTCACTATTAACTTTTCCTTTAATTTCAATTGAAGCGGTATTCGACAACTGTGTAAACATCAATACGATGCACAAGCGTTATTGCACAACGTCGATGTTACCATTTTCGACCTGCTGGAAAATAGTGTAAGGCAGTATCAAGGTGTCTGCGACGGCAGAAAAAACAAAGTCTATTGACATCAGCCACAAAGGGTCCATCTGCAATTTTACTGGCGCCGCTCCACGCTCAGAATCCAGAATACACAGATCGTATTGAATGCCACTGTAGACATGCGAAATCTCACCGCAGTGAGTTTCCACATGATAATCGCGTATTTTTACCGAGTTGTCTGTGAGGTCTCGAGAACTGAAAGTTCCACAGGCACTGAGACTACTAACAAAAAATAGAACACTCACACACTTAATCATACTCATTAAATAATTCCTTTGATTTCAGTAAGCAGTTTCTAAAATTTTATTATTCTGACGGTACAACATTCACCACCCAATTTCCTCGTTTGCCATCTCGATCGTAATCGGCGTGCGCTTGAGGTAACTCAGCGAGGCAGTAGCGTCGATCAATCCAAGGCGTGTAGTCACCATCGCTGATTAGCTGCATTAGGACTTCCATATCCGAAGCAAGTTCACCGGCGTAGCCAACAAACCCCTTTTTTCCATCGCTTTTTGGCGTCATGTACATCGCCAATGTTTGCGGTAAATCCGCTGACACCAGTAACAGGCGACCGCCGCAGTTTAGCAAGGGCTCAGCTTGGCGATAGTCCATAGAGCCCGTAGTATCGACGATAATGTCATAGCGCTTAGACAGCGCTTCGATATTGTCTCGAGTCGATTCTACCACTCGGTGAGCGCCTAACGCTTTCACCTTATCCATATTTTCACGGCGGCACAGCCCCGTCACTGTGGCACCGAAGTATCGAGCAATCTGTATACAAGCGCTGCCAACCCCCCCAGCGGCGCCCTGTACCAAAACCTCATCGCCCGCTTTAACCTTTCCGATATCGCGCAAAAATTTCAACGCCGTGCAACCACCAAATGACATGGCCGCAGCCTGCTCAAAGGTGATGGCCTCAGGGATCTGTAATAAGGCAGAATCTTTGTGTGCAACTGCGTACTCGGCATAGCCACCAAATTTAGCACCTCGATAAGCACAGACTCGATCACCTACCGAAAATTCGCTCACCGACCCGCCGACGGCTTCTACCACCCCCGCGAGCTCGGTGCCTAATACTGACTCTCTCGGCCCCAACACGCCAAACACTAAGCGCCCTATCGCACCGTAGCCACGAGGCAAGTCCAAGCCTCTGGCGCGACGATCGCCACTGGTGACGGTGGTCGCATGGATCTTAATCAACACTTCTTCATCACTTGGCACGGGGGATTCTCGTGTTTCAAGCCCAAGTACCTCGGCCCCGCCGTAACGTTGATAACTGATAACACGCATCTAAACCTCCTTCTTCGTCTATTACGAAGTAGTTTACCTATACATATTTCACTGATAAATTGGCAAAAAGTGGATAACACCCATACGAATACGTATAGATAGAACGAGAGCCCTGATGGACTGGAAAGCCGTACAATTTGATTGGAACCGAGCTCGCGCCTTTTTGGTTGCCGCTGAAGAGGGCTCGCTATCGGCCGCCGCTCGTTCATTAGGGATAACCCAGCCGACTCTCAGTCGACAAGTGGCCGCGTTAGAAGAAGAGCTAAACATCGTTTTGTTTGAGCGTTTTAGCGGAGGGCTGAGTTTGACCTCCAGCGGCCTAGAACTGCTCAATCACGTTCGTACCATGGGAGAAGCCGCCAGTCAGTTTTCTCTCAGTGCAAGCGGACAATCGCTCGCCATCGAAGGCAATATCTGCATCGCAGCCAGTGAAATTGATGCAACCTTTCGGTTACCGCCGATCATCGCCAAGCTACGTGAACTTGAGCCCGGCATCGAAATTGATATTGTGGTTTCCAATTCGGCCAGTGACCTAAAACGACGCGAAGCTGATATCGCGATCCGTAGTTTTCAACCGCCGCAGCCTGATTTAATCGCGCGTAAAATACGCGACATCAATATTTGGCCCTACGCTTCTGAGGATTATTTTTCATCGAAGAACTTAATAGAAGATCCCAATGATTTAAGCGGCGTGAGTTTTGCCGGTTTCGATCAAAGCAGTATGATAATCGACGCACTCAATGCCATTGGAATTGCGGCAGATAAAAGTCACTTCCCCATCACTTGCCCGTTTCAATTGTTACAATGGGAACTGGCCAAAGCAGGCACCGCGATCGCCATCTTTCCAGAAGATATTGGCGACGCAGAGCCCCGCCTGCAAAAAGTCTACGAGACTTCGGGGCCGCTGCTCAGCATTCCTATGTGGTTAGTCTGTCACGGCGAGCTGCGAACCAGCCGGCGAGTACGCCGTGTGTTTGATTTACTTGCACAAGGTTTAGGGGCACCGCCTATTACTCCCCTGTAGCGCCGTTTACCAAGCTGGTTTGTTGTTATCAGTTCAGTTAAATCTGATGCGCAGGTATCAGGTCTGCACGCCTGTCGCTTGATGCACGAATTGCAACTTTGCAGCAGTGATTGACCTCTGGGTTTGCTCTACTTTCAATTACCGTAAGCGTACCGCCAAGCATCTTGATCATTTCACGGTCGTAATTCATCATCTTGTAGCAAGCATCGACGTTACCGGTACCTACCAAAGAACAATCAGCGTGTACCAGACCGTACCCTGTTTTATCTTCAAATTTTTCAATAGAACAGATACCTTGTGGAAACATCCTAAGCCACTCTTTGGTTATACCTTCCACTGAATGTTTCGGCTGCCCTTTGCGCGATAGTATGGTCAGCTTTGCTAATAGCCAGGTCAATATATAGGTTACTATGTTGAGGTGTCGCTTTTGGGAAATCCGCCCCAAAAACTGAGTGATTCTGTTAAATCTTTTGGCGTCGCTAGATAGCTTCTGCATAACTTGAGTCTCCATTTGGTTTAGGGGGATTACGGCGCTGCCTTTTTATATAAGCTATTGATCTTTAAGGATACTCATAATTAATGGTGTGCTTAGTCCAGCTGTGGCGCCAGCATCAATGGTAAACTCTGAGCCGTTTATATGTATGGCGTCATCGGATGCCAAAAAGTGAACTAAAGCGGCAATGTCCTGAGCATTACCTATTCTTCCTGTAGGTGAGAGCTTTTTAGATACTATAGCTTCTAGATCTTCTGGTGGGAGCATTTCAGACCATGTGCTTCCCGGTGCAATAGCATTTACGCGAATTCCCTTCTCGCCAAATTCTATAGCTGCTGACTTTGTCAGTGAAGATACGGCAGCCTTTGTTGCAGAATACCTGGAATACCCAATAGACGTTTGCTTTGCGGCTATAGATGAAGTGTTGATTATTGAACTGTTGCTACTCATATGATCGAAGCAGAGTCTCATGACATCGTAAACAGCAATCAGATTTGTTTCAATAATGCGCCTAAATGAATCTGTTGTGGCATCTTTTATCAGAGGGCCGGCATCCATGAATCCAGCATTGTTGAATACAATATCAATACCATTGCCTTTCTTAGCGCAACGTTCAAGAGCCATTCTGAGATCATCACTGTTGGTGACGTCGAGTTTTTCGAAAGTGGCTCCAATATCGTCCGCAATGGATTGCCCGTTACTTCTTCGGCCACAAATGGTGACACATGCTCCTGCTTCAACAAATCTTTTTGCAGTTTCAAGGCCTAGACCAGATGTGCCACCCGTGATAAAGGCGTTTTTTTCTGAAATATTAAACATAATGAATACGCTATCTATTGTCTGTAGGAGAGTGCTTTATTAGCCGAAATAAAATACATTGAGCTTGTTGCCTTGCGGGTCTCGGAAATATCCAGCATAGAAGCCATCACCACGTGGGCCTGGGTCTCCTTCGTTTTCACCGCCTAATTCAAGTGCTTTGCAATGAATTGTGTTGACTATATCTTTTGAGGTGACGTGGATAGCTGCCATGACGCCGTTGCCAACAGAGGCGGGGTTTTCATCAAAAGGTTTGGCTAGGGCAAGCCCTGCTTTATCCGGCGATGTTCCCCACAAAATGAATCCTTCAAACTCCATAAGGCGTTTAGCATCGCATAGTGCCAATAGCGCATCATAGAACTGTGAACTTGCTTCAAAATCATTGGTGCCAAGAGTTACATAACCGATCATTGTTATTTATCCTGTTTTTTAGGTTGATGATATTTTTACTAGATTCTTTCCAATATTTTTTCCGGTTAGCATTTCAGTGAACGCTTTTGGGCAATTTTCCAGTCCTTCGATAATGGATTCTCTCCAGGTAATGGCCTCTTGAGAAATCATGCTGGCAATATCACTTAGGGCTACAGGCCAGTCTTGCAGATAATCGGAGACGATGAATCCCTTCATTGTGATTCTCGATGTTAGAAAGGTATTGGCATTCGCAATGGGGAGAGGCGTGGCGTTGTAACCTCCTGAGATAAGCCCGCATAAAGCGACCCTCGCGTGGGGATTCATTCTCTCCATAAAGAGATCAAGTTGTTTTCCCCCTACATTCTCAAATACGCCGTCGATGCCTTTGCCTTCTAACGCATCATCAAGACTTGCCTCAAAGTCGCTACTTTTATAATCCAGGCAGATGTCAAAGCCGAGAACCTCGGTAACGTAGTCACACTTTTTGGTCCCACCTGCTACCCCGATGACTTTTGCACCCAGTTGTTTACAAATTTGACCTGCCACGCTACCAACGGCCCCGCTAGCGGCGGTTATAATAATTTGTTCTCCAGAAAGCGGTTTTATAATTTTCTTAACACCGACCCATGCTGTAACTCCGGTCATACCTAGAGGGCCAAGATAGGTTGTCAAAGGAATATGCTGAGTACTTACTTTACGAAACCCGTCTGGTTTTCCTTGGTATATAGACTGCCAGTTTCCTAGGCCTACAACCTTGTCTCCGGTATTAAAATCGGCATGCCTGCTCGCTTCAACTTCTCCAACTGCTGCGCTTTCTATAACTGCGTTAAGAGGTTGAGGGGGCATATACGATTTTGCATCATTTAGTCTAAGCCGGATGTACGGATCAAGTGATATATACTGATTGGCTACACGAATCTCTCCTTCCTGTAAGGGCGAAAGAGTTTTAGACTCTAGCGAGAAGCAGTCTTCTATAGAGCCAATACCAGGCCTCATTCTTAGTACAATTTGGTTAGACTCTAGGGACATTCTGGTGACTCCTGACTTTGCATTGATGGTTAGATTATCAGTTGAGTCATACGGCTCGTAGTGGCAAAATCGACACAATCCATACAGGAATCGACACATGAAATCCGCTGCTATCATTGCTTTTGAAGGAATGTTTGATTCTTCGTTGTCGGTAACTTTGGATATCCTTCGCAGCGCCAATCAAGTTAGTGAAGGATTAGGTGAAGAAAGCCCGCCTGTAGTATTTGGGATTTACAGTGCTTCTGGGGAAAAGGTCAAAACCGGTGGAGGTCTGGAAATAAACCCGGTGGGCATGATTGAGGATCTAGAGCATGTGGATTATGTTATCTTGCCTGGAATTGGTATTTCTGACTCAGATCAAGTGGCACAAATCCTGAAGCAACAAGATGCTGTCAGCCTGATCGATTTTATCCGGCGCCAGCGCAAGAACGGTGCAATCATCTCGGCCTCTTGCTCTGCATCCTTCTTTTTGGCTGAGGCTGGTGTGTTTGACGATAATGCGGCTACTACAAGTTGGTGGCTTGCTGATGAGTTTCAACGACGATACCCGCTCGTTCAACTTCAAGTAGATAAGATGATTGTCAGCGGTGACGATTATCTGTGTGCGGGCGCTGCAATGGCGCAAGCCGATCTGATGATGCTTATCGTCTCAAAGTTGTATGGAGCGAAGGTCGCTAGATTGGTGGCAAACTATCTGTTAATTGACCGGCGCGAGTATCAGTCGCAATACATTATGTCAGGCCTGGTAAGCCATAAGTATCCAGAGGTAGAAAAAGCAGAGCAGTGGGTTAGAAAAAATCTGTCTCGTGAGTTCAAAATCTCTGACTTGGCCAATTCGATTGGTATAAGTGAGCGCACCCTAGCAAGACGAATTCAAGCAGCGCTTGGGCTTAGCCCTCTCAAATTTGTGCAGCAGTTACGGATAGAATCAGCTATTCATTTACTTGAAACCACTAACCGATCGTTTGATGTAATTGCATATGACGTAGGGTATTCAGATGCTGCATCACTTCGCCGCCTGCTGCAGCGACATACCGGTAAACTGCCGGGCCACTTTAGATCGGTGCGGTCAAACAGCTAGTTTATCGCTTCTAGAGCCCTCCGCCTTGTGGGCTCTACCCTTCATTTATCGCCTATGGCGAGAATGGTTTTCTTATTGTCATGATTGCCTCTATTGCTAGCGGGTTTGTTCTTCATAATGACCTTTCCTAATTGATCATTATTGAGGAGGCAGCATGCCTAATATATTTGTTAAGGTCCCAGAAGGTGTTTTTTCGAGTGAGCAAATTTCTGAATTGGCTCAGGGCGTAACATTGGCGGCGTATGAAGCAGAGAGCACGCCCGATGATGAAACCAAAAGAATGTTAACTTGGGTTGTTGTGGATGAAACTCCCTCGAAAAACATCCTTATAGGCGGGCAAGAACTTGTGCCTATGATGATTCCCGTTATTGTTAGGTTTTGTGTTCCTGAAGGGGTGTTTGATGAACACCGAAAAAAAATTGCAGTTGAAAAAATTCACTCGACAATATTATCTATTGCTTCAGAAACGCAAAAGCAGGCGGTACTAACCTCGATCATTATCGACACCATCGGTGATGGTGACTGGGGATGCCAGGGAGAGGTCTGGACATTGCCAAACTTTGCAGCAGCGGCTGGTTACGAACATCTTCAGCACTTGGTCGACTCATAGTTTTCATTATTAAGCCCACAAAGCAATACTGGTTTTTGAGAGCTTACTTTGATGCGCGTCGTTGGCTTATCATCGTAAAAACACACAATGAGGTTTCTAATGGCGGACAATGATCATTCGTTGGCGAACAGTATAGGTTCAGAGTCATCAGTTTACACCGGGCCGGGCGCAGCTTCGATTCTTGGCAGCGGAAAGAGCGATGCTGGAGAATTAATGCATCGAAGGAGAAAGTCAGTTGGGGCTTCGTTATTGTTTTATGAAGAGCCTGTCCACATTGTTCGTGGCGAAGATTGCTTTCTCTATGATGCCAATGGGAAGGCCTTTCTTGATTGCTACAATAATGTGGCATCAGTTGGGCACTGCCACCCACAAGTTGTAAATGCAATCAGTAAGCAAGCTGGTCTGCTCAACACACACACAAGGTATCTGCATGAAGAAATCGTAACTTATGCAGAAAGGCTAACTGAGACACTACCCGGTGAGTTGAGTGTATGCATGTTTGTATGCTCAGGAACCGAAGCTAATGATTTGGCTATGAGGATCGCCAGAGCCGCCAGCGGCAATCATGGTGCGATTGTTATGGAGAATTCTTATCACGGTAATTCGTCACTAATTAACGGCCTATCAAGTTGTGGACACTTTCTGAGTACGCAGCCCGATTATGTCGTGACAGTGGAGCCGCCAAATATATTTCGAGGATCGAATCGGGTGTTGGATGAGACCAGCGGCCCTTACTATGCATCAAAGGTAGATTCGGCTATTGATCAACTTGATTTGGCCGGTCACGGTTTGGCCGCGTTCATGTGTGACTCAATCTTTGATACTCAGGGGACGCTGGAGGCGCCGAAAGATTATTTTAAAGAGGTGTACCGTCGAGCTCGAGCAGCAGGAGGGTTATGTATTGCTGATGAGGTTCAGGCCGGATTTGGTCGCACAGGTGAAGTAATGTGGGGATTTGAAAACTATGATGTGATCCCCGACATTGTAACGATGGGTAAACCTATGGGGGCGGGTCACCCTGTAGCGGCTGTAGTAACAACTCCTGAAATTGCTAAGGAGTTTTCTCGCCATGCATTTTACTTTAATACCTTCGGTGGAAATCCTGTTTCAATGGCGGCAGCTAATGCCGTACTTTCTATTATCCAGAATGAAAAGTTACAACGTAATGCCGAGAGTGTGGGTGGATACTTAAAGGTGAAGCTCAAAGAACTATCTAAGAAGTACTCCCTTATTGGCGACATTCGGGGTATGGGATTGTTTCTTGGTATCGAATTGGTCACCAGTAAAAAGGATCTTATGCCTGCGTCGAAGGAGGCAAAGAAAGTTGCCGAAGAAATGAAGGAGGCCGGAGTATTGCTGGGGGTTACTGGAATGTTCGGAAATGTAGTGAAGATTAGACCGCCTTTAACATTCTCACGTGATAATGCAGATGAGTTACTGGAAAAGCTGAATATTGTTTTTGAAAATTTATCTTGAAACTGTATTTCCTTAGTCAAATCGGGGCGAATTTACTCTCCGGGAACGAGAATTTTGTGTATGAGCAATATAAGTGTTTTAGCTGAAGATAAATTACACGATGAGATAGATATTCTGACACAGCTATTAGTTGAGCAGTGGGGTATTAACGATCTGTCTTCAGTGGCATTGATCAGTGCCAGAGAGAATACTGTTTTTTCTGTTAACGCCGGAAATGCTAAATATGCGTTGCGAGTACACAGGGCTGGTTATCACTCAGATGAAGCACTTACATCGGAGCTTCAATGGATGGCAGCGCTAGATAGTCATGGGGTAACAACACCAAAGGTTATCCCGACCAAGGATGGCACCCTTTTCAGGCACTTCAGTGATTCTGATCCCAGGCAGGTTGACCTTCTTGAGTGGGTGCTTGGAACTCCCTTGGGAGCTATAGACAAAGGGGGTAACGAGTGTGGTACCGGGATTGCTGAAAATTACTCTATGGTCGGGAGCCTCATGGCTAAGCTTCACAATCAGTCTGAGGTTTGGGAAAGACCTATCGGTTTCACGCGTCATTATTGGGATGTGGACGGGTTGTTGGGTGACAACCCCTTATGGGGGCGTTTCTGGGAGGCTGAGGGGATAGATGTTAGCCGGAAAGACCTAATTCTTAAAGCTAGGAATAAGGCAAAATCCGAATTAGCTTTGTTTGGAAAAGGAGATGATCGCTTTGGACTTATTCATGCTGATTTTCTTCCCGAAAACTTACTATACAGCAATGGTGAGATCACTCTTATTGACTTTGACGATTCCGGCTTTGGCTGGCATATGTTTGATGTTGCAACCACACTGTTCTACCTTGTCCGTGAAAATGTTTTTAGTGACGTTCTTGATTCTTTTGTTGCAGGTTATAGATTACATCGTAACTTACCAGACGATCATCTAAAAATGCTACAAACTTTTATGGTCATTCGTGGGTTAACTTATTTAGGGTGGGCCCATACTCGTAGAGAGACATTAGTGGCAAAGAAAATGCTGCCAATTCTTTTTGACCTGACCTATGAGCTTGCAACAGACTTTTTGTCAGGTAATGATTTGGTCTAGTTGCACGAAACGTTATGATTACTTTCTTAACAACCTGCTTGTTAGAAATGCGTACAATGTCGTAGCTGCGACCTCCACAACAAAGAATCCTCGATGATATTAAGTCACCGCAGCCTGATTTAATCGCCCTTACAATACGAGGCATCAAGATATGGCCCTACGCCTCTGGAGGTTACTTGTCTTCTAGGAGTTTAAAGGGAAGCCCCAGCGGCTTAAGCGCTGTAAGATTTTCCGGTTTCGATTACGGTAACATGCTCATCGACTCGTTGAATGCCGTAGCTATCGCCGCCGCTCAAGAGCACTTCCCCATCACTTGCCCGTTTCAACTGTTGCAATGGGAGCTGGCCAAAGCAGGCACCGCGATCGCTATCTTTCCAGAAGATATTGGCGACGCAGAGCCCCGCCTGCAAAAAGTCTACGAGACTTCGGGGCCGCTGCTCAGCATTCCTATGTGGTTAGTCTGTCACGGCGAGCTGCGAACCAGTCGACGCGTGCGCCGCGTGTTTGATTTACTAGCCAAAGAATTGGGGGCTCCTTCTGTCGCTCCTTTGTAGACATCCTAAGGGAACCGATTAATCTAAGCGTTTATTAAATCGCAATGCCGCTACCACCATCCCAGTGACGGCAAACACTGCCAACCAGGTAATATCAAAGGTTAAGTCCATCAAGCCCGCATCGCGTAGGACAATGCCGCGAATGGTTCTAACAAAATGAGTCGCCGGTAACGCCTCGGCAATAATTTGCGCCGCACGAGGCATGCCCTCATAGGGGAACATAAAGCCCGACAACAAGATCGATGGCAACATTAAAAAGAATGTCATCTGCATCGCCTGCATTTGGGTTTGCGCGCGAGTCGATATAAGTAACCCCAATACCAAGCTCGCCATGATAAACAGTAGTGTTGCGGCAAACACCGTTACTAGGCCGCCATTAATAGGGACATGAAACACCCAATAACTCAACGCCAATACGATACAGGTCTGTATCAACCCCACAAAAATGTAGGGAATCATTTTTCCAACCATCAGCTCCATCGGATGAACCGGAGTGGTAATCAAGAATTCAATATTGCCCTGCTCTCGCTCGCGCACTAAGGAGGTCGCGGTGAACATCACCATGGTCATCGTCAGAATGATCGCCAACAGCCCCGGCGCCGTATTCACCACATTGCGCTGTTCGGGATTAAAGTAGGGAACCACCGCAAACACCAACGGCGGAGACGTCGGTGCAGATTGCTGAAATATCTCGTTCAGCGGCATACTGCGCATCCCTTTGATAGCGCCGGTAATCAGTGTATCGGAGCCATCCACCAACCATTGAGCCACAGGCCGAGACGCACTTTGCGACGAGCTCAACGCTGCGTTTGAGCGCGCAGAAGAATAGTCCATCAATCGAGTCACAAGATCGGGCGACAATACCATGACCGCACGAACATCGCCGCGGGTGATTGCCGCTTCCGCCTCAGCAATCGAATGATAACGTTGAACAAAGTCGACCACTTGGGTGGCCTCGACCGTTTGCATCAAACTGCGGCCATAACTGCTATTGCTGTGATCAACCACTCCGGCCGGTAAATGCCTGACGTCGGTATTGATGGCAAAACCGAACAGTAATAACTGCACCAAAGGAATCATTACGATCATGCCAAAAGTGACTCGATCGCGAGACAGCTGCTTTAACTCTTTAACTAAGATGGCAAAGATTCGATTAAGAAATCCCACGACGTCCTCCCGTGCAACTGACAAAAACATCTTCTAAACTGGGCCGAGCGGTCTGCATTTGACGAGGCTCCGGTATCAGTGATTGCAGATACGCCAATGGCTCTGCTATATCGGTAGACACCAACACTCTCAGCCGGGTGCCCAACTGTGCAGCTGATATCACCGCAGGCAATTCAATTAATCTTGATTTAAGTGCGCGTAAACCCTCGCCGCTGACACTATCTTCAAGTTCAACCACATTGGCCCCCATTTGATTCATCAACGCCTGCGGTGAACCGTCTGCGCGCTTGGTACCATTCTCCAAAATGGCCAAACCGTGGCAGCGCTCAGCTTCATCCATATAGTGAGTCGATACCAAAATGGTTTTCCCTTCACTACACAGATCAAACAGACGCTCCCAAAATTCGCGTCGATTTTCGGGGTCAACCGCCGACGTCGGCTCATCCAAAAATAACAAATCTGGGTCGTGAATGGTCGCCGCCGCCAATGCCAATCTCTGCCGTTGGCCGCCACTTAGAGTGCCCGCCATCTGCTTGCGTTGCGAGCGTAAATCGTACAAAGAATAAAGTTCATCGATCCTTTGCTTAAGTGCCTTAGACCCCAAATTGTAAATACGGCCGACAAATTGTAAGTTCTCTTCGATACTTAAATCTTGATAGAGCGAGAACTTTTGCGTCATATAACCGATACGCTGACGAAGCTTATCGGCATCCTTTGGCAGAGATTCCCCGAGTACGGTGATATCGCCTTCGGTCGGACTCAACAATCCCGTCAGCATGCGAATCGATGTGGATTTACCGCAGCCATTGGGGCCCAAAAATCCGTAGATACAACCACTGGGAATCGATAAATCCAACTGATCAACGGCTCTTAAATTACCAAAATGACGACTCATTTTGTGTGTTTCTATGGCGAATTCACTCATAGTAAGACGCCCTAAGGTAAGCTAACTTGTGCGGGCAGCCCGCTGGGTAAATGCTTGGCATCATCACCCAACTGTATCTCGGCCAAATACATCAACCGAGCGCGGTCCGTTTCAGTAAGTGCATAATATGGGGTAAATGCCGGATCACTTTGCAATCGAGAAATAGTGCCTTGAAATGGCGTTTGGGCTCCGTCTACTGCAACCTTGAGCGTCTGCCCAACTTTGACGCTGGCTCGCTTACCTTCGGGAATATAGGCTCTGACAAAGGGATTGCCCTGCGCAAGTAGTACCACTAGAGGACTTCCGACTGACACTCGCTCACCCAGATGCCACGGTAAACTATCAACTACGCCCGACCGAGTGGCGACAACCGTCAGATCCGACAACTGTTTGTCAATCAATGCTAAGCCGCTAGTGGCAGCTTGCCATTGCGCTTGAGCTTGCTGTAGCTCTTCTATCCGAGTTCCGCGTTGCAGTAAAATCAATTGCTCGCGGGCATCTTCCAGCACTGCATCTGCCGAGTCGCGTTCCGCGAGGGCGCGATCAAGGTCAGCTTGACCCAGTACTTTTTTGGCGACCAACGCAACTGCGCGATCGTAGTTCTTGCTGCGCTGTAACAACAACGCCTCGGCGCTGGTAACTCGCGCTTTCGATGAGGCCAGCTCTTCAACACGGGCACCGTTTTTCAGTTGCCGTAAGAAGGCCTCAGCGCGCTCGAGTTCGGCTTTGGCTTGCCCGAGTTGAGCCTGCAACGCACGGTCATCTAACTGTAGTAATGATTGCCCAAGCGTGACTTGCTGCCCCTCGGTGACAAAAACTTCATTGATTAACTCGCTAGCAGTCGCAGACAACCGAATACGGTCCCGCTCTAGCGTTCCCAATGCGACAGACTGAGAGCCTGACTCACAGCCGCTTAAAAATACCAGACAACTGCTGAACACTAAGATCGATAGTTTCAAAAATGTCTGTCGTTGGCGACCGGAAATACAGTTCATATTAGGATACATCATCATTTAGGAGTCCGTGTTTAAGCACTTGAATTTGGTGTTCCGCCAAGGCTAAGAAATCATCTTCAGTCAACGAGAGGTTCTGAAGTTTCAATACAGACTCGGGCACAATGAATGGAAAGATGGTCATACTGATAACCGTCAGCTTTGAAAAATCGGCTCGAAGGCCCGACTTTAATCGCGGTTCAATTTTGTCATTGTCCAAAATTAGCGATCCGCCCCGCGCCACCATTTTTTCCATGATGCCTTTGATGACGGGATGCTGAATATCGGCTTGATCCGACATGGTTCGAAAGATTAATTTGGGAACATCAGGATTAGGAGACATCGCCCGATAGTAAGTGCGAATAAAGTTCTCAATTGACGGCGGCTCACTGTTTTTGTCGCTGTCAAAATACTTTCGCAGCGGCTCCAACGTCTCAAGCAACATAGTTTCGTATAGACCGAGCTTGTCGCCGAAATAGTAGTGGATCAACGCAGAGTTAACCCCGGCCGCTTCGGCCACCATACGTGTTGAGACTTTTTTGAAAGGCAGAGCGGTAAACAAAGCCCGAGCGGCATCTACGAGCTGCTGCCGTGCCTCAGAACTACCTGCGGGGCGTCCGATCTTCGCCATAACTATCTCACAAATTAATCAATTCGATTAACAAAGTAAGAATATTCACCGTTTTACGCAAGCTCATTAATTCATGAAAAGAGGGTTTTTGATGAAATACTAAGGATATCTATAATTCCCGTGAGCCAAGGCACTCTAACTTATTGAAATTATTAACATTAAAATTCTCTCTGAACAGCGATGTGCATTATCGGGCTTTGCATTCAACAGCCAAAGCCGGAGCACTCTCCGCCGCCAAATCATCATGCTCCTGCCAGAGATCTAAGAGTTTAGACCCTGCGCGTAAGTAATTCGGTACTTCCAACCTCGGCACAGGAAGAGAGGACGCCAAAAGCACTTTCGCTAACACCTAGCATTTTCGTGAATTTTTTATTACTCGTAGCTCCCCACGACTAAAATTACCGCAGTTTTCTTGCGCCTACGACTCATCAACACAAAACTAACTTTGATGCAGCAGCCGTAGCTTCTCAATCAATCGGCCGTGCAGTTCAGGTGTTGCATCAGCGGCAATGGTAATGAACATTCCGATCAATACCTGTGTTCGATATGTCGCCAAATCGATATAGCCGTGAATCCAATCGAGACGCGCGAGACGCTGATTGGAAAATAGCTGCTCAGCCAATTGCCCCGAGTTTATATTTCCCAGAAGATAACCCTCAAGCGCCGACTGTTCACATACTTGGTTCGCCAGCTTTAGAGCTTTGTTAAAAACGCCAGTAGGCAACTCATGTTCAAACAACTTCGCTCGCTCGCCCGCCACAAACGCAGCTTTATAAAAATCTTCGTCCTTCGCGTAGAGCGATATCAGGTTATTGATAAACGTCTCCGATGCTAGTATCGGATCCTTAGAATCACCAACATTCAAAACATCCTCAATCCTAACGACCATATCTTCAACCAACTCTTTCAAAATATCGGATTTTTTACCGATCAAATTATGAATAGTCGGAATGGTCACCTCAGCTTCACTTGCCAGTAGATTCAAAGTGAAGGCATCGTAATCCTGATTGGCGAGAATCGTTCTCGCACTCTTGAGAATGTTCTCTCGTCGCTTGATTTTGTTGGCAGTGCGGGTCGCACTGCCACGGGCCATTGGCCGCTCACTCATAAAAACTCCTAAAAATAGTTGACAACAGTTTTTCATATGCATTAAATTTAATCAAGCATAAAAACTGTGAGAGGAAAATCATGCGTGACATTAACAAATCCATCGAAGCCTGTGCAGCCCATTACGGCGAAGAATCAGAGGCAATGCGCCAATATCTCATCGAAGGAGAGAAAAAAGCTCACTCGATCGACAATCGAGGCCCTATTCGCTTTGAAGCTGATGGTAAGTTGGCCTCCGATATCGTCCAAGCCTACTCAGAATATGGATTTTACATCTTCGAGGGGGTACTCGATTCATCGGAGCTCGAAGACATTCAACAAGATCTTAAGTCTCTCAAATCCCAATTTCCTGAACGCAACGGAGATAAGCTCACCGCCGACGGTAAACCCGCTCTAGGAGCGGACAACCTCGCACCGACACTAATTTGGTCCAAGCCGCTGGGCGACCCTTTAGGAGGGACGGCGATTGCCAACGGTCGTCACCAAGTAAAACTATTCGAGCCCACTGCTGCCGCTGACGCTCCTGAGGAGGCTGTATTCGTAATACTCGGGTCTCTGCAATTTTCCGAGACTTGCCTGCGAGTCTATGGCCACCCGCAGCTATTAAAGGTTGCTGCCGAGATTAACGGCGATGATTTTGCGCCTTTTAACGAGAGCCTATTTATCAAAGAACCAGGAATAGGCGCAGCGGTCTCTTGGCATCAAGACGGCGATACCCACTGGCAAAGCGAGTCGTTTGACGAGGGCATTCACGGTTTTAACTTCATGGCTCAAGTCTATGGCAGTACCGCAGTTAACGGCGTCTGGGTCGTCCCGGGTACACACAAGGTCGGCAAAGTCGATATTCGGCAGGTCATTGAAAAAACCGGCAGCGAACGAATCCCAGACGCGGTACCTATCGTGTGCGAACCTGGCGACGTCGTTATCGCCAATCGTCAACTGGTACATGGCTCCTTTGCCAACACAGGTTTCGAGCCCCGAATCACGGTTAACTTTGGCTTCCACAGGCGCTCCTCAGTACTCAATGTGGCCGGTGCGGGCATTCACAGCGATGCTCAGGTGTACGATGAGACCCTCATCCATAAGCGTTCGAAATTGATTGGTTATGGGATTAGCGCTCGCCAACAGCGATTCCCCAATGAAACGCCCTATAACTATAAGCCTCTTGCAGGAGAGACTGTTGTTTGGACACCTGAGACCAAAACACTCTTGAAAGACTATAACCTGCTGGACTTGAGCATTTAGCAAAGGCAGTCAGATTTTGAGGAGCTCAAATGTAATCAAGAGCAACCTACTCAGATGCTCTTGATTACCTCCCTTCTCCTCAACAAATCGGTCACTATGCGCGAGTGCAGCACCAACTCTGAAGCCTTAAGAAATCCCGAGAGAGGAATCACCTTTAGCTCTTTTTGAGACCCGACTAGAAAGTGCCGCCAGCACACTCAACTGCCCTCACTTTGGGCTACTCTAGCGTAACAAAGTCGATTTCCGCTGGGCACCTAATTAGCTGAACTTCTAGGTTACAGAGAGCTTATCGCGTTTTCCCGCGCGTTCAAAAGTCAGTGCG
>Ga0209826_1000976_pt1 | contig 20372 bp, 17 predicted proteins | sample GOMGulsemesocosm_5_FD_184637 | JGI IMG/M metagenome (GOLD analysis project Ga0209826, IMG submission 184637) | Methane-oxidizing microbial communities from mesocosms in the Gulf of Mexico - GOM15C Gulf of Mexico (SPAdes) (version 2) | ecosystem: Environmental > Aquatic > Marine > Cold seeps... | reverse complement strand
CACGTGTCGAGCCGCCAAATAATCATATTGGCTCACCGGCCGCTGCATCAGATTATGCCCCTCACCCATCGCCACAACATAGGGAAAGGCAGCCAACTGTTGATGCTCCAGGGCTTTTGCGTTGACCAGTAGCGCATCAATTAAGAGGTCCATGGTGCCGGCTTTTAGCTCGTCGGTCGCCCGCTCGCGCTCTACATAGTAGCTGTTGATGCTCACCCCTGGCGCCAGGTGCGCTAACTTCCCCAACAGCTTAGGCAGTACCAGCACCTGGCTTAAGTCTGTCATGCCGATGCTGAACACCTTTTCAGAACGCCGTGGCTCAAACAGCTGCGCGCCGGCCATGCTGTTACTCAGCAACAACAGCGCCTGGCGCACATCCGCAATCATACTGTCGGCCACCGGCGTCGGCTTCATGCCATTGGGGGTCCGCACAAACAGTGGGTCGTTGAACATCTTGCGCAGGCGACTCAAGGCATTGCTGACCGCTGGCTGGGTAATGTTCAGCAGCACTGCCACCTTGGTCACACCACCCTCACGGTAAAGCGCTTCAAATACGATAAATAGATTAAGGTCTAACTTATTCAGTCTCACAGGCTGCCCACTTCATCATTAAAATAAATAATACATCATTGATTAGATAAATTTGAGTGATAAATAATGAGTTCATATACTAACGATTATTACCCTAGTGGCTACAAGCTATAACCTGCGCTAGACACCACGATTACAGCACTACAAACACACATCAGTTCGGAGTCTCACCATGTACGAGTTCAGCGAGAAATCAAAACAACTGCAGGCCAAGCTACAAGCCTTTATGGGTGAGCACATCTACCCGAACGAGAAGGCCTACGCTGAGCAACTGCACGCATCCACTGACCGCTTTGCAGCTCTGCCTTTAATGGACGAGCTCAAAACCAAAGCCAAGGCAGCCGGTCTGTGGAACTTGTTTGTGCCAGAGAGCCACAGCGAATACTGCGACCACGGCGGTTTGAGTTTCTTCGACTATGCACCCCTGTGTGAAATCATGGGGCGCGTCATCTGGTCGCCAGAGGTGTTTAACTGCAACGCGCCGGACACGGGCAACATGGAAGTGTTCATGAACTACGCCACCAAGGCGCAGCAAAACCAGTGGCTCAAACCCCTGCTTGCAGGCGAGATTCGCTCAAGCTACGCCATGACCGAGCCGCAGGTTGCCTCCAGTGACGCCACCAACATTGAACTGCGCATCGAACGCGATGGCGATGAGTACCTACTCAATGGTCGCAAGTGGTTCATCACCGGCGCCATGTACGAGCGCACAAAAATCTTCATTGTGATGGGTAAATCCGACCCAGAAAATCCGGCGCGCCACCTGCAACAAACACAAGTACTGGTCCCTAAGGACACAGCGGGCATTACGATAATTCGTCCGCTTACCACCCTTGGTTATGATGATGCGCCTATTGGCCACGCCGAAATGGTGTTCGAGAATGTTCGCGTGCCAGTGGCCAACGTACTGCTCGGCGAGGGCCGTGGTTTCGAGATTGCCCAGGGACGACTCGGCCCTGGGCGTATGCACCACTGCATGCGCTTAATCGGCGCCGCCCAGCGCTCTCTTGAGCTGGCGTGCGTGCGCGCCAACAGTCGCACCACCTTTGGCCGCCCGCTGAGTAAACACCAATCGGTGCGCGAAGAAATATCCAAGAGCTTTTCTGAGATTGAAATGGCGCGGCTCTTAACGTTGCAAACCTGCAGCAAGATTGATCGAATGGGTGTGCCTGATTCGGTTGATATGATTGCCGCCACTAAGACCACCGTGCCATTGTTAGTGCAAACGGTCATTGATCGCTGCATGCAAATACACGGTGCGGGCGGCCTCACCGAAGACTACATGATGGCCGATGCGTTTAACTACGCGCGCTGGTGTCGTCAGGCCGACGGCCCCGATCAAGTGCATCAAATGGCGCTCGGCAAGAAGATAATTGAACGCTATTCAGCCTAAATGACCGGAAGAGTAATATGAGTGAAACTAACGCTTTTGAACTCGATGTACAGACGTTGGCCACCTACCTCGAACAACAGGTCGAGGGTTTTAAAGGCCCGTTAAGCGCTGAGAAATTTCCCGGAGGACAGTCCAACCCCACCTACCGCATTAGCGCGGCCAGTGGCGATTACGTACTGCGCCGCAAGCCACCGGGTGAGCTGCTGAAATCCGCCCACGCCGTCGACCGTGAATATCGGGCCATCAAAGCCTTGGCGGACACAGATGTACCGGTCGCCAAGGTCTATCACTTGTGTGAGGACGACAACGTCATCGGCAGCATGTTTTATCTGATGGAGTATATTGATGGCCGAGTCATGTGGGACCCAGCATTGCCTGAGTCCAACGTTGAACAGCGAGCGGCTATTTACGCGGAGATGAACCGAGTACTGGCGGCCTTGCATTCGGTTGACATAGAAGCGGCTGGTCTCAGTGACTACGGCAAGCCAGGCAGTTACTTTGAGCGTCAGGTAGGCCGCTGGAGCAAGCAGTACCTGACCACCCAAACGGAGGTCATCCCCGCCATGGATAACCTCATCGACTGGCTGCAGAACAACATGCCGGCCGATGATAACAAGGTTGCTGTCGCCCACGGTGACTTCCGCTTGGACAACATGATGTTTGACCGCAACAAGGCTGAGGTTCGAGCGCTGGTCGACTGGGAGCTTTCAACCCTGGGTCACCCATACGCCGACCTCGCCTACCAGTGCATGCAGTTACGCATGCCGCACGGTGGGGTTATGTCGGGTCTAGGTGGGCTGGATCGTGTCGAGCTCGGCATTCCTTCTGAAGAGGAATATGTGGCGCAATACTGCCAGCGTATGGGCATCGATAACATTCCCAACTGGAACTTTTATCTGGCCTTCAGTTTCTTCCGACTAGCCGCTATTTTGCAGGGTGTTAAGCGCCGTGCGATCGACGGCAACGCCTCAAGCGACAAAGCCATGCAGATGGGTTCGCTGGTTACGCCTTTGGCGGAGATGGCTGTAGCACTGCTGGACTGATTAACAATAAAGCAGGGCCTCCGCCAAGGGGGCTTCTGTATCGCCTTCAGAGTTTCTATCCTCGTACTTCCCCTTCATCTAAGTTCTGACTCCTAATCACCCGCATAGTCACCACTAAGACAAACCGTTAAGCACAGCCGTGTTTTAACCGAGGCAACATCACGCGGATTCAAACACGACACCGCAAAGCACTGGCGGTACTGCGCCCTGCTGGTTTATCCTGCCGCTATTGATGATTTTCTACCAGCCGGAGCCACTGCACCATGAGCAACACCCCAAACGACAATACCGCGCCCACACTCAACACCAACCTAGCACCGGCGAGCATTGCCAAGAGCGGCATCGCGTTTCTCAGCGCCCACGCCAATGGTGTTTACGCCGCAGGTCAACCCAGTGCTGAACAGTATGAAGTCCTGAAGAGTGAGGGTGTAAAGCACGTCATCAACCTGCGCCCAGAAAGCGAAACTAAGGGCAGTGAAGCGCCACTGGTTGAGTCACTGGGCATGCAGTTCTACGCTCTACCCATTGCGGGGCCAGCGGACATCACCCCCGCCAACGCTCAGATCATGAGTGATCTTTTGAACAGCGTAAACGGTGAACCGACCCTTATTCACTGCGCCAGTAGCAATCGCATTGGTGCATTGATTGCACTGCAGAAAATCATCAAGGGTGATGAGCTGGAAGCGGCCATAGAAGAAGGCCGCCGCTGGGGTTTAACCAAGCTAGAAGCCGCGGTGCGTGAACAGGCCGCCGCCCTTTAATTAGTGCGCCGAAGCGCTCAGAGACCAACAAAAAACGGCCGGCCCAATCCATTCATTAAGCCAGCCGTTCAAGGCGTCTTGTATTGAGCTACACAACAGATCGCAAATACTTGGCCGCCAGATCAAGCCTTAGCGGCACTCTTGCGCATCGCACGCATGATCAGCTTCTGCATGGTCACGGGTATCAGGCGCTTCACCAAATCTAAAATGACCGCATCCTTGCCGATACGAATCCGCACCTGCTTGTTCTTGACCGCGTTGAGAATCTTAGCCACTGCGGTCTCCACCGGCAGAGCCAACTTGGCCGCCATCTCCATATTCTTCTTGGCCCTCGCCATGTCGTCAGAGCGCTCCAATGTATTGCGAATCATGTTCGTGCCGATAGCGCCTGGGTGCACACTGGTGACGGTGATGCCATCGCCCGCCAGTTCGGCGCCGAGTGTTTCACTGAGCGCACGCACGGCGGCCTTGGTGGCGCAGTAGGATGACTGGCTCGGCAGCCCATGGAAACCCGCCATCGACGACAGGTTAACAATGTGCGCTTGGTCGGCGGCTTTCAAATGCGGCAGGAAGTATTTACAGCCATGGATTACACCCCAGAAATTAACACGCAGCGCCAGTTCCCAGTCCTCAACGCTATGATTTTCAAAGCTGCGCTGCAGAGTGATACCGGCGTTATTGATCAACAAGTTAACCTGGCCATGCTCGGCAACTACCTGATCGACAAAACCTTGATAGGCCTCACTGCTGCCAACGTCGACAAGATGAATACTGGCCTTAACCCCCAGCGCCTGAGCTTGACGCTGAGTTTCCTTAACATTGTCTTCACTGATGTCCGCCAGCGCCAGATTGCAGCCCTGACGTGCCAACTGCAGCGCCAACTCACGACCAATACCGCCACCGGCGCCGGTGATCACGGCCACTTTATTCTTAAAAGTATCCATCGCTTTTCTCACTTTTCTAGTCACTAAAACTGTTTAACATCTGGGTCAGGCCAGCGACCAAATCGTCTGCGTCCTGACAAGCCTGTTCTGGGTCGGCGGCGCTGCCAATAAACAGCCCCACTTCGGCGAGGGCACCAACAATCATGCGCCCCACGAGCTCGCCTTTGTAGCTATGAGTACCGTCTGTCGCTGCAAAGCGCTGCTCAATACGCTCAAGTAACGTCTTGGATATCTTGCTGTCAGAGATGCGCCCAAGCCCCAACACCGTTGGCCCATCCACCAGAACGATCTGGCGAAAATGCGCCTCTTTACAGAGCTCGAGAAACCCCCGCCAGCGAGACAGCACAGAGTCATCGCCTTCGAACTCAGTATTTTCTGAGCCTAGAATCCGCGTCTCCATTACCTCATTGACGGCCTGAAACAGGCTCTTTTTATTGCCAAAGTAATGGTAGATCGGGGCAATCGAAATACCACAATGCCCCGCTATGTCCTCTAATGATGTCTGCGCATAACCATTGTCGCCAAATAGCTTAGCAGCACTGGCTAACACGGCCGCCTGGGTTTCAGCACGTCGCTCGGCCTGCGTCCTTCGCTCAGACATATACCCTCCAACCGCTCATAAACACTCCATACTTGGCCAATAAATAAACACCGTCTATTGACTTACATAGCCAGACTACATAACTTACATAGTAACACTATATAACTTTAATTGAACCACTCACAAGCAGCAGGCAAGAGTAGATATCATGACCACACAATGCTTCTCCCCAGGCCAAATAAATGGCATGACGCTAAAGAATCGCATCATTAAAGCCGCTACTTATGAAGGTATGACCCGTGACGGAGCCCCGACCGAGGCGTTGCTGCAGTTCCACCTGCCCATGGCTCAGGGGGGTATCGCCATGACCACCATTGCCTACTGCGCTTCAGAAGCCAATGGCCGAGTGGCCCAGGACATGCTCTACATGCACGAGAGTATTCGCCCTGAACTCAGCCGAATCGTCAAAACCCTGCAAGCCGAGGGCACCAAGGTCTCCGGCCAGCTGAGCCACTGCGGTTATTTCACCAAGAACAAGGCCTACACGGGCAAGCAGCTATTAGGCCCCTCCCCTGGCCGCAACCCCATGTCGCTTGCCATCGGTAAGCTGTTTATAAAAGAGATGGGGCAGAGCGATATAGACCATCTAATTGAAAGCTTTGTTACCGGCGCCGCCTTTATGAAATCGACGGGCTTCGACGCCATTGAAATTCACTTTGGCCACGGCTACGGACTGAGCCAGTTCATCAGCCCGAAGACCAACCAACGCACCGACCAATATGGCGGCAGTTTAGAAAACCGTATGCGTTTGCCCCTGCAGGTGCTCAGCGCCGTACGCGCGGCGGTCGGTGATGACTTCCCGCTGCTCGGCAAGATCAGCATGAGCGATGGCGTTGAGGGTGGCATCGACTTTGACGAGGCGGTTGAAATTGCCGCCATGCTCGACGCTGGCGGCATTGACGCGATTATCTGCAGTGGCGGCACCAGCAGCATGAACCCCATGCTGATGTTCCGCGGCGACAGCTTGGCCGAGGGCCTACGCGAGAACGAAAGCAACCCACTGCTCAAGTTCGGCCTGAAACTCATAGGTGCAAAGCTGTTCAAGGTATACCCGTACCACGACCTCTACTTCCTTGAGCAGGCCAAGCGTATTGTTGAGCGAGTGAACTGCAAGGTGGTGTACATCGGCGGTACCTCGAGCCGTAAGAACCTCGACACGATAATGAAAGCGGGTTTTGACTTTGTGCAAATTGGCCGCGGCCTGATCTTTGACCCAGCCTTTGCCATGAACGCTGAAAAAGATGAGAACTACCAAAACGGCTGTACCCACTGCAACCGCTGCGCCGGCCGCATCGAGCACCCAGACGGTGTGCGCTGTGTGATCAAAGACCCTCAGTGAAAGCCTAGGAGTTGACCCGAGAACACTGCATTACTTCAAACTGCGGGCACATAAAAGGCCAAACAATCATCACTGTTTGGCCAGATGTAAGTAGTCATGCGCACTAACATCACTCTTCACGGCCAAGACCGAAGTAACACTAGCGAGTACGCCTCAAAATAGACGATCCATGTACTACCCTATTAGGTATGAAATACCCGCCACCCTCAGCCTATGTATTTACACTGATCATTTTCTGGATGACCAGCGGCTATGGAGATACTGCAACACGGGCCCCAAAAAATACAGAATCGACAACCGATTCAGCGAATACGGTCACCTTTGGTTGTGCCTTTCAACCCGACAACCCCTCTTTTCAGCGCTTAAAAAAGCATCTCACCAGCGTTTGGAATGGCTTAGGCTATGAGGTTAGCATGCAACACATGCCTCACAGCCGCGTTGGTTTTGAGCTTGAACAGGGGAGAATCGACGGCGATTGCGCCAGAGCACTTATTGAAAGCAAGCAACATAAAAATGTATTTTTCGTACGTTCCTGGGTAAAACCAAGCTACATACACGCATTTCAAGTGACTGAATTCGCCGCTGACTTCAACCCGAGGACCGACCTTAAAAACAAACGTATTGTCTTCATTCGCCGCACGCGAATCATCAATAAGTTCTTACAAGAAAAACAACTAACAGGTGTCTCCGTCACCACCCAAAAACAAGCCATAAAAATGGTCGCTGGTGGACATGCCGATGTATTAATAGGTTTTAGCGCACCCGTCGAAGGCGCCCTTGAGACGATGAAGTTTAACGGCAAACTTCACAAAACGCCCATCAGCGACCCGATCCTGATATATCTCGCCGTACACAAACGTCACCATCACCTAAAAAGTAAACTCGAGGAACAGATTGCTCGCTACCGCCAGTATTAACACAATCTACCATAGACAAAAAAGGGCCAGACAGTCGTCACTGCCCGGCCCTTTTTTGCCTGTTACGGTTAATTCTCTTCGGCCTTAAGCTAAATCACTAAAACGCCGCGCCCTACACCGCCAAAGCTCAGCACCAGCAAAATATACCATCGCACCCCAATACCTGAACCCCCCGGCAGAATCCGATTATGCTCAAGTTAAAGCGAGCGTGAAGACTGGTGCGCAGCCAAGTCATTGTGCTCACCCGGCTGGTGAGCAGGCACCATCTGCGCCAACGCTGGCTGCATGGCAGGGCTCTGCTTGAGCATGCCCTGCTCAACAATAAAGTTGATAATTTCAGCTATGCCTTTTGTGGTTTCAACATTGGCCAAAACAAACGGGCGACCGTTGCGCATCTTGCGGGTGTCTCGCTGCATCACCTCTAATGAGGCGCCGACGTGTTCGGCTATATCCACTTTATTAATGATCAGCAAGTCCGATTTGGTAATGCCCGGCCCACCCTTACGGGGAATCTTGTCGCCGGCGCACACATCAATCACATACAAGGTAAGGTCTGATAATTCCGGGCTAAAGGTAGCCGAGAGGTTATCTCCGCCGCTCTCTACCATGACCAACTCTAAAGCCGGGTGGCGATCTTGTAACTCTTTTACTGCAGCCAGATTCATGGACGCGTCTTCTCGGATCGCCGTATGCGGACAACCACCGGTCTCCACCCCCATAATACGGTCGGCTTCCAGCGCCTCATTGCGCTGTAAAAACTGCGCGTCTTCCTTGGTGTAGATATCGTTAGTGACCACGGCTATGTCGTAATGATTGCGCATGGTCTGACATATCTTTTCCAATAAAGCCGTCTTTCCCGAACCCACTGGGCCGCCAACACCAACGCGTAATACCTGTTTAGTCATTATGCTTTCCCTCTACTTCAACCCTATATCACAAAGGTTTTCTGTGTTTTTGCCCTGCAGCGTCTAGCAGGCTGTTGAAATTCGATGAATTTCGGCGCCTGATAACGAAACATGGATGTTTCGTCAAAATCAGCGACTGCTAAGTCGTTGATTTTGTGAGAAAAGAGAAAATGACACTTTTCGCTTTTCGTGTTTTGAAACAGGCAGGATGCCTTTTTCAACAACCTGCTAGGAGCGAAACAGGCGCGAATATTGTTGTTCATGTAGGCTTGATGCCATGGCGCTGCCCAATAAACTGGTTCCGATTTGATCGTCGTCAAGCAACAAAGCTTGCTCGCAAATCTCTGCCAAGAGCGGGATCAAACCCTGTAAAATTCTTTGCCCATCTGTTTGGCCCATTGGCATGGCTTTACTGGCGCAAGCGATTTGGTTTTCTGCCCAGCCCCAGGCAAAACCCAGCAAGGCTTGGGGTAAATCTATACTGGTCAGCACCGCCGCCAGCGCGCTCATGGCCACCACCGTCGGTTGCGGGCACAGGTCTAAGTACACTTGGCGCTCGACGCCCTGACCCAAGTGCCATTGAGCGTAAGCACTGCCCACCTGCACATCTTCCAGGTAGAGTTCTTTGGTCTCGCGGTAAGCCAGCAAGGATTCATTCCAAAAACACAGTGACTCCTCTGCTCCCGCTGAAGGCTTTTTAGCAGTCGCTGAAGGCTCATTAACAACCGCTGAAGGCTCTTGCCCTATCGTCTGCCAAGCGCGATAAATTCGCGCGTAGATCGGCAGATCTAACTGGCCCAAACCAAAGCGCAAGTTATCCGTGATCCAGCCCTGTACCTCTTCACGGTTACGACACCAACCACTGTCCAATGCGTATTCCAAACCTTGTGAATACGCAAAGGCGCCAACCGGCAGCGAAGGGCTGGATATTTGCAGCAAAGCCAACAAGCTGCTGGCGCTCTGCATACTGACCTCGTGCTTTCGCATCGATAAATCAGTGGGTGTGGTCATGGGTTGTTTCTAGCTCATGTGTTTTGTGGTTATGGTCATGCGAGTGACTGTGTTCGCTGCTCGGCTTCTGAGCATGACTGTAGGCGCCGTTTTCCGGCTCAAAGCTGGCCGTTTCGTGAATCACGTTAATGCCCAAACCTCGCAGCATGTCGTCGAGTACATAGTCGGTCTGAAAGCGCAGAAAACCCTCGCCTATTTGCAGAGATACATGCCGATTACCTAGGTGGTAACAACTGCGGGCAAAGAGCGTTGCATCCTGTATATAAGCGGTAGAGACATGTTCACCACTCGCTTGTACTCGCAGCAGGTCGCCCGCTGGATTGCTTAATATGGAGCCGTCGCGCAACACCTGCCCCCGCTCAATTTGAATTCCCGCCGACTCGCCCAAGCGCGTGGTTATTTTCAATCTCCCGCGTTTACGCTCATCAAAGTTCAGCAGCACACTGTCAACGCTCGCGCTAGCATTTGGTGACCCGGCTAATACTTGGGTAAAAATCTTCATATCGTTAACTCGTATCAATCTGTTTAACACTTAAAACTCAATACATGGCAACTCAACGCAAGGCGCTGTGACCTATAAAAATCGGCGCTGCAGCGTCTCAAAATAAAACGTCTCGACCCATTAGAATAGAAAGTATCGCTGCGCCAGCGGCAATTCAGTGGCCGGCTCGCAGGTTAGCTCTTCACCATCGGCGGTCACCACGTAGGTCTGCGGGTCCACCTCCAGTACCGGCTGGTAGTCATTGAGTTTCATATCCGCCTTGCTAATGGTGCGCGTATCACGCACAGCGCTGAGCTGCTTCTGTAAACCCAAGTGTTCGAGCGTGCCCTTATCCAGCGCCGCTTGAGAGACAAAGCTAATGCTGGTCTGATGCACAGCCTTGCCCATGGCGCCAAACATGGGGCGGTAGTGCACCGGCTGCGGTGTGGGTATGGACGCATTGGGGTCCCCCATCGGGGCCCCGGCAATCATGCCGCCCTTTAAAATCAAAGAGGGTTTGGTGCCGAAGAACATCGGTTTCCAGAGGACAAGGTCGGCTAACTTACCGACTTCAATCGAGCCGACCTCGTGCGACACACCCATGGTGATGGCCGGGTTGATCGCGTACTTGGCAATGTAACGCTGGCAGCGAAAGTTATCATGCCCGTCCTTGTCCTCAAGCAGCGGCCCCCTCTGCACCTTCATCTTGTGGGCCGTTTGCCACGTGCGTGTGATCACCTCACCCACTCGGCCCATGGCTTGGGAGTCAGATGAAATCATACTGAAGGCACCCAGATCGTGCAGTATGTCTTCGGCGGCGATGGTTTCACGGCGAATGCGCGAGTCTGCAAAGGCGACGTCTTCCGGAATATTTGGGTCCAGGTGGTGGCACACCATCAACATGTCTAGATGTTCGTCGACGGTATTGACCGTGTAGGGGCGTGTTGGGTTGGTCGACGATGGCAGCACATTGGGCGAACCACACGCCTTGATTATGTCCGGCGCATGGCCGCCACCGGCACCCTCGGTATGGTAGGTATGAATCACTCGGTCTTTAAAAGCCGCCAGTGTGTCTTCGACAAAACCCGACTCATTGAGCGTGTCCGTATGAATAGCAACCTGTACATCCTGCTCGTCAGCCACGGTTAAACAGTTATCGATGCAAGCGGGCGTGGTGCCCCAGTCCTCATGCAACTTTAACCCCATGGCTCCGGCTTCGACCTGCTCAGTGAGCGGGCCAGGCAAGCTCGCATTGCCCTTACCCAGAAAACCAATGTTCATCGGCAGGTCTTCTACCGCTTGTAACATCTTGCCTATATGCCATGGGCCTGGCGTACAGGTGGTGGCGTTGGTGCCCGTGGCCGGTCCAGTGCCGCCGCCGAGCATGGTGGTGATGCCGCTCATCAAAGCTTCTTCAATTTGCTGCGGGCAAATAAAATGAATGTGCGCATCGATACCACCGGGGGTGACTATCTGCCCTTCACCGGCGATGACTTCGGTACCCGGCCCCACCTCAATAGTAACGCCCTCTTGGGTATCTGGGTTGCCTGCCTTACCAATGGCCTGTATGCGCCCACCTTTAATGGCAATGTCGGCTTTAACCACGCCCCAGTAATCCAGAATCAACGCATTGGTGATGACGGTATCGGGCACATCAGCGCTCATCGCTTGGCTCTGGCCCATGCCATCTCGAATCACCTTGCCGCCACCAAATTTTACTTCTTCACCGTGCACTGTGTAGTCTTTTTCCGGTGATATAAACAACTCGGTATCACCCAAGCGCACCTTGTCGCCAACCGTAGGGCCATACATATCGACATACGCACGTCTTTCAATTTTTGCCATCTGGCGGTCTCCTGTCTACACCCGCAGGTGTGAAATCTCTTTGTCTAACTGGTATATCCACACGGCTGAGTAACAACTTGCCCAGCTAAAGTTTCCCCATGATGTCGCCGCGAAACCCATACACCTCTCGCCTACCGGCAAGTTCAACCAACTCGACGGTGCGCGTCTGGCCCGGTTCAAAACGCACGGCGGTACCGGCGGCGATGTTTAAGCGAAAACCGCGTGTACTGGGGCGATCAAACTTGAGCGCTAGGTTGGTTTCGAAGAAGTGGTAGTGGCTGCCGATCTGAATCGGGCGGTCGCCGCAATTGGCCACTTCCACTTTAAGGGTGACGCGCCCGACGTTAATTTCTATGTCGCCGGCGGCGCAGATAACTTCACCTGGGATCATGTTATTTTCCTTATTAAAACCACAATTCAATTAATCACGAACAAACCCTCAAAGCGTCAGGTGCACTGGGCAAGCTGGGCTTATGCGATCGGGTTGTGCACGGTGACTAATTTAGTGCCGTCGGGAAAGGTCGCCTCAACCTGTACGTCGTGAATCATTTCGGCGATACCGTCCATCACATCTTCGCGGCTCAATACCTGACGACCCGCGTTCATCATTTCCGCCACGCTGCGGCCGTCGCGCGCGCCCTCGACGACAAAGGAAGAGATCAACGCAATGGCTTCGGGATAGTTGAGTTTCACACCGCGGTCTTTGCGCTTCTGCGCCAGCTCGCCGGCCATAAACAGCATTAATTTATCTTTTTCTCTTGGGGATAGTTCCACACAAGGCTCCTTGTTACTGAGCGTTAATAATTGTTATCGGTTCCACCAGGGCGCCCATCACGTACGCCAGATCCGTGGCGCGCAGGCTGAACGCCCAAGTAATTTCGGACGCACCATACTCCAAATGTCTTCAAAACACTGTCGCATTTGCTCTGCTTTATTACCCAGTGCCCTGACTATAAAAACCCCAGGCTTTTGAGTGATTGCAACGCTTTGCAGACCCGCAAAACGCTCATTAAACTGTGCCTGAAATTCCAGCAAGTGGCCCGTTAGGCCTGACGCATCAGCCTCAGCCTCCGACGCAAGAATGTCGGCATTGATCACAAAGGTGCCAAACACATGGCGCCCCTGAAAACCGGCTCGACTCGTTTGCAGGTCACTCGGTGCCTCTAAGTACAAGCGATCATTAAAAAGTGGGCGATCGTTGTGGGTGATCACCAGCGATTGTTGTAATTGGCCCGCCTCAAACAACTCTTTGCTCTCAAAGCGCCCCAAGCATGTCAGCTCCCAGCCGATGTACAAACCACTGCCATCAATATCAACCCGCGTACTGAGTTCAGCTTCGGCGCCATCAAAGACTATATTTTCCTGCGGCAGATATTCCATCACCGCACCGTCTGAAACCTTGAGGCTGACGTGCTGGCCCTGTTTTAAACCGCTGATGTTGCGGTAAATCTTGCCCGCCGAAGGGGTTGTCATCAGTACCTGCGCGCGCGGCTCCAACGACACATCAATCGACAGGCAGTCCCCGCCAACCAAACCGCCCGGAGGGTGCAAGAGGTACAAGTGCAAACAACCCAACCCCTCAGGGTAGAAAGGCCGCTGTACGCGCAGCGGCCCATAGTGACTTGTCTGCCCCATCCGTGTGTGAGCATCAACCGCAACAAAGTTGCCGCAAAAACGGGCAAACCAGCGCTTCGAGTCAGAGGTTAGGTGGGATTGAACAGCAGCTGTCACGGAGTATCCAAGCGATGAAACGGAGGCAAAAAGTCGTTGAGCCCAGTATGGCAGCAGACAGAAAAAAGGGTAAATACGTCATCTGACCCATAGTGGCTGTATGAGGGAGCATTTATCATTCATATGCGAACGACACGAGCCTTCCACATCGCGATACAATGAGCGCGCCAACGATACGCCACATAGCCCAGTCATCAAGTAGCCGTGATATGCCTTCAAGCCAACATGCTCGCCCCGATATCACACCCAGCGCCGATGCCAGCCGCCCCGCACAGCAGATTTTTCGAGTGCGTCGCCACTACAACAAGTGGGTTGGCGATCAAACCCTAGAAGACTATGCATTGCGTTTTACCGCCACCGCCTCGCGGCGCTGGAGCATCGACCGCGTGGCCAAGACGGCCTTGGGCGCCACGGCCTTTTTAGCACTGGAAGCCATTGCCGCCTCGGTAACCCTCAGCTACGGCTTTTATAACACGCTCGCCGCCATGCTGGTGGTGGCGGCGGTTATCTTTATTACCGGTTTTCCCATCAGCTATTACGCGGCCAAACACGGGCTCGACATAGACCTGTTAACCCGCGGTGCGGGCTTTGGTTATCTGGGCTCAACCATCACCTCGTTGATCTACGCCTCCTTCACGTTTATTTTCTTTGCTATAGAAGCTGCAATTTTAGCCTCCGCTCTGCATGCACTACTGGGTATTCCACCCGCCATCGGTTATGTCATTTGCGCGCTGGCGGTGATCCCCATCGTCACCCACGGCATCACCGCTATCAGTAAATTTCAGGTGGGCAGCCAACCGCTATGGTTGGTCTTGCAAATCCTAGCTCTGTTCGCGGTGGCCTGGTTTGAAGTCGATCGTGTCAGTGACTGGACCCAGTACGCACCGCTGGAGCTACCCGGCAGCGCAGGTTTTGACTGGTTACTGTTCGGCGCCGCGGCGTCCATCTTCTTTGCCATGGTGGCGCAAATCGGTGAGCAGGTGGACTACCTGCGTTTCATGCCAAGCAAAACTGAGGAGAACAAAAAGCGCTGGTGGTTCTGGCTCATACTCGCAGGTCCTGGCTGGATCTTCATCGGCCTCATCAAAATGCTGCTCGGCTCGTTTCTCGCCTACCTCGCCTTCAGCGCTGGCAGCTCTATTGAGCAGGCAGCCGATCCGGTTTATATGTATCAAACCGCCTTTCATTACGTCACCAATTTCTTCACCCAATCGCCCACCATGGCACTGGTATTAGCCGGCCTGATGGTCGTGTTGTCGCAACTTAAGATCAACGTAACCAACGCTTATGCAGGTTCCATTGCCTGGTCAAACTTCTTTTCTCGGCTAACACACAGTCATCCAGGCCGTGTGGTCTGGCTGGTTTTCAACGTGGCAATTGCCTTGATTCTTATGGAACTGGGCATCTACCGAGCGCTAGAGGGCGTTCTCGGTGTATTTGCCATCATTGCGGTCAGCTGGCTGGCCAGTCTCTCGGCTGACCTGTTGATCAACAAACCTCTGGGCCTAAGCCCCAGCTACATAGAGTTTAAACGCGCGCACCTTTACGACATTAACCCGGTAGGCGTTGGTTCCATGCTACTGGCCTCCACCGCAGGCATCATCTGTTACCTCGGCCTATTTGGCGAACTGCTTAAAAATCTCGCACACTTTGTCAGCCTTGGTTGCTGCTTTGTACTGGTACCACTGATCGCCTGGGCGACCAAAAGCCGCTATTATCTGGCTCGCCAGTCGCCAGAACTAATAGAAGTGTTGGCCACTACAGCCCTATCGACACCCCACGGCCAACCCGTATCTCTCACCTGCTGTATTTGTGAAAACGCTTTTGAGCAACCGGACATGAGCCACTGCCCCGCCTATCAGGGGCCTATCTGCTCTCTGTGTTGCTCGCTCGATTCACGTTGTCTCGACAGCTGCAAACCCAAACTACAATTGCCGCAGCGCCTCGCGCAGCTCTTACAAAAACGTATGCCCGCGCCGCTTTCGCAACTGCTGGGCTCACGCTCGATCAAATTCGCCTACAGCATGATTGGTATCAGTCTGCTCAACGCTGGCCTCTTGTCGCTGGTCTATGCGCAGATGGCGCCTCAGGCTGGTGCGGCCGCTGCGCTGTTGGAGCAGACGCTCTGGACCCTCTTTTTTATTCTCTTTATCGTTTCGGGAGTTATTGCTTGGCTGTTTCTACTCACCAACGAGAGCCGCGTGGTCGCGCAACAAGAGTCCAACCGCCAAACCCAACGCCTGCTTGAAGAGATCAGTGCTCACCGCGCGACAGACCTCGCGTTGCAGCAGGCAAAAGAACAAGCTGAAAGCGCCAACGATGCCAAGAGCCGCTACCTGTCCGGCATCAGCCATGAGTTGCGCACCCCCCTGCAATCCATTCTCGGTTATGCGCAACTGCTCAGCCAAAAAAATGACATACCGGAGCAGCACCAAAAGGCGCTGCAAATCATCGAACGCAGTGGCCACTACCTGACAGACCTGATCGAGGGCCTGCTCGACATATCCAAAATTGAAGCCGGTCGCCTCGATATTCAACGCAATCAGGTTAAGTTGCCCGAGTTGATTGGTCAGCTGGTGGAGATGTTCAAACCCCAAGCCACCGCCAAGGGCGTAGAATTTTACTGCCACCTGCACAACCAATTACCCAACGTGGTGACTGCCGATGAAAAACGCCTGCGACAGATACTCATCAACCTTCTCTCGAACGCCATCAAGTACACAGAAGAAGGCCGCGTTGATTTTCACATCTACTATCGCAATCAAGTGGCGAACTTCTCGGTCATGGACACGGGTATCGGCATCCACAGTCGCGACATAGAACGAATTCTGGCTCCCTTCGAACGCGTTAATAATAGCGAGACATCCGCTCCGGGCACCGGTCTCGGTTTGACCATCGCACGCCTACTCACGGAGATCATGGGTGGCGACTTGAGCATCAAGAGCACACTCGGTAGCGGCAGCTGCTTCAGCGCATCCCTAATGCTCTCCTGGGTACAAAACCCCCACGACGAAGACTCACAGCCGCGTCAGCTCACTGGCTACAGCGGGGAGAGGAAAACCGTACTGGTGGTTGATGACCAGCCGCTGCATCGAGGCCTCATTGTTGACCTGTTGACGCCACTGGGTTTTAACGTGGTTGAGGCGCAAGACGCGTATGCCTGCCTAGAGTTGATCAAAACCATTGAGCCCGACCTATTCCTTCTCGATGTCAGCATGCCCGGCATGAACGGGCTTGAGCTGGCGAAAAAACTGCGCGAACAGGGCATCAACAGCCCCATCATCATGCTCTCGGCGGACGCTCAAGAACACCACCGTAAACCCGTCGATCTGTCGCCCCATGATTTTTACATGGTCAAACCCATCAAGAATCGCGACCTGCTCGAACACCTGGGTCAGCTACTCAAACTCGACTGGCACTTTGAAGAGCAGCGCTTAATCAGCGCCGATGACATCATTGCCCAAGCCAGTGAAGCGGCTGCGAACGTCAGCCCCGACTTTAGCGTAATACACGCACACCCCCTCAGCCGAGAGCTGCTAGCAAGCGCCGAAATCGGTTACAAAAAAGGTGTGCAGAACAGCCTAAATACCCTTAAGCAAGAAAGATTAATCAGCCAAGACGCACACGCGCAGCTACAGCAATGGGTCGACAGCATGCGCTTCGATAAAATCATTGCCCTGTTGTCGCCGGCCACCTCGGACGCGGCTCAACAGTCAGAAAACCCTTCGGATACGACACCATGAACAGCCCGTCATTAACAGAGCCCACGCGCCAAGAACAGGAAACCAGTATGCAAAACGCCATAGTGTTGGTGGTGGACGACAGTCCAGAAGCCTTAAGCCTGATCAATGACGCTTTAGAGCCACACGGCATCAGCGTACTGGTGGCGCTTGAGGGGAAACAAGCCCTGACTATTGCCCAGCGCTTGCGTCCGGATATGATTTTAATGGACGCCATCATGCCCGTACTCGATGGGTTTGAGACCTGCAAGCTGCTCAAGCAAGACCCGGATCTTGCCAGTATTCCTGTGATTTTTATGACGGGGCTTACCGACACCGACAGCATTGTGCGCGGTTTAGAAGCCGGCGGCGTCGATTACCTCACCAAACCCATTAGCCCAGCCGAGCTGCTGGCGCGCATGAAAGTGCACCTGAGCAACGCGCGCGCCACCCATAACGCCCAGCAAGCGCTGGACGCCACAGGGCAAAACTTATTTACGGTTAACCAACTGGGACAATTGCAGTGGGCTACCCCTCAAACCTACGCCCTGCTGGCCAAAGCCGCGGCGACCGAGATATGGCAAGCACAACAACTGCCAGTGCAGCTGCTGCCGCTGCTGCAGGGTCAGTTACTGCAAGGCCAGCTATTGCAGAACACGGGGCACACACCGCCATCAAGCAGACCCACATATCAGCAGGAGGTAAACCCCGCGTCCAAATCCCAAGGCGATAATGTACTCGCGCTGGCGCAGCTGGACTACCCGCTGGAAGTCACCCTAGTTGAGCAACGCTCGGAAACGGAATATCTCTGCAAGCTGATCGACGCCCTGCGCGACCCGGATGATGTACAGCTGCAAAAAGGCCTGCAGCTCACCGCGCGCGAAGCCGAAGTATTGCAGTGGATTGCCAACGGTAAAACCAACCGTGAGATAGCAGAAATTCTCGGCATTAGCCCGCGCACCATCAACAAACACCTAGAACAATTGTTTCCCAAATTAGGCGTCGAGAACCGCACCGCGGCAGCGGCCAAAGCGCTGCGAGTTCTCAATCAAAGCAGCCAGTATTAGCCGAGCGATAACCAGACAACCACCCGCAAAGCCTTATATCAACTGACTCTACCTTTGATGAACCCGGGCTCTTGAAGACTCACCCACAGGCGCATCAAATAGGCCGGAAGAGATTAGACAGGCAACGTTGAGAGCAAACACCTCGTCTCGGTGCTAGCTCAACACCGCGTCAGAAAACCACAATCCCCCTTCCCAAGCCCCTGCCAAGGGTGCACCTTCGCCGCCGATAGGACAATTTTTTCCCACAGCCCCCTACTCCGACCCATCACACCCATGCTTTCCTCATGGTTCGCTTTTTGCTTATTCATGGCAAGTAGCAGCCGACTAGACCATTCACTGGCATCAAAAATCCAAGCAGTACTGACAAATAGAGAGCAAGCACATGCAAACTGTAGGCGCTAACCCGAGCGCAGCCATGGCATCAGACACGGCTGTTCAAAAAAACAACAGGCTCAAACAAGTTCAACAATAGACACCAGCAATGACCAATCAACGGGCGCTACAGACAAGGCGACACCGACAGAGAGTGTAGAGCTGTCATCCCGAGCCAAAAAAATACAACAGCTCGGAGAAGAGTTCTTCCCTTCAGGTCCCAAGAGTATCCAAATCACGGAAGCGTTTATTACACGTTTACAGGAATACGGTTTAATCAGCGAGGGGGAAGCCAGCAGGCTCACCACCACGACTCAAGACAAAAGCAAACCCAACCAACTCACAGAGCTCACTCAATTTACCGAACGTTTAAGCGAACAACTCAAGAAATCCAACCCAGAACACAGCCTGATCAATACCTTAGAGCAAGCAAAGAGTGTCATCGACCAACTTGATATCATCCAGCCCAGCGCTATAAATATTAAAAGTGTGATCGCAGAACTGAGCCTGTACCGCCACTCAGTTGAAGCCCAGTCCCTAAGTGATGCTGACAGGTCATCGCTCAGTCAACTCGAAGCGTCGCTGACCATTGCCGACAAGCTCAGTCCAGAAAACACATCATCACAAAAAATTAACCACTACCTAACAATATTCAACCAAAACTAGGGCGTCACTGAATAATGTCGCTGTAACTCAGCCATCTGGCGAGACTGGAATCGTTCCCCCCCTAGCGAGGCCTAGATAGGAAGTCGCTTGTCGACAGGCAACCAGCCGCAACACAGCATCTAGCTGGCGAGCTTGAGGCCTAAGCAGTAGATGGCCTCACACCTGTGAGCACACGACAGCTCCGCAGAGGTTATACCGGCAATGAATAGCTGTAGAAGTTTTCCGAAACCTTTTGATAACCCAGCTTTTCATACAAACGCTGACCTAGGGTATTAGTAAATTCCGTCAGCAAATCAATTCGTGATGCCCCCTGCTCACGGGCGTATTCGCTTGCTCTGTTCATCAACAATGCGCCAACCCCTGAGCTTCTAATGTTGGCGTCTACGTAGAGGTCATAGAGTATGAATATTTTAATTGCATCTACAGAGCAGAACGAAGGGTACATCTGGACAAAACCAATCGCGGCCCCGTCATGGCGAGCCACAAAAACGCTTGATTCATCATTGCGGATTCGCTTGGAGATAAAATCACGGGCCAAATTTATATCGGGGCTGCACTTATAGAACTGTCGATACAGGTCGAATAAGTGGGCGACCTCAGAAATGTGCTCTTCGGTCGCTCTTATGATTTCCATAGCTTTGTTCCAACTCTTTGGATAGCCAGAAAACCTACAGAGCAGCGGCGAGCGGTGCATCTAGCTATTGCAGCTATTGTGCCTTTCACCTCGGCGTTTCACGAGTAGCTACCCACAAACACCTAACCCTCTGTAGCGCCAAGTTTAAGCGATCACGTAGCTGATCGCTCTACTCACGAATTACAGGTCAAGGTTACGCTTTAATACTTTTGACGATGTAATAATGCGCGACGTGCGATAAAGCTCAGGGTGCTTGTCGCTGTCCGCGTAGCGCATAGGCTCACTTGACGTTGGACTAACAAGCCAAGAGGCTTCTGGGGAGGGGTCACCCAGCTGCTTTTTAAGCGCTTGC
>Ga0209826_1000974_pt1 | contig 20382 bp, 17 predicted proteins | sample GOMGulsemesocosm_5_FD_184637 | JGI IMG/M metagenome (GOLD analysis project Ga0209826, IMG submission 184637) | Methane-oxidizing microbial communities from mesocosms in the Gulf of Mexico - GOM15C Gulf of Mexico (SPAdes) (version 2) | ecosystem: Environmental > Aquatic > Marine > Cold seeps... | reverse complement strand
CATCCCAGTCAAAAATAACTAACTTATAATGCTGCATAACTGTTCTCTACTCTCTCACTAATTTAGTCAGTAATTTCTCTAAACTTGGCTCAAGGGGAGCTTCTATCTTTAACCGTTCTTCTGTTTTAGGATGAGTAAACTCAATACTAGCTGCATGTAAAAATAAACGTTTTAAACCTTTGCTTTTCATATCAGCATCAAAAATTTCATGTCCATATTTTGAATCCATCGCGATAGAATGACCACTCACTTGACAATGAACCCTTATTTGATGCGTTCTTCCTGTTACAGGAAACGCACGAACCAAAGTTGCACCACGATAACGCTCTAATACTTTATAGCGGGTTTCAGATTCTTTACCGTTAATATTATCAACAATCACTACGCGTTCACCTGATTTAAGATCGTTTTTCTTCAACCCTTCAGTAACGCGCGTTAATTTTGTTGGCCAATGGCCTTTCACCAAAGCGTGATAAAATTTTTGTACTTTTTTATTACGTAATTGCTCATGTAAATGGCGCAGCGCAGAACGTTTTTTAGCGACAACTAAACAGCCAGACGTGTCTCTATCAAGGCGATGAACTAGCTCTAACATACGTGCATCTGGACGTAATGCTCTAAGCGCCTCGATTAACCCAAAACTTAAACCACTTCCACCATGAACAGCCATACCTGAAGGTTTGTTAATTACAATTAACCTGTCATCTTCAAACAATATTTGCTTTTCAAGGTTAGCCACAATAGTTAACCCCGTAGACACATTATCTGTTTTTTCTGACACGCGAATTGGCGCAATACGCAAAATATCATCAACAGCTAATTTATAAACAGGCTTAATACGTTTTTTATTTACCCGTATTTCGCCTTTACGCATTAAACGATATAAATGACTTTTAGGTACACCTTTTAGCGTTCTTAATAAAAAGTTATCAATCCGTTGACCAGCATCTTCAACATCAATAGTGATAAATCGTACTTTAGGTTTATCATCAGCAGGTTTATCATCAGCTTGATTATTTGCAGAGTTTGGTTTTTGTATCTCTGGTTTTTGTTTTAGTGGTTTTTGTGACATGGCTTGGCGTTTATTTGGTATAGATTCTTTCATGGGCGCAGTTTAACATACTTTTTTTGCCGTATTTTGACATTTAATCTGTTTTTTTATTGGCTTATCCTACTTTATAAGGGATAATAGGTAGGTTAATGCTTGATAAAGATTGTTTTCTTGGCAATAAACTTGTCATACAGTAGATAATGAGCATTAAATTTTAGAAGTTTTACAGAGAGACGTAAGAGGCAAACTGCGGCCACATTAGTATGCATAACCTAATCATAGGAAATTGACACGCTAATAGTACGGCCTATTGAACAACTAACGTGTGTAACTTGTTAGGAAAAGCATAAACAGTTTTTATCACTTAAAAGATACTAGCCCTGCTCCATAAAGCAATTTATTTAAATTAACTTACTTTGCAACAAACAGCTTTCATCTAACAATAAAATTAGCCATAAAAAAGTGTAAAACATCGCTAGGCAAAATTATTTTGTTAAATACCTGCAAATAAGTACGCACAGCACACTCGCTGAGCACATAAAGAAACAATAACGCTATGATTTTTGAATAAGTCATGTCATAGCTAATTAGAAACAATCAGAATTTATAACAGCTTAGCGTGGTTTGATGACACGTTAAGTTTGACACCCGTGAGGTTGACAAATAGCTGTTACATCACTACAGATTGCACTGCTTTGTGTACTTAACACTAGTGTGTTGTGACTAAAAAATGAGTCACACAAACTATGAAACGTATGTTAATAAACGCTACCCAATCAGAAGAATTGCGCGTAGCACTTGTCGATGGACAGAAACTTTACGATTTAGATATTGAAAGTCCAGGTCACGAACAAAAAAAATCAAATATATACAAAGCAAAGATCACGCGTATTGAACCTTCACTAGAGGCCGCTTTTGTTGACTATGGCGCTGATCGTCATGGCTTTTTGCCAATGAAAGAAATTGCCCGCGAATACTTCCCTAAAGGCTATACATTTCAAGGTCGTCCTAACATAAAGGATGTATTGCATGAAGGCCAAGAAGTTATTGTTCAAATAGATAAAGAAGAACGCGGCCAAAAAGGCGCAGCGTTAACTACCTTTATTAGCCTCGCAGGTAGTTATTTAGTATTAATGCCAAATAACCCTCGCGCCGGTGGTATTTCTCGTCGAATTGAAGGTGATGAGCGAACCGAATTAAAAGCCTCCCTTAGTAAATTAAACTTACCAAAAGGCATGGGATTAATTGTTCGTACTGCTGGTGTAGGTAAAGCTTACGAAGAATTAGAATGGGATTTAAGCGTATTATTGCATCATTGGAAAGCGATCAGTGATGCTGCTCAAAGCCGTAAAGCACCATTTTTGATTCATCAAGAAACAAATCTTATTTTACGTGCGATTCGTGATTATTTACGTCGTGATATTGGCGAAGTATTGATTGATCGCCCTAAAACATTTGAGAGTGTTAAAAAGCACATTGAAATAGTTCGTCCTGACTTCCTAAGCAAAATCAAACTTTATAACAGTGACGTGCCTTTATTTACGCATTATCAAATAGAAACGCAAATTGAAACTGCTTTCCAACGTGAAGTACGCTTACCTTCTGGCGGCTCAATTGTTATAGACCCAACTGAAGCAATGACTTCTATTGATATTAACTCTGCACGTGCCACCAAGGGCAGTGATATTGAAGAAACAGCGTTTAATACTAACTTAGAAGCAGCTGAAGAAGTCGCTCGTCAATTACGTTTACGTGATTTAGGCGGCCTAGTTGTTATCGATTTCATTGATATGACCCCTGTACGCCATCAACGTGAAGTAGAAAACCGTATGCGTGATTCTGTTCATCAGGACAGAGCACGTATTCAATTGGGTCGAATTTCCCGTTTTGGTTTATTAGAAATGTCACGTCAGCGTTTACGTCCGTCAATCGGCGAGACCAGCCAAGGTGTTTGTCCTCGTTGTAGCGGTACAGGTCAAGTACGTGGTGTTGAATCACTCGCTTTATCTATACTTCGTTTAATGGAAGAAGAAGCCATTAAAGAAAATACGCAACACGTACAAGCTCAAGTACCTGTGCCTGTAGCTACATATTTGCTCAATGAAAAACGTCGCTCGGTAATGCACATTGAAAAACATCATGGGGTTCGTGTATTAATCATTCCTAACCCGCATATGGATACACCGCAATACGAAGTATTACGTGTAAAGAATGATGAAACAGTGGCTAACGCAAGTTACGACATCTCAATTAAAGAAGCTGAGCTTGAAGAAGCTAAAATGCCTAAATTTGATAAAGAGGCTGCAAAACGTGATGAGCCTTTAATTCAAGCGATGGGTCAAGGTATGGCAGCACCTAAAGTAGCTCCAGTTAGCGAATCAACAAGCGCTACCGCTTTAAAGCAACCAGCACCTACTAAAGGTAATCCAACAGGTTTCTTTGCTTGGTTAAAAGGCCTATTTACTTCAGAAGAGGTAGTCAAAGAAGAAAAGGCTCCAGAAAGTAAACCTAAGCATCAAGATAACCGTGGTCAACAACGAGGTCGCCAAGGTCAACGCCGTGGCAATACACGTAACAACCGTGGTGGCAATCGTAATGATGAACGTAAGAACGAGCGAACTAATGATCGAAATGCTAAAACTGGCGATAAAAATCGTAACGCACGTGTTGATCGTGACGATGCTAACAAGCAAACGCCTAAAACTAAGGGTCAAAATCGAAAACCTGTACATGATAAAAACAAACCAGTTAAAGAAGAAGTTGTAACTGAACGTCGCCAACGCAGAACTAATCGTAAAAAAGTTCGTGTTACTAAAACCAAAGTAGAACAAGAAGCAGTAATTCACGCATCTACTGGTGATACAATAAATAAGCCTGAAATAACGGCTAAAAGCGCTAATTCAGAAGTTGTTAGTACCGACCCAGTAGTAAATGATAGTGAACAAGAGGCTACTTTAGACAATAAAGCGAACAAGGAAGAACGTTCACGCAATAGACGTTCGCCTAGACATTTACGCTCTAACGGACAGCGTAGACGCCGCGACAAAAAGCCTGAAGATGTAGTACAAGATTCATCGGTAAATGTTGCAGAAGAACATAACGAAGCTATTGAAGCTCGCTACCCTGAAACAGAGAACCTTGTAACAGAGAATTCTGTAACAGAAGTAACTGAAGTAACGGCTAAAGAAGTAGAAACAAATAAAGCTAAACCTGTTGTTTCTGAACCAATTACTTCTGCAGAGATTCAGCAAGACCTTCCACTTACTGATGTTAACGAAGAACCTGAAACTGTTGCTAATGAAGCGTCATCTGAAAGCGCAACTAAAGTACCTAGCAATAGTAACGCTGTTAATGAAACTGTTGAAGTTGAGTCTAATCAAGAAGCTGAAGGTATTGTAAGTACTGATTCTATTCAAGATGCTGTTGAACAGGATAAAACAGAAGTTAATGACGTTGTTGTTGGTGAAGTTTCAATAACTGAAGCTACAGATAAAGATAGTAGTGAAATAACTGCTGAAGCTACTAACAATGATAGTAGTGAAGTAACTGCTGAAGCTACTAACAATGATAGTAGTGAAGTTACTGCTGAAGCTACTGACAATGATAGTAGTGAAGTTACTGCTGAAAAAGAAGTTTCTGTTCAAACAGCTAAAGAGACTGAAACGGAGATTGAAGAACCAAAAGAAAAACAGAAAACTAAACCAAAGCCAAAAGCTAAAGTAAAAAAAGTTGAGGCTAAAATAACGAAAAAGTCACCTAATAAAGATAAAAAATTAGCACGACAAGTGAAAAAAGCTAATCGTTTATCTGGTCGAGCTTCTTCACCTATGATAAAAACTGAAACGATTACTACCATGAATGAAATCCCAACTAGCTTTATGGCTAATGAAGATCGTATGGCACATCAAACTTCAGGTCGCAGCGCTATCTCAACAGATGCAATCAGCAGAAGTTCTGCTGCAGCGACAAAGCCTAGCTTGTAAGCTCTTTTAAAACTTCAAGTAAATAAAAAAGCCAGTTGTTAGTAATAACAACTGGCTTTTTTCTATGTAGACTAGAATTGGTATCAAGTATAACTACTTTAACTTCTTTTCCCAGAAAAGTGCATGACCTAGCGTTGGATCAAGCTCATACCCTGAAAACCCTAATTTTTCATAAGCCTGTTTAGCAACTTTATTACCTTGTAATACTTCTAAGGTTAATTTACAACACCCCCGTTCAACCGCTATTTTCTCTACCTCTGCAAACATTTTAAGACTAATACCCATACCTCTAAATTTGGCTAATACGCCACAATCATGAATATTAATTAAAGGTTTGCAACTAAATGTAGAAAAACCTTCAACGCAATTAATAATACCTGCAGGTTCATCATCAACATAACAAAGCACAGTAAAAACATCATCACGTTTAGCTAGCGTTGCTACAAGGTTTTCCTGAACATCGGAAGCTAAAGCTTCTCCTCCCCCCATAGGATCAAGCGCATAAGCATTTAATAACATAATTAAATCTTTAGCATGCTGTTTATTTTTGTAATCTGCTTTTAACAAATCTATTGTCATATCTTTCTCTTTAACAAGGTGGAATAACTCTATGCACTATATAAAGTGCATAGAAAATATAGTTATCGAAATTAGCTGATCACTAACCATATCGCAACAACAATCATTAATGTACCTGATACTCTATTTAGACGTTTTACATTACTTTGTTGAGACAGTGCTTTACCTAGAGTTTTACCGCCTGTTGCATAGATCATCATGCAAGTAAACTCTGAGATCAAGATTACAATAACTAAAACTGAGAGCTGAGGAATAAGCGCATATTGCTTATTAATAAAAGGAGGTAATAAAGATATCATAAATGCCCATCCTTTAGGATTAGCAATTGCAGTGATCAACCCTTGGTTAAATAAACTGCGCTTGCTGATGCTTCTCGATGAATCATTACTTAATGATATTGCTAACTTTCCTTTTGAACGACACATATTAATACCAATATAAAGCAAGTAACTTGCCCCTATTAGTTTTAATACAGCAAATATTTGTGGAAACTGCAACATAATGGCAGAGACACCAATTACTGATGCTATAGCAACAGTGGCTACACCCATTAACTCTCCCCACATCATCCATACAGTGTTTCGGATACCAATTGACATACCTAAAGTCATCGCTAAGGTCATGCACATACCAGGGGTAATCGAAACAATGAAAAAAGTTGGAATAAACAGACTAAGTAAGGTGAAATCTAACAACTGAAACTCTCTACATGCTAAAGAAATGAACACAGACTTTAGCAATAAATACTTTCTTAGACAATCGGCACATTATGAATAATAGTAACTCGCAGGTTAACGTCACATTATTCATAATAAAATTATAAATAATTGCTGTTTCAACTCTAATCACCCTGCTAGAATAGCGGCAATTATATTTGTCTTCATGTAACTAAAAAACAATTTTGCTTATATGAGTTTTTCGGAAATTTTTAGTAATGCGTACCAGCCAATACTTACTGTCTACCTTAAAAGAAACCCCTGCTAGTGCAGAGGTAATTAGTCATCAATTAATGCTCCGTGCAGGACTTGTACGAAACCTAGCTTCAGGCTTATATACATGGTTACCGACGGGTTTACGTGTATTAAGAAAAGTTGAAAACATTGTTCGAGAAGAAATGCAGCGAGCTGGCGTTAATGAAATATTAATGCCAATGGTTCAGCCTGCTGATTTATGGGAAGAGTCAGGTCGTTTGGATGATTATGGCCCAGAGTTATTGCGATTAAATGATCGCCATAAACGCTCTTTCGTTTTAGGACCTACACATGAAGAAGTGATCACAAAGCTTGTCGGGAATGAACTTAATAGTTATAAACAATTACCGTTAGCATTATTTCAAATTCAAAATAAATTCCGAGATGAAATTCGTCCTCGTTTCGGCGTAATGCGTGGCCGTGAATTTTTAATGAAAGATGCATATTCTTTTCATTTAGGACAAGACTGTTTAGAAAAAACCTATCAAGTTATGTTCGATGCATATTGTCGTATATTTGACCGCTTAGGTTTAGATTACCGTCCTGTATTAGCTGACACCGGTTCTATCGGTGGTGATGCTAGCCATGAGTTTCATGTATTAGCTGACTCAGGCGAAGATGATATTGCTTTTAGTGATATTAGTGATTTTGCTGCCAACATTGAAAAAGCAGAAGCTTTAGCACCAACCCAAAAACGCGCTGAACCAAGTCAAGAGTTAGCAAAAGTTGCGACACCAAATGTTAAATCTATTGATGATGTTGCAACTTTCCTTGAAGTTGATATTAAAGAAACCGTTAAAACCTTACTTGTGTGTGGTATTGAAAATGAGCAAGGTGAAGTACCTATTATTGCGCTAGTACTTAGAGGTGATCATCAACTTAATGAAGTTAAAGCCGAGCACCTACCACAAATTTCAGCGCCATTAACATTTGCCACTGATGAGCAACTAATAGCAGCAGCAAATTGCAATGCTGGTTCGATTGGCCCTGTTGGCTTAACAATTGAAGTTATTGTTGATAGAAGTGCAGCACAGTTAAGTGATTTTGTTTGTGGTGCTAACGAAAATGACATCCACTATATGAACGTTAACTGGGAAAGAGATTGTTCAATCAGTGACACTGCAGACTTACGTAATGTTGTTGAAGGCGATCCAAGCCCTTGTGGGCAGGGCAATATCGTTATAAAACGTGGTATTGAGGTTGGCCATATATTCCAACTAGGCTCTAAATACGCCGAAGCTATGAATTGTGCCGTATTAAACGAAGGTGGTAAAAATCAAACCTTAACAATGGGTTGTTATGGTATTGGTGTCTCACGTATTGTTGCTGCGGCTATAGAGCAAAATCATGACAAATTTGGTATTAAGTGGCCAAAGGCTATTGCTCCTTTCCAAGTAGCTATTGTTCCAATGAATATGGCAAAGTCTGCTCGTGTAAAGGAAACAGCAGAAGCTTTGTACGAGCAGTTAATTCAATCGAACATTGAAGTTTTATTTGACGATAGAAAAGAACGTCCCGGTGTTATGTTCGCTGATCACGAGTTAATGGGCACACCATTATTATTAATTATTGGTGAACGAAATTTAGATTCACAGCAAATTGAATTAAAGAATCGTATCACGGGTGAAAAATCACTACTTGCTATTGATGATGTTATGTCGCTTTTTAAATAAATTTTAAGGCGTATTGAGAAAAGGGTCTAACCACCCTTTTTTTATGCCTAAAATTCGCCTTTTTTATGTTTTAAATTTCGACAATCAAATTTAATATGCCACTTTCAACTAAAATTGTACAAATTATCATTAAAAACTTAGCTTTAACTATTTCAATGCCCGCCATTATTAGCAACAATACATAATTAACTTAATCTTATAAAACTAAAGAAGTATATTCATCATGAAAGCTATAATAAAGTCATCTAAATTAAACAACGTTTGTTATGAAATTAGAGGACAAATAGCAGCCGAGGCACGTCGCTTAGAAGATGAAGGCCACAAAATTCTTAAACTGAATATAGGCAACCCTGCCCCTTTTGGCTTTGAAGCTCCAGACGATATATTAAAGGACGTAATACATAACTTACCTAGTTCGCAAGGTTACAGCGAATCTCAAGGCATATACTCTGCTCGTGTTGCTGTGATGCAATATTTTCAGCAGCAGGGAATTAAAGATGTTAGTGTCGATGATATTTTCATTGGCAACGGTGTTAGTGAACTTATTGTTATGTCGATGCAAGGTTTATTAAATAATGGCGATGAGGTATTAATTCCTGCGCCAGATTATCCGTTATGGACAGCTGCCGTAGCTTTATCTGGCGGTAACCCTATACATTATGTTTGTGATGATGAAAACAGTTGGTATCCTGATCTTATAGATATGGAAAGTAAAATAACGGATAAAACCAAAGCCATCGTCTTAATTAACCCAAACAACCCAACTGGCGCAGTTTACCCCGAAGAAATTCTTCAAGGTATCATTGAGCTTGCTCGAAAGCATAGCTTAATTATTTTTAGTGATGAGATTTACGATAAAATTTTATATGACGAGACTAAGCATATTCCAACAGCATCACTTACCCAAGATGTGTTTATTATTACCATGGGTGGCTTATCTAAAAATTACCGAATAGCCGGTTTTAGAGCCGGCTGGATGGTTTTCTCTGGTCCTAAAATTCACGCCGAAGATTACTTAGAAGGGTTAACAATTTTAGCTTCAATGCGCATGTGCTCTAATGTACCAAGTCAACATGCTATTCAAACCGCATTAGGCGGTTATCAAAGTATTAATGAGCTTATTTCAGGCGACGGGCGATTATTAAAACAGCGTAATGTGGCTACCACAATGATCAATGATATCGATGGTTTATCATGTCACCCAGCGATGGGAGCATTATATTTATTTGTGAAAGTAGATGCGGAAAAATTTAACATCACCAATGATGAAAAAATGATTTTAGATTTACTTAAACAAGAAAAAATATTACTTGTTCATGGTAGTGCCTTTAATATTAAAGCACAAAACTACTTCAGATTAGTATTTTTACCACATGTCGATGAATTAGTGCCTGCTATAGAAAAGTTGAAAAACTTCTTTTCAACCTACATACAAGTGTAAACATGCATAAATAATCAACGGTTAATCTGGACGAGAAAGTTCGTCCAGTGTTTGCATACAAGCTGGAAATTGAGATTGAAAAAATTCTTGTACTTCTGGTAATTGCTCACAATGTTTATTAACCCTACCCTCTAATAATTTAGCCGCATCTATAAACTCTCTATTTCCAACATTTACTTCTGATAAACTATAATGATATGCGGCTAAATCATCTGCGGCTTTAACAATAGCTTTAGTTTCCTTATCCACATTTGCTTGAATGACCAAGGGGGCCATAGCCTTATGTAAATATTCAGGTAAGCCTTCATACACCATTGAATGCTCTACTTCACTTTCTATTTTTTTTATTTGTTTGGTTAAATCAAGATTATAATATTTTAATGGGCTCGGAATATCACCAACACCTCCGGACTCAGAAGCCTCATGGTAAAGAGCCGCTAGAGCAATGGTTGAAGGATCATAACTACGATTAAATTTTATCTTACCAATTAAGGCTATTTGATGACTAATTAACGCGACTTCAAATGAATGTTGAGCACAGGTTTCAGGCTCTCTTGCAGTCATCAGAGGCCACCGTATTATTTTTCTAAGTCTTAACATCCAAGCGCTAAAACTACCTTTTTTATGATGAAACATGAAATCCTACAACTAATTATCAGGAAATTTTGCTCTAATTGCTGTAAATTCATCGAAGTTATCAATAATTATATCAACCAAAGCGGCATCAAACTTCTTATTTTTCTCGGAAATAATAAAGTCTTTAATTTGATCATCTGACCAAACCTCTTTATAACATCGTTTAGAGCCTAATGCATCAAACACATCAACAACGGCCATAATTCTTGCTTCAATGGGAATGTTTTTCCCTGCTAAGCCATCAGGATAACCGGAACCGTCCCAATTTTCATGGTGGTAATGGGCCAGCCTTCCAGCTAATTTTGACACACTAACCGTTGATTTTTGAAGAATGTCACCGCCCACTTGCGCATGAGTTTTCATGATGTCCCACTCATCACCAACAAGCTTACCTGGTTTGTGTAAAATATGTTCAGGTATCGCGATTTTTCCTAAATCATGTAATGGAGCTGCTAAACGAAGTGCTTCAACAAAGGTCTCTTCTAAGCCTAATTTTAATGCTAATAATTCACATAGCAAAGCAACACGTTTTACATGACATCCTGTTTCCTTGCTGCGTGCCTCTACGGCTTCACCTACAATAAACAACAACTCTTTTTGCGTTCTTTCAATCTCTTTCTGCTTAGTTAAACTTTCTAAAATTAAAGCTACGTTGGTTGCAAATAACTCGGCTAAACTTGCCTTGAAATGTTCATTGTCATCTTCAAACTCAATAAATAGAACAGAAGCCGCATTTACAGAAGCTTGATAATAACCCACAAAACACTGAGAATCGCTATAATGCTTTTTACTTGAGAATACTTGCTGAATTTTTTCTTTAACATCATCAGAGATATTTGAAGTCTCTAACGAGTCTGACTCACAGACATACTTACCAGTACAAGCAATAATTAAACTAGAGGAGTGTTGGTCAAAGTCAACTTGAGTCCTAGCAATATATAAGGCAGAGCTATCAACATTCATTAATGATAACAAGTGATTTAGTGCAGCCGATCCAAAAGATTTAAGTTGATCTTTTTTTAACAAGTCATGGGTAGCTTCAATTAACTTTTTAAAAGCATCTAAACTACGCTGGATCGTCATTATGTCACGATAAGCACGGATGCTAGCATATACTGTGGTAATCATTTTATTAGAGGTAAAATCTGTTTTTTCTTTATAGTCATTGATATCATAATCTTTAATGACTTTTGCTTCTGGGGCCGATCCTGCTTGCCCTGTTCTGAGTACTAAGCGTATATCTTGGTTCTTCAGATCTTCTCTTATCCATTGAACTAACTCTAAACCTGCATGGTCAGTTTCCATAACCACATCGACAAAAGCCATACAATAATCAGTCTCTTTTAACAGTTTTTCCTTAGCTTCTTCCATTGAATATACTGAAATAATTTCCAATTGACGATTTTCAATTTCTGCATCAGATAAAACCAATTTTGTCACTTGATGAACAGATTCGTCATCATCAACAACCAAAATGCGCCATTTTTTATTGGACTTGGCAGCAATTGAGTTTACACTTTCTTCTGCTTCTTCTTTAAAAATAAAGTCATTCATTTAATTAGTTTTTCTATCTCAATTAAGCCCTACTATTGAGTGTAATGCAGAAAATGAAAAAAGCATTAAAAATAAACAAAAAAAGCGACCGAAGCCGCTTTTGTATCAAAAAGATCAATTAAAATTAATGGAACTGTGTAACCACTTCATTTACCACATCTTTAATCATTGATGATGGTGCTTCTTTATCATCAGAGGTAAGTCGTTTAGTTGCCCAACCGTGCCATGCTGGTTGATGAGACTTAACATCATATACATCGATTGCTAGTTTACCTTCGGTATATTGACGAACTCGCGTTTCGGTTCCCATATGAGTTCCATACATACCACCGTAATAACCACCGTAATAACCACGTCCCCAACCAAAGCTCGAGTTATAAGTTGAAGGATAACTGCTTACTTTAATTTTATCTCTGTTACCTACAGTATAAGAAATAGCAAAGTCAGCTTCTTCTGCATTAGCCACTAATTGGTAACCTTTAGCTATAAATGCTTGTTCAATTTCTTCATCAACACGCAGTTTCATAACTGGATTAATATCTTCTGCTGGTGCCATTATTTTACCTGAAGTTAACCAAGCGAAAGTTTTATAATTTATCGTATCAACATTAGTATTTTTATCAAAATCAACTTTTGCATCATACGTACTTGAACAGCTTGCCACAACGATAACCAATGCTGTAACTAATAATCTTTTTATAATGTTCATATTTTCAATCCCTTTGTTTATTTATTCAAAGCTTAACTTAAATACTAAAATGATATTGTCATTAAATGTAACGGCAATAACTATAAATCATAATTGAGTGCTTAAATAGCAAAAACAAGTAATTAACATAATTCTTTCACTTTTTATAATAAATCAATATACGTGACTTCAATAAATTTTATCCATTATGTATTTAAAGGTTGACAGTTATTGTTAAACCCTTTAAAAATAGTATCAAGCTTTACCTTCTTACAAAACATTAGATTTATATAGTATATGTATTCAATTTTCAAAAGTAACAACTGCAGCGTCGTCCTCATGGTCGTAGTGATAGTCAAATCACTGCGGGGATTAGGTTGTTTGAAACGTTAGCTTTTAAGTAAAATAGGTAAGCAAATAAATAACCAAACCCTCGCTCTAATCTAGACCGAGGGTTTTTTATATTTTATATCGTCAATAAGACTATAGGTATCAACATGACAACAGAGCTTTTTACTGGTGCAGAAATGGTGGTTAAAGCATTATCAGCACTTAAGGTAAAGTATATTTTTGGCTACCCCGGTGGTTCAGTTTTAGATCTTTACGATGCAATTTTTCAACAAGACGAAATTGAGCATGTTTTAGTACGCCATGAACAAGCAGCTACGCATATGGCAGACGGCTATACTCGAGCTACTGGTGAAGTAGGAGTTGTTTTGGCGACTTCTGGTCCTGGAGCAACAAACTGTGTTACGGGTATTGCAACCGCATATATGGATTCAATTCCAATGGTTGTTTTAGCTGGACAAGTACCAACAACTTTAATTGGCAATGATGCCTTTCAAGAAACGGATATTGTTGGTTGTACTCGCCCTATAATTAAACACAGCTTTAATTGTCGCGATTTAGCCGAAATCCCTAATATTATTGCCAAAGCATTTTATATAGCTAATACGGGAAGACCAGGCCCAGTAGTAGTTGAGTTGCCTAAAGACTTACTTATACCACAAAACAAAGCACCATTTAACATTGAAACGAAAGTTAAAATGCGCTCATATAACCCTAACGTTAAAGGGCACCCAAAACAGATTCGTAAAGCAGCAATAGCAATAAGTGAAGCGAAAAAGTTAGTCGTATACTCTGGAGGAGGTATCGTATTAGCTGATGCCTCAGAACTTTTAACTACGTTAGTTGAAACATTAAAGGCTCCTATTACCAATACGTTAATGGGACTTGGTGGAATATCAGGTACTCATGAGAACTTTATTGGCATGCTAGGCATGCATGGTAGCTTAGAAGCTAATAAAACAATGGCCAATGCTGATGTTATTCTTGCTCTTGGTGTTCGCTTTGACGATAGAGTTACTAACAATGTTGAAAAATTCTGTCCAAATGCAACCATAATCCATGTAGATATTGACCCTACTTCAATATCAAAAACTATCAATGCACATATACCTGTAGTCGGTTTAGTTGATATTGTAATGCAGCAGTTACTTGATGAACTTAACGCAACTAATTACAACCCAGATGAAGAGGCACTGAAGGATTGGTGGCAACAAATTCATTTATGGCGTGACATGAGAAGTGTAAGTTACAAACAAGTTGAAGGTGAAAAAATAAAACCTCAACGAGTGGTAGAAGCTATGTATAGAATTACGAATGGAGAGGCTTATGTTGCTTCAGATGTAGGTCAACATCAAATGTTTGCAGCACAATATTATCCTTTTGCTAAACCTCGCCAATGGATCAATTCAGGTGGAGCCGGCACTATGGGTTTTGGACTACCCGCAGCAATGGGAGCGAAGCTTGCCTTTCCTGATAAGCATGTTATTTGCATAACTGGCGATGGTTCAATTCAAATGAATATTCAAGAACTGTCTACTTGCATGCAATACAACTTGCCTGTAGTGATCGTTACTTTAAATAATCGTTCTCTTGGCATGGTTCGTCAATGGCAAGATATGGTTTACGGAGGGAGGCACTCTTCTTCTTACATGGAATCGTTGCCTAACTTTACTAAAGTAGCAGAGGCCTACGGTCATGTAGGTATTCAAATTGACACACTTGATGAGCTAGACTCAAAATTGGAAAAAGCTTTCAGTATTAAAAATAAACTTGTTTTTGTTGATGTTCTAGTTGATGAAAAAGAGCATGTTTACCCTATGCATATTCGTCATGGTGGTATTGATGACATGTGGATTGCGAAGGGAGTAAAAGCATAATGAATTATCGAGCAAAAAATACAAATTCAATAAACAACATTAACAAATTGTGGACTGGTTTTAGAAAAAAAGGAGTTAAATCATAATGCGTCATATTTTAGCTATTTTACTGGAAAATGAACCAGGTGCTCTATCACGTATAATTGGCCTTTTTTCACAACGTGCATATAATATTGAAAGCTTAACAGTTGCCCCAACTGATGATAATAGTTTGTCTCGAATTACTATTGCTACTAGTGGCGATGATAAGGTTTTAGAGCAAATTGTAAAGCAAGTAAACAAATTGATTGATGTAATCAAAATTTCTGAATTAACTGATCGTAAACACGTTGAGCGGGAGTTATTACTCGTTAAAGTTACCGCTATGAGTGAAAAATCACGCACTGAAGTAAAACGAATTACTGATATATTTCGAGGCTCAATTATCGACATCGGTAAGCAAGTTTATACCGTAGAACTAACCGGAAGTAGTGAAAAGCTAAATGCTTTTATTGAAGTATTAAGCAACGAAACTGAGATAATTGAATCAGCTCGCTCTGGATGTGTAGGCATGGCTCGTGGAGAGAAAGCTTTAAGAGTTTAAAGCGTTAAAATTAATGTTACAAGTTGTAAAGTATAATACTTTACAACTTTATTTTATTGAGAAAAATTAATGATTAAATTAGGAAAGTATCAGCATTTTAAAGGCAGTTATTATCAAGTACTTCACCTTGCTAGACACAGTGAGACCGAAGAGTACTTAGTGGTATACCACCCTTTCGCTAATAAAGATGATATTTGGGTTCGTCCTTTAGTTATGTTTGATGAAACTATTACCAGAGATGGTAAAGACATTAAGCGCTTCAAATTCATAGAAGAGTAACTTTTAGTAAAATTAGCTAATAGAAAAAAAACTATGCTCTTGCCAATCCACTTGCTTTTGTTGCATTTGTGTAACTTCTGCAAGGTCAGGACCATGCTTTAACCAAGCTAACATTTTTTCAACTTTACCCTCTTCACCTGAAAGGAAAACTTCAACATCACCATCGGACAAATTTCTCGCGTAGCCACTTAAACCATAATCAATTGCTTTTTGCTGGCTTGATACCCGAAAATAAACACCCTGCACTTTTCCAGATACATGAGCAATGTAGCTAACATTCATTTTTTATACTCTTTATATTTTATTATAAAATAGAGTATAGACGCATTTCTTAAACAGGGAGAGAAACTAAGAAAAAAACTATGAGGAAAAACTAATTATTTATTGCCTGCTTAACTTTTTCTTTGTAACTTCGACTAACTTTTAACGCTTTACCATTTTTCAATACTAACAAATATTCACCACTGGCTTGACTACAAAATTTTTCAATATAGTTTTTATTAACAATAGTAGAGCGATGATTTCGAATAAAAATTTTTGGATCAAGATGTTCTTCAAGTTGCTTCATCGTTTTTCTTAAGATATGAGTATTTTCTTGAGGGCTTTCTTGAGTGCTCTTTGAGTTGGCACATGCATGAACACACATATAATCTCCAGCAGCATCTATCCAAATAATGTCTTTAACTGGCACTCGGCTGACTTCACCTGCGTCTTTAATAGCAAGTATATCTGAATAATGAGACATACTAACAGGTTGATTGTTGGCAAGTTCAGTTAAAATTTGTTGGCAATCATTACCCGTTACATCACTTACTAATCGTATAAGTTTAGATTTATGCTCAGCATCAGTACTCGATTTAAAATATTGTCTGACTTTATCTAATGTTTGAGAAAGGCGCTCTTCATCAGCCGGTTTTAAAATATAATCAAGAGCATGCACTTCAAAAGCTTTGATTGCATATTGGTCAAAAGCTGTCGCAAACACCACCATAGGCATTTTTAATCCTTGCTTTACGATTTCATCAATCACTTGAAAACCATTAAGTCCTGGCATTTGAATATCAAGGAACATTAAATCTACTTGATAAGCCCGTATTGCCTCAATAGCTTCTCTACCATTACAGCATTGCTCAATTATTTTAATATCATTAAAACTTTGAAGACGTATATCTAAACCTTTCCGAGCGAGGGGTTCATCGTCAACAATAATAGTGCGAAAAGTCATGGCTAAATCCTACTAGTGTGCTTTATAACAGCACTTAAGATAATTCAAATGGCATACGAATGCTAACTTTAACACCAGAAGGTGTGTTATTGGCAACAACTAGTGAGTAATTTTTTAGATATAAGGCATTTAAACGTTCGCGGGTATTAACTAATCCAACACCATTTTCTCTATATAAATTGCCATCGACTATTTCAGCGCCTGGGCCATCGTCTGCTACTTCTATCATCAAGTCATTAGCAAAATGATTAACAGAAATGGTTATACTGCCACCGGCCTCTTGTGTCGCTATTGCATGTTTGATTGCGTTTTCAGCAATAGGTTGCAAGATCATGCTTGGCACTAAAGCTTTTTCGCAGTTTTCACTAATACAAAAGTTCACTTTCAACCGTTCTTCAAAGCGAACTTTTTCTATCGCTAGGTATAGCTCTAACGCTTGAATTTCACTGCACAAGGTTACTTTTTTCATCGGATCTTTATCAAGTGAATAACGTAAAAATTCACTTAGTTTTGTTACCATACCATTAGCAGTAACATTATCTTTTAACAGTATTAATGTAGAAATTGCGTTTAGGGTATTAAACAAAAAATGGGGATTAAGCTGATATCGAAGCATTTTCAATTGAGCCTGATGGGCAACTGTATTAGCTTTTAATACATTTTGTTTTTCAACCTGTAACATTTGATAATACTTAGTACCAAAATATAAAACACTCCAACTAAGAATAATATAAAACGACCAAACACTTGATTGTGTATACATCAACCAAAAATCAGGCTTATAACCATGTTTGTATATTTCCCAGTAGTTAATATTTTTAACAACTTGCCATAAAACGCCGGTAAAATAGGAAGCAAAAACAACTACAAGGGCAATTTTAACCGGAGGGAAATTCCATACACGGCGATATAAATAACGTAGTGGAACACTGAACAACCAACCAGCATAGGCATTTAGAAAAATAATCACTACAAATATATCGCGCAAATCATGAAGTAAAGACCCCAAATAATGCACTAAAGCAAAGCCAAACCAACCAGCAGAATGAACAAACCAGAATAGGCGATTTCTATTTTCGAGTAACTCTTTCCAATTCACATAAAATCCTAGAAAGTACAATTGTTTTAAAATTCATACCTTAATTATGCGCTAGGTAACTGTTAAGTGCACTGTCTTTAGTCTTATGTTTGCAGCCGTTTATCGCTTTTTTTCAAAGAAAATGACTAAACTGACAGCATTGGCCCTAGCCGTTGACCACCGAGTAAGTGCATATGAATATGAAACACCTCTTGTCCACCATCTTCATTGCAATTAATAATTAACCGATAACCTTTTTCATCAATACCTTCTTGTTTTGCTAGTTTTTTAGCGACCGAAATCATTCGTCCCATTGTTAGCTCATCCGCATCGGTAACGTCATTGGTAGTGGGAATGTGTTTATTAGGTACAATTAAAATATGTGTGCTTACCCGTGGCGCTATATCTCTAAAAGCACTGACTAATTCATCTTGATAAAGCAAAGGGGTTGGAATTTCTTGTCTAATAATTTTAGAAAAAATAGTTTCGTCTGTCATAAAGTTCTCAAGCAATATAGGATTTATTAATAGTCTACTTTAAAAAAAATTGCGGTAAAACAACTATCAATCGTATTATTCATAAAACTTGTACAGTTCAACCACTTTTATTGACCTTAATCAACACGGCTTCTATTAAAGGTGTGACATGCTAAAGTCATCGAGTATATAACTCTTCAATCAAACTATTTGTAGGTGACAATATGGAAATAGACTTTAACGAGATCAATTATCTACAAGATCCCACGTTTCAAGAATTACATGCGGATTATGAACAATTCCTACTGTCAATGACAGGCCCTACTGTTATTGATGTAACTGGCTTAAACACTAATAAACACAGAGTAATCAACACATTACTTCAAGGTGACGAGCCGTCAGGCTTAATTGCTTTACATCGTTGGTTAACAACACGGGATAAAAGTAAGCTACCACAAACCAATTTACGGTTTATTATTTGCTCTGTGGAAGCAGCAGCAAAAAGTCCCTTATTTACAAGACGTTTTATCGAAGGGAATAGAGATATAAATCGCTGTTTTGGAGAAGCGGAACAAAAACATCAAGGGTGTTATCAAAGAGCAAAATTAATAGAGCATGCAATACGTGATGTAAAACCTGAAATGGTGATCGATCTTCACAATGCTTCTAGCCCAAGTCCTACTTTCTCAATTAGCTCGGTAATTACAACAGAGACATTGTCTTTAGCTTCATTTTTTTGCCAAACATTAATATTGTCAGATTTGCATTTAGGCTCATTAATGGAGCAGGATTTTACCTGCCCTTTCATCACAATAGAATGTGGAGGTAGTCTTGATGAACAAGCGCATGAAGTCGCTTTTGCAGGGATTAGTCATATCGCAGATTGTGAAAATATCGGCTACATACATCAAGAAAAAAATGTTGAAGTTATTTATAGACCGCTACGATTACAAACAAAAAATGGTATAAATCTTTCTTATGCAGAGCATGACGAAGGTTATAGTGGTGTCACGCTAAAAACTAATATTGAATATTTTAATTTTGGTGGTGCTAATCAAGATGAAATGATCGGTTGGATTGATGGCAATGGTATTGAAAATCTACAACTGCTGGATAAACAGGGTAATAATGTTATTGATGAATACTTTTACGCCCGAGAAAATCAGCTTGTATGTCGACAAAATTTACGCATATTCAAAGCAACGACTAATAAACAAGTTGCTTTGAATGATTGCTTGTTTTACGTGGTAAACACACCTATATCGAGCCCTAGCTAATTAATACATATTGCTTGACTGATGACTCAAGATTAATTTTTTAATACCCTATAAAAGTTAACTTAAGTCCAACAAAGGGGTAATAAATACCCCGACAATCTATTCTCACACTTTGCTAGTGAATTACCTTGGCACGTTAATATATAACTTGAGGCTCATTAATCGGTTCATCAGAAAAACTGATTGAGTTAATGTATTGTTTACTGGCATGTTCAGCACTTTCGAGTGAATTTGCATGCACTCTTGCTAATACATCAGCTCGGTTAACCCGTGTTCCAATAGGTAAGATACGATCAAACCCAACACTGTGATCAATTTTTTGATCATTGCTAATACGTCCACCACCTAAACCTACCACAGAAAAACCAATAGCTCTGGTTTGCATTGCTTCAATGTAACCATGGCGCGGTGCTAAAATCTCAATAATGTATTCTGCTTTTTTCATTGATCGCCAAGGGTTATCTAATAAGTCACTTGGGCCTCCTAACGCACTTATCATTTTACCAAAAATTTCTGCCGCCTTACCTGATGTCAAAGCATTGTCTACTTTTGATTGTGCATCCATATCATCACTGGCAATTTTGCTGTTTAATAACATCGCTTTAGCTAAAGTAACAACCACCTGATGTAATCTAGGTTCACGAAGTTTTCCAGTTAAGTATT
>Ga0209826_1000973_pt1 | contig 20398 bp, 18 predicted proteins | sample GOMGulsemesocosm_5_FD_184637 | JGI IMG/M metagenome (GOLD analysis project Ga0209826, IMG submission 184637) | Methane-oxidizing microbial communities from mesocosms in the Gulf of Mexico - GOM15C Gulf of Mexico (SPAdes) (version 2) | ecosystem: Environmental > Aquatic > Marine > Cold seeps... | reverse complement strand
AAATATATACTGCAACATTACAACCCCGTCAGGGGACACAGCTACAACAACTACCTTACGCCCAATGCGGCAGAGGCGGTTGCTTAAAAACTCCCATTGAGCTGTGCGGGATTACTTGACCACAACAATGGACACCCCGCTGGTTGAGGTTCGTAGAGCTTTTAATGTGCAGATTTTGGAATACGAGGTCTAAAACACAAGAGCGGGTGCAGCGGTAGGAACTAAAAAAACCTGAAGTACAGGACCCATCCTTTAGTGTGTTTTCTGATCAGCTGTTTTTATGGTTACTCTTCCTATAAAATTCGCCCTCTCTTTTGACACCTTTCTAATGCGACACTAAAAATGACTGATATAACGATAGCTACTCACAATGGTAAATTTCACGCTGATGATGTTTTCAGTGTCGCGGCCCTTAGGTGTATTTACCCTGCTTCCTCGCTGGTGCGCACCCGCGATCTGGAAGTGATCGGTAAAGCCGATATTGTGCTTGATGTGGGTGGCATATATGACGCCGAAGCTGGCCGTTTTGATCACCATCAGCGTGGCGGTGCTGGGGAGCGAGAAAATGGTATTCCATACTCCTCGTTTGGTTTGATCTGGAAGCAGTATGGCCTAGCGCTTTGCGCGGGTAACCAAGAAGTTGCCAACTCAGTTGATAAGGGCTTGGTCTCGACGATTGACGCGATCGATTGTGGTCATGTCGAAGGGGTTGCAACGGGCATTAGTCTTAGCCAAACCATTTCAATGTTTAACCCGACCTGGCAGGAAGACAGCCACTTTGATAGCTGCTTTGAAGAGGCTGTGGCTTTTGCCTCGCGTATTTTAACGCGCTTTATTGCCTCGGCCAGTGGCGGTGTGAACGCCAAAGACATAGTGGCGAAAGCGGTTGCAGAGGCAACAGACCCGCGAGTGATTGTGTTAGAGCAGTACACCCCTTGGAAAACTACGGTACATAGCTTATCGACAGAGGCGTTGTATGTGGTTTACCCGTCGGATTCTGGTCAGTGGCGCATTCAAACCGTACCGGTTGAGTTGGGTTCATTTGAAGACAGAAAGCCGCTGCCAAAACCCTGGGCCGGTTTATCCGATAAAGCACTGCAGGCCGTGACGGGCCTTGCTGACGCTATGTTCTGCCATAACGGTTTATTTATTGGCGGTTGTGAATCATTTGAAAGCACCATGAAGATGGCCGCCATGGCCGTTGAAGCCTAACGCTTAGGTTTCTTTATACGAGGATCTAAAGGGCGCTTTTGAACAAGAGCGTCCTCTAACAAGCCTTTGCTTTAGGTTATCTGCTCCTCTCTGCTTGCCCTCTTTTCTCTGCCCTCATCAAGCGAGCAGGTCAAACTCCTGCTGTGCCAACTCAACACCATTCACCACAACCGCTAGGCGATGCAGTCCTGGGTAGTGCTTGCGGGTCGACATGGGGCGAAAGCTTTGTCGTCGCTGGAATTCAACCTGTGTTTGGGCGTAGTCGCCCTCGGCAACCTTGAATAACTTGCGAGCCAAGCGACCATTGGCCTTCATGTAATCGATCGCGTATTCGATGCGTAATTTACCCAAAGGCCTTGCGCTAGCGGATAGCTGAAAAGCAAACTCTAACTCACCGCCGATCGACGCCTTATTGGCTGCGAGTTGAAAGTCGCTGACTGCAATACGCGATACATCGCCAAAGCCGAACAGTGCCAGCGCTTGTGGGTGCGCGCGTTTTAGCAGCGTGCGACTGCCGTGTTTAATAATCCAATCGGTTAGGGGGCTCTGCCCCTGGTATTGCTGGGCCCAATCGAGCACAACCTGAGGATTATCCTTGGCGATATCATTGAGGTTGTTGGCCACACTGCGCCGAACATAAAGGGAGTCGTCGGTGCGCAATTTCGTCAAAATAGGCAATACAGGTTCTGGGTTTTGCTTGAAGGCGGGTAGGGCGTTGGCCCAGGGCAGTCGCGGTCGGCAGCCTTCACTGGCCAAGCGCCGAACATGTTCATTTTCGTGTTCGGCCCAACGCAGCATTTGTCCCATCATGCGTTCAGTATCCTGTTGGATAAACGGCCGCACGGCAAACTCCGAGCTGGAGTATTGCGTCAGCAAGGCCAGGCTATCCATGGACTGTTGCCAGTGCAGCTGGCCGTAAACCTCAATGTATTCAGGGAAGAACATAGCCTCATAACCGCCAAAATCCTTGGCGGCGGGCAGGAGCACGTCCAGCGCCTCTTTGAACGGCAAATTAATATGCCGATGCAAACACTCGCGAATATGGCCCATGCGGGCTTTAAGTTCGCGCGCCTGCCAACCGGCATCAAACACCGCAGCTTTAAACGCTTTGCCCTTAAAGCTGCGCTGATGAGACTCCAGTGCATTGGCAAGTCTGGCAATGTATTGCTCGTTGTAACTGTTTTTTAACGGCTCTGGCATGATTGGTTCTTATTTGAGTGTTTCCACCCATTATGCCCGCCGGCTACTGACAATGTGTGTCAGTAGCCAAAGTTTTTTTACTTCTTGTTTTATGGACTGCTGTCTCTGATTTTAGCTTCTCTGCTATCGGTCGCAGAAACTTGCAGTGGCAACAGACAGTTTAACCCGTTTAATCGCCTAGACACCCCGCGCTCTGGCCGCAAGTTTCCAGTGCCATAAGTACAAGATAATGCAAATACTGATAATAATGGCTTGTAGAATAAGGCCCTGTTTGGCGAGGAATACATGGCCCGCTATGACACGTGCCTGTCTCTCTTGTCTTTGTTTAGCTACGGCTTCCTCACTGAGTTTAGGCACTGGCCGCACGCCAGAATGGCTAAGGCCTGGAGCTCCTAACATGGCGGCTGGAAGGCCTTGGGGGCCAACAAAATCATACGCAGGCTGGCCGCCATTGCCCGTGTTAATCGCTGATGCCCTAAACACCATGTTGTTGTCGTAGCCGTTTAATTGGGCGGGATTGATGGTCAGTGTTGGCGCCACGATCTTTACCGCATTAAAGACGATAAAACCTGTGGTAATCGCCCCGCACACCAAGGTCACAAAACACACCGCGAGTGCGTAAATCTTAATACTGCCATTGCTCATAGGGTAATTCCTTTACCGTGTTTTGGGTAATGTTTCTTGGGAAGTCACTCTGACTATAGCGCATGGTGGCTCAGCTCTGGTGTGACAGCTCTGGTGTGGTTACAAGGGGCCCACCGCTGCTAATGATCCGGCGCGCAAGCTGCGGCTCTTAATCATGCGGCTCTCAAACAATTCGCTGTCAATCAAGTGGCTCTCCCCTTGGTTTGTCTTCTCGATGCAGAACGTCTGAAAGGCCAGTATGGCAATCAGTGATTTTTCTTCTTTGTATTTATTCTTTCATGAAGATAGTGCGTCATGCAGACCAATACCAGCTGGTGATGTTATAGCGATAACCTCCTACACTTTCGGCGTATTGCGCGTTCAGCCTTTTTACCCAGTGTTCAGAGCCCTCTGAGAAGGGATCAAACAACACGCAGCGGTTATACAGGGGCATTATGCTGACTGGTTTTTTATCTTTGCCACGAAACACAAGTTCGCCACCCGCCTTGTGGTCCCACGTTTTATTCAGGTACAGCAACATGCACACCTCGCGGCCGGGGGAGTCATCGGCGTGTTGCTCTACAAAGTCGGAGGCGCCCAAGCGGAAATAATTGGTATTAATAGCAGGGTCCGCGACATGTATATCCGTGAGCTGCACCTGAAAGATTCGCGATAACAGGTCCATAAAAGTATCGCCGCGCAAAAACGACAAAAACTCATGGGCTATGTTGGGGGCTGGGTAATCGGTATCTGTGCTTTCGGTATTACGGGAGGGCATTTCTCGCCGCCAAACATCTCGCTGCACAAAACGCTCTTCAAGGCTGGTTTGTTGCCACTGGGCGCTGTCGACGTATAGAGCGGAGTAGGTGTGTTGTTGTGTTTGCCAATGCTGCGATTGTTGCAAGAGCCTCACAACCTCATCGAGTTTGGCTGCATCAAACAAGTTATCAATCACGACATGCTGGGGGCATGTGCTTAATAGTGACGTCCGCAGGGCCGCTAAAGCTGAGTTGCTTGTCTGCTTTTCATTTAACCACATTGAGACGATCCGCTGGTATTTAAAGACAATCACTTACAAAACGGATAATACAGGGTTGAATGACAAACCAATAGCGCAGCCACCTTTAGCGCGAAATCATTAAATACGGGTGTCGCCACTGAATTAATGTGTTTTTAGTGATCGGAATTCAGGCGGGGTGGTTGTCTAACAAACGCCGTGGCTCTGGATAGCGAGTGCCTTTCTTTGTGGTGATAGTGATGGCCTATTTGAAACCGAACCAGCGCAATGGTGACATTGAGCTGGTGGGTGTCATGGGTGGGATTGAAGCGGCCGGTCACTTTTGCGCGAGTTTATTCTGACTGTTTGTGGCCACTTGGTATGCATCCGGGTTGGCGATCCAGTACCGAGTCAGCTCTAGGTTACGTCGAGCATTCTTGGCTGTGCGGTTAATGACCAGCGCATTTTTAAAGCTTGCTTGGGCGGCTTGCAACTCACCGGAGTAGAGGTAGGCGGCGCCTAGGTTGTTGTGATCAATCCACTGTTCATTAAGCTTGCTGTATTCGATCGCTTGGCTGCAAGCCTCTATGGCCTGGTCTGCTTTTTTAAGCGAGATAAATGCCTGACAGCTCAGACCATGAAATTGCGCTTGATTCAGGCTTTCGCGCTTGTCTTCTATCATCTCTAGCGCGCGCTGTGGCTGCTGCTGTTTAAACAGTCGCTCAATTTGCTGACTGACAAAGGTCTTGTAGTTGTCAGACACACTTGCGGCCGATACGGGCAGGACGGCCAAACAGCTGATGAGAACCGCCAATAGACGATTGCGGGCAATGTTGGTGCTGGGGTTAAGTAGTTTGAACATATCGACACTCCTAGTGTGGTGTTTTGGCCGCAGAGCTTGTCAGCTGGCCGAGTTTAACTTCAGCCCTTTTGCTACCGTCCTGTTGGAAGGAAGGTTTCTCAAGGCAGTGATGATAGGTTAGTGTTTTCAAAAACGTATAGCGATGAAGATATCGAGTGGTTGCTATGCGTTTATGAAATCAACCGGTGTTTCAGGGAGGTTGGGCGTTTATAAGTGCAGGCAGGCACCACTGAATGGCACGGCTTTAATAAATAGGCTTTGGTGGTGAAGGTGGTCCGCGTATATCTGTGATTGGACGGGTTACGTGTTTCTTTGACGATAGGTGTTAGCAAGCCCAGTTAGCGCAGCGGCTACTCTGGTATCTCGAGGCTAGGCAAGCCGTGTTGAGAATAGGGGCGAGGGTGTACAGCGGTGGGATTTAAGAGGGGCGGGTTTTCTTAGAGGAGGGAAACCCCGTGTTGCTGGTAACTTGTTCGCGGCAGCTTGCTAAAGGTTACTTGATACACTGCTGAACTCAGATTTATTGCCCGATAGACCGTACGGTAGGCAACGTAGAGCTTGGTGTTGCCGACGCAGCGCGCCAAGCGGCGGCTTGTACTGGTTTCTTGGCGTTAAAACCAATGCTACTGCCATTACCGTGGCTGGCGGGTTCGCCGTCGACGGGGCTGGTGATGGCCAAGACAGCTTTGTCGTTTAAATGAAAGCAGCGGTCTAGTTCAGCCACCACACCGGCTCCGCAGCCGAAAGTACCTAAGATTGCGTCGTAGGGTTTCTTTGTTTCTTGGGCATTATTTGCGCGAGCACCTTAGTTTTGCTTACGCAGCCATTTCATCTGCAACACCAACATGACCATAAAAACGATGAAGATGGATAAGAAGGTCTTTTCAAGCAATGGGTCGGTTAACGATGTGACCACCGGCCCATCCATTGGAAAGCGGGTGAGTATCTCCGTTGCGGTGGGGAGGAGGTGAAACAAGATCGTCGCCGAATAACACAGGTTGAAGAAGTACTTGTTCCAAGATTTGAGGAACTCGGTCTTTTCGATCACCAGGCCAACCACCACCGCAAGCATCGTCAAGATGGCTAGAGCGTGGGCTGTATTAAAGCCACCATGTTTGAAGAGCGTAAGGGCAGAACCCGCGGTGACCAGTGTAGCCAGTAGATAGACTTTGCCGGTAACGGACGCCGAGCTGATCTGTTTGTTTTGCCACAGCAATTTGATGCCGCAAAAAACGGCGATCGCGCCGATGACTGTGTGCAAGACACCGATAGGGCTTAGGGGCATATTCATCTCCAACATGGTTAAGGGTAAGTTAATTGAAGGTTAATCTACAGGTTAATAAGATTGTGCGCAATCTAGTTGTGCGCTGTTTATTGCTTTGGCAGACTTAAGAGGGTTACCGCTGAGCCAGTGCAGGCAGTTTTGCATTGATTGATGACGCACCATTGATGGCAGGTGCTTCTCAAGATCATTGATTACAGGTCAAAGTATTCATAAACGTACAACGGTGAGTGTAATGAGTGGCTTGTATGTGATAATGAATGGGAACTGGTATCTATGAATGGGAGCTGGTATCTATGAATGGGCGATGGTAATGAATAGAGCGGTTGATGTCAGTGATTGGGCTGATCTGAGGATTTTTTTGGCGATTGTTGATGGCCAAACCTTAATGAACGCAGCGGATATTCTCAATATGTCGCAGCCAACGGTGGGGAGGCGCTTGGCGGGTTTTGAGGAGCGCCTAGGGCTGCCTCTATTCGTGCGCACAGGGCGGCGTATGGTGCTGACCGACAGCGCTCAAGCGATACTTGAGGGTGCACGTACGATGGAGCGGGAGATGAACGCCATCCGCCGTACCCTCGACGGTCAGAGCCAAGGGTTTTGTGGTGGGGTGACCATTAGTGCCATGGAAGGCACGGGTTCCCAGTGGTTAATTCCCGTGTTGGCATCATTAAAAGAAAAGTACCCTGATATACAGGTTGAGCTGAATATTGAATCCCGCCTGGTGGACTTACTGGGGCGTGAAGCAGACTTGGCGTTGCGTTTTGGTCGGCCGTCGCAGCTCGACCTGATCGCTCGCAAGCTCACCGATATTGAGTTTGGTGTCTATGTCTCTAAGGATTATCTGCAGGGGCTTGAGGCCATTGAAACGATGGCGGATTTGCAGCGCGTGCAGTGGGTGAGGGGGCATTTTGGCGCTGATCGAAGAGACGTCGTGTTGGACTTTATTTTACGCTCTAATCCTCAGGGGTTTGGCCTGAGTGAATATACTATTGCCATGAGCACCAGTAGCCCCACTGCGCAGTTGGCCGCCGTGCGGGCCGGTATTGGCGCGGGGGTGATATCGCACCGTTGGGCTTGCAGTGATGGCGAGCTGGTAAACCTGTTGCCCAGTTTGGTTATGGCGAATTATGAACTTTGGTTGGTGACCCATGAGGGGTTAAGGCACAGCGCTCGTATCAAAGCGGTGGCCGATCACATTGCGGAGGCGGCGTTGCGGGATCGAGCTTTGTTCGCACCACAACAAGCGCTGATGGAGTAGGTGCTCTTGATGCCAGCGCTTATCTTGAGCCAAATAATACCTTGGCAGCACTTGGCCTCTAGGTCTGGCTCCTTATTAAAGACTGCCTTCCTGCTTAGAATCGTTTATTTTATGTCGCTCCCGCCACGCCAACGGAGAGCATTGATGTCGGTGTTTGAAAGCCCTAGAAAAACCGCTGAGTTCGCCAAAACCTAATAAAATACTAATGGATGTCAAACTGAAGTTTGAGTCTCGTAGGTAGTGTTCTGCCATGTCCAGCCTAATATCGGCTTTCATTTTTCTAAAATTCAAACCCTGATCGGCCAATTCCCTCTGCAATTTTTTCGGATGCAAACCCAGTTGTTTTGCCAGAGCCGCTAGGTGGCAACTGTCTCTGTGGATGTGTCGCCGAATCCAGTGCTCTAATTTGTGAATCAGGTTGGGAGTGCTTGTTGGGTAGTTAACCCGTTGTATTTCTTCTAATTGTTGAATCTTTTTTTGCAACAGCGGACTGATCGGTTCATGTTCGTGTTCAGGTCTCAGTGGGATATCTAAAATATCCCGGTCAAACACGACGGCTGTGCGGTCTTGGTCGTAGTGTATTCGTGTACCAAATAAACGCTTTAATTGCGGTTTGAGTGTGGGCTCTGAGTAGGAGAACTGAAACTGTTGAGGTTTCCAGTGATCGTCCTTTAACAGGGATCGAACAGCAATCACCACGTGTGAGAGGGACAGTGTGGCGTATTGAAAGCTGGGCAGTTTACCCGCCATCTTGTCTTCTCTTACCATATAGGCGGTGCTCCCAGTTTCCTCTAAGTACCAGGTGCTACCACTGGAGTGTAAATGGCTGTGTTTGGAGTGCTCGGTTAAGGCCTCTCGAATCGTCGGAGCACGGTGCATCAGTAGTCGTGGTATGCCCACGGGGAAAGGCTGCTGAAGGTGGCTCAATAAACTGCTGAAATCCGCGCGATGGCTTAATCGGCTGGCTTGTTCCATCGCGCCTGTCACCGATCTATAGGGTAGCAGCAGGTCTGCTTCGGATATTAATTGGGTTGATAGGTTGTTTGACTTGAGTATTCCGGTGGCATCCAGCTCAAGGCGTGAACACAGCTCTAAAAAGCCTTCCAGCATTTCGGCGCGGATAAAGTAAGCAGGCATGGTATGGCTCTAAAACTCGAAAACAACCTAATCATAAACAAATGTCCTCTTATGGCAAGCGAATGGTTTTTTAGCTTATTAGTATGAGCCCACATAATGAGTCGATAACGACCTAAGTGAATCCCTAGAGAGGTAATACCCGTAATGTCACAAGCCGCTGCACTACCCGCTGATTTTAAACTGCCCTTAGAAATGTTTTATAAATGGGAACAGCAACAACCCAATAAAACCTGGTTCCACCAGCACGACGGGCAGCAGTGGAGTGACTACAACTGGGCGACCGTGGGCAAGACGGTTCGTAAGCTGGCCGCAGGATTGTTGGCACAAGGGCTGCAGCCGGGTGATAAGGTGGGTTTGTACTCTGAGAACACCGCCAATTGGGTCATGTGCGACCTGGCTATTATGATGGCGGGCTTGGTGAGTGTGCCCATTTACACCACCATGCCTGAAGAGAAGATTCGCTATGTGGTTGATCACAGCGAGATGAAGTTACTGCTGGTGGGCGATAACTGCGCTCTGTCGGTAGCTGAGGTCGAGTCGGCATTCAGTGCGCAGGTTAAAGTCGCCGGAATAGGCATAGGCTCCGCTCACTGGCAGGCATTACTGGATGCAGCTCCGGCGCTTGAGGGTAACCCTATGCCCCTCGCCGATGACCTTTGGACGATTGTTTATACCTCAGGCACCACCGGTTTGCCTAAAGGTGTGATGCACAGTTTTTGTACGCTTCCTTCATCTGTATTCGACCTTCAAATTCTGAACGATACCAGCCCCGAGACCCGTTACTTTTCTTGGTTGCCATTGGCGCACGTTGCCGAGCGCAGCGTGGTGGAGCTGAGCTCACTCTATAGTGGCGGCTCCATCGGTTTCAATCGAAGCAAAGAGACGTTCATTGAAGACTTGCAAGAAATCAAACCCACTTTTTTCTTTTCTGTGCCCCGTATCTGGAGTAATTTAAAAGCGGGTATTGTGGCGCAGATGGGCGAAGAAAGTTGGCAGCGTTGCTCCACCGATGCTGAGTTTGGCAAGACCATGGGTGAAACCATACTGGCGGCTATGGGCTTGGGTGAGGTTATCGTGGCGGCAACCGGCAGCGCCCCGATCCCGCCATCGGATATTAAAGCTTGGCATTGTTTGGGTATGCCTTTGTGTGAAGGATTTGGTCAGTCAGAATCCATGTCAGCGGCGTTTAACCGAATCGACAACTTTAAGTTGGGCAGCATTGGTTTGCCAATCTCGGAACGTGCAGAAATGAAAATTTCTGACGAGGGCGAATTACTTTTACGCTCGTCAGGTAATATGCTTGGGTATTACAAAGCCCCTGAAAAAACAGCAGAAACCATCGTTGATGGCTGGCTGCGAACCGGTGACAAGGCCCGTATCGATGAGGATGGCTTTGTCTTTATAACCGGCCGAGTCAAAGATATTTTTAAAACCGCGAAAGGCAAGTATGTGGCGCCAGCACCGATTGAAAACACCTTCGCTTTCTTTACGGGTGTAGAGCAATGCTGTCTAGTGGGTCGCGGTCTTCCTCAGACGGTGATGCTGGCGGTTATGGCCGAGGGTATCGTTCGTACCGACGAGTTAGATTTGGCATTACAGGCCCACTTGAAATCGATGAATGAATCGCTGGAAGCCCACGAGCGTATGTCGCACCTGGTAGTTTGCGCTGCGCCTTGGGGCATTGAGAACGGGTTGCTGACGCACACCTTGAAGGTGCTTCGAGATGATGTTGAAACGCATCACTCCAGCGGTATTCAAGAGGCCATGGCCTCTGATAAGAGTATCTATTGGGAAGTGAGCTGATTGACTGATTAGCACATGAACAGCTCTGTTTATGTGCTAAGCCTTACAGGCTTAAAAATCTTCTGTGCTGAACGCCACCACAGAAGATCACTCTCTTTCTCTTTCTCTTTCTCTTTCTCTTTCTCTTTCTCTGAGTTAAGCCAATTCTCTTCAGTCTTCAGTCTTCAGTCTTCAGTCTTCAGTCTTCAGTCTCCAGTCTCTTAAACCTTGGCGTCAGGGCGTTGAAGGTGACTTCAGAATCTCCTTGCTTACATCAGTGTTTGTGATAAGTCGCTTGCAGGACTAAAATCCAACTCCCCTACGAACGATGATGCAACAATGGCCACCAAGAACACTCTGCACCCAAGAAACCAACACAACGATGGTTATGATTTTTCCCGTCTAGTCGCTCAATCCCCGGCGCTTGAGGCTTTTGTGAAGCCCAGTCCGTCCGGGCAGCTGAGCATAGACTTCCATGATGAGAAAGCGGTTAGGGCGCTTAACAGTGCACTCTTAAAGAGCCACTACAAGGTGAACTTCTGGGATATCCCGCCCAACTACCTATGCCCCCCCATCCCTGGGCGTGTTGACTATGTTCACTACCTTGCCGACCTGTTGGCCGCTGATAACAACCAGAAAATTCCGCGTGGGCGCAATATTAAGGTGTTGGACATAGGCACGGGTGCCAACCTTGTCTACCCGCTGACAGGGCAGGCGGAGTACGGCTGGCATTTTACGGGCACGGACATAGACCCAGCTTCGATCAAGGTGGCCGAACAGATTTGTCAGTTCAATAAACTGAAAATCACCCTAAAGCTGCAAAAAAAGAGTAATGATATTTTCCGTGGCGTGATTGCCCCGCGCGATGGTTTCCACCTCACTATGTGCAACCCGCCTTTTCACGCATCATTGGACGCTGCGAGTAAGGGTACGCAGCGCAAGTTGAAAAACCTAGGTAAGACGCAGCCGCTAAGCAAGGGCAAAGCAGCCAGGCTTAACTTTGGCGGTCAAAACGCGGAGCTCTGGTGCCCCGGCGGCGAGGTGAAATTCATCGCTTTGATGATTGAGCAGAGCGTTGAGTTTGCCGAACAGTGCCTGTGGTTCACATCATTGGTATCGAAGAAAGACAACCTCAAGCCGCTCTACAAACTATTGGAGAAGGTTGGCGCAGTCGAGGTGAAAACCGTGAACATGGCGCAGGGTCAGAAAGTCAGTCGCTTTATTGCTTGGAGTTTTATCGAGAAGGGACAGCGCGGGATTTAACGACCGATTGAGGCTTATTTATTGTGCGGATCTTTTGTGACGGGCTCACCGTGGCCGATCTTTTATAGATTGCCGCGGCGGGTTTCCTGAAAAACCCAGGGAAGCCCGCTAGCTATTGTGTGTTATTTCTTACTTGACGCGGTGCAGGGCGCAGATCTTGTTGCCTGAAGGGTCGCGTAAATAGGCAAGGTAAAGATCTGCGTGGGGGCCTGCGCGCATACCGGGTGGTTCTTCACAGGTGGTGCCGCCATTGGCGAGACCCGCGGCGTGCCAAGCATCGGCTTGCTCTGGAGTTTTTGCCAGAAAACCGACGGTACTGCCATTGCCGTGGCTTGCAGGCTCACCATCAATGGGGCTGCTGAGGGCGAAGACACCGCTTTCAGTGAAGTAAAAGCAGCGGCCCATTTCGTCGATAACCCCCGGCTTGTAACCCATTGCCCCCATGGTGGCGTCGTAGAATTCTTTTGATTTTTCAACGCTGTTTGCGCCAAGCATAATATGACTGAACATCTTCAATTCCTCGTTTATATATCGCCCTCTGTACGTTAGACATTACACTGCGCACGAGTTTTGATGGCGTCGTATCTCATCGGTAAAACCCAGTTGATCATAAACACTGCGCCAGTGAATGAGTAGGTATTTCCCCCCTTGAAGGCGGCTGAGGGCTGACTCGTGAGTCAGTGGGGAAGTTGCTGGTAGTAACGCTCAACGGTCGATTTAAGTCAGGGCTGCGATATTACACCAGCATGCTATATGGGGCTGTTTACTGGAGACCTTGGTCCCCTATGACGGGTGCTTCGGCCTTTTGCTTCTATCTTTTTTACAATTGCTTGCTGGTTCGAAAGCCAGTCATTTTCCATTTTCCTTCGGACTATTTAACTCTCTCAAGTGGTTTAGTATTGTCGCCATCTTGAATGCAACCCTTTCCCTCGAATCCTCCATACGTAAACCCCATGCGTCAAATGACGCATGGGGTTTGGTCGTTTGCCGAATGGTTTATTTGCCCTAGAAAAGAATAATAGCGATAGGTCTTAAAAATAAAACAACAGGGGGAAACACCAATGATAAAAAGTAAAAAAACGTTATTGAGCCTAGCGACAGCCGCACTCGTGATGGGCAGCTTCAACGCTCAGGCCGACGATGGTTTTCAATTGAGTGAAAAGCTGGCCGTCTCTGGCTTTATTGATATGTCTTTCAGCAATGTTGACGCCGACGGTACCGACTCCAGCTCCTCTTCGGGCATAGATCAGTTTGAGTTGGATTTCCTCTACAGCTTCGACGACAAGCTTTCCGCCCAGGTGGACCTTGAATACCAAGATGGCGCAGCCGACGAGGTGGATCTAGAGCAGGCATTCATCACCTACGCCGTTAACGATCAAGTTACCGTTAAGGCCGGCCGTTTCCTCAGCTACTCCGGTTGGGAGACCGAGGAGCCAACGGGTCTTTTTCAGTACTCAGGCACCGGGTACGCGCCTATCTTCTACGGCTACTACCAGCAGGGTGTGTCGGTGATGTACAGCGGTGATGGTTACGCCTTTGCGGCCTCTGCTATTAACGATCTTGACAACCCGGAAGAGCGTGATTCAGAGCAGATGGCCATGGAATTGATGGCGGCCTTTATGCCAACCGAAGAAATCACCGTCAAAGGTTTCTACCTTTCCGACAAAATTGACGGCACGGAAGAAGACAAAGAGAAACTCAACCTTTGGGCAAGCTACGCATCTGGCCCGCTGACGCTGGCGGCTGAATTCAACAGCGCCGAGAACTCTTACGATCTGGGTTCCGAGTCAGATGGCTACCTGTTGATGGCCAACTACGCCTTCGACTCTTTCGCTCTGACGGTGCGCTACCACGATTGGGATGTGGAAGATACAAACACAGGCGCTGCACTTCAAGACATGAGCGGTATCACCATCGCCCCGAGTTTCTCACTGAGTGAAAACCTGTTGGTGGTAGTTGAGTACCGTATGGACGAAAACCAGCTGACCGGCGCCGATACCAACACCTTCGCCGTTGAAGCTCTGGTGTCCTTCTAAAGGATTTCTCGCTAAAACGTAAACTGACGCAATAATAGGAATTGATGATGAATTTTAAAAAAGTTCTGCAAATCAGTGCGCTGAGCCTCTCAGTCGCAGCAGCTATGGCCGTACAAGCCGGCGACACCATTAAAGTGGGTGTTTTACACTCATTATCTGGCAGCATGGCGATCAGTGAAACCACACTTAAAGACACCGTGTTGATGATGGTGGAAGAGCAAAACAAACAGGGCGGCCTACTGGGCAAGCAGTTGGAAGCCGTGGTTGTGGATCCGGCCTCTAACTGGCCGATGTTTGCTGAAAAAGCCCGCGAGCTGTTGACCACTGAAGAAGTGGATGTGATCTTCGGTTCTTGGACTTCGGTATCGCGTAAGTCGGCTTTACCTGTACTGGAAGAACTCAATGGTTTGATGTTCTACCCAGTTCAGTATGAAGGTGAGGAATCGTCTAAGAATATTTTCTACACAGGCGCGGCGCCAAACCAGCAGGCGATCCCTGCGGTTGATTACCTGATGAACGACCTCGAAGTTGAGCGTTGGGTCTTGGCCGGTACCGATTACGTTTATCCGCGTACCACCAATAAAATCCTCAAGGCCTACTTGAAGTCAAAAGGCGTTGCCGACAAAGACATCATGGTGAACTACACGCCGTTCAGTCACTCTGACTGGCAGAGTATCGTCTCAGACGTGAAAAAGTTCGGCAGCGAGGGCAAGAAGACGGCGGTTGTTTCCACTATTAACGGCGACGCCAACGTACCTTTCTACAAGGAACTGGCTAACCAGGGCGTCACCTCTGAGAACATTCCTGTTATTGCTTTTTCTGTGGGTGAAGAAGAATTGTCCGGTATCGACACAGGCCCACTGGTGGGTCACATGGCGGCTTGGAACTACTTCCAAAGTGTTGAAAGTGACAAAAACGAGGCTTTCGTAAATCAGTGGAAGAGTTTCATTAAAGATGACAAGCGCGTGACCAACGATCCGATGGAAGCCACATACATTGGTTTCAACATGTGGACCCAGGCGGTGACCAAAGCCGGTACCACCGATGTCGATTCTGTCGAGAAAGCCATGGTTGGTGTCAGCGTTGACAACCTCAGTGGCGGGACCTCGGTGATGAACAAGAACCACCACATCACCAAACCTGTGCTGATCGGTGAAATTCAGTCAGACGGTCAGTTTGAAGTGGTTTGGGAAACCGACGGACTCGTGGCCGGTGATGCTTGGTCTGATTTCCTGCCGGGTTCTAAGGACCTGATTGCCGATTGGAGCAGCCCACTGGAGTGTGGTAACTACAACACCAAGACCAAGAGTTGTGGTGCCGCGAAGTAAAACTTTTTACCAAGTCATTCCTCTCAGTTTGACGATCTAGTATTGCCGCTGCGTTCCTTTATTTGTGTATGTCTTTAACCGCATACTGAAATAAAGGGCGCCGCGGATTTTTTGGTAAAAGGCACCGAAAGGGGGTTCTGAATAATATATGGATGATTTTACTCGTGCATTATTCAGAGCCTTCTTGGGTTCTCAATACCGTGAAATTTGAAAGATAATGAGGTTCCAAGTGAAGCAAATTATGGCAGCCAGCTGCCTGTTATTGTTATTGCTCAGCAGTGGCGGTGTCATAGCCAATCCGGCCAGTGTTCCCAGTCAACTGACTCAGCCCTCACAGACTATTTTGGCGCAAAGTGAGCCTCAAACTGTGCAAAGCAGTACAGGAAACAGCGAGAAAGGAAGGTTCGCGGAACTCTTGCAACAGCTGACAAAAGCCAAGTTGAGTAAAGTCGTCAAGGTTCTCGAGCAGCTCGAAGCCACTGGCGATACATTGGTTCGTCCTCTTTTTCAAATTCTGCTCGACGGCGCCTTATATTACCAGCGAGATAACCTGCGTTTGTTGGCGGTTGACAAGCAGGGCGATGGCAGGCTCTTAGCCAGTGATCTTCTCAGCGGTGCAGCGCTCGGCAGCGTGCCTAAAAAAACCATCAAAAAAATCCGTGTCAATAATCGTTTGCGCGTGTACCTGCGTGGAGCACTGTCGCGCTTGGCACTAACTGATGCGGATGTAGCGGTGCGCGAGGCGGCTGTGTTGAGCATGCTTAATAAACTCAGTCCCGCCAATGTTGAAACGCTTGAAACCGCCGCCACGACTGAGGCCGATGAAGGCGTGCAAGTGTTATTAAAGCTAGCGCTGGCGATGAATACACTGAGTGAGTCCAGTCTGCGCAATGAGCGTTTGGCTGCCATTGCTGTCATGCAAGGACGCCTTGAGAGCTCGGTGAGAAATCAACTGCAAGCTTTGGTGGATAACACCGGAGAAGGCGATCTTGTCGTAAAGACGGCGGCAGAAAAAGCCTTAAAAACGATTGATGGCAAGGTCACCGCCTTTGGTTATCTTGAGCAGTTGTTCTTCGGTTTGAGTCTCGGTTCAGTGTTATTGCTTGCGGCCATTGGTCTGGCGATTACCTTCGGTGTGATGGGGGTTATTAATATGGCCCACGGCGAAATGATCATGATCGGCGCCTACGCCACCTTTGTGGTGCAGCAGTTGATGCCCAACTTCCTAGAGTACTCGATTTGGGTCGCGATTCCCGCCGCCTTTTTGACCGCGGGTCTGGTGGGTGTGTTGATTGAGCGCTGTGTGATTCGTCACTTGCATGGACGTCCGCTGGAAACACTGCTGGCGACCTTTGGTATCAGTTTAATTCTGCAGCAGGCGGTGCGCACGATCTTCTCTCCCTTAAACCAAACCGTTGTCACGCCAGAGTGGATGAGCGGTTCGATGGAAATTAATGCCGTCTTGTCGGTGACCTACAGCCGTATCTATATTTTCATCTTTGCGTTGATTGTCTTCGCCGCGCTGCAATTGATCATTAAGAAAACCTCGCTGGGTTTAAACGTGCGAGCTGTGTCACAAAACAGGAATATGGCCAAGTCCATGGGCATACGCACCGACCGCGTTGACGCGCTCACCTTTGGGTTGGGGTCGGGCATTGCCGGTATCGCTGGTGTGGCGCTCAGCCAGATCACCAATGTTGGGCCTAACCTCGGTCAGGCTTACATCATCGATTCGTTTATGGTGGTGGTGTTTGGCGGGGTGGGCAATTTATTGGGCACATTGTTTGCGGGGTTCTCGCTGGGCATTGCCAATAAATTCCTAGAACCCGCCACCGGCGCGGTGCTAGCCAACATCATCGTACTGGTGTTCATCATCTTGTTTATGCAAAAGAAACCTAAGGGCTTGTTCCCGCAAAAGGGGAGGGCGGCCGAATGAGCAACCTAAGTAATACGATCCAGAAGTACCGACTACCGGTAAACACCACCTCGATGTTTGTCATCGTATTGTTTGCCGCAACGCTGTTGGCCTCCATGGCCAATTTGTTAGTGCCGGTTGACTCGGCGCTGCACGTCAGTACCTATACCATCACGCTGTTGGGCAAGTACCTGTGCTTGGCCATGCTCGCCATGGCGGTGGATGTGGTGTGGGGTTACTGTGGCATTCTCAGTCTTGGCCACGGCGCTTTTTTTGCGCTGGGCGGCTACGGCATGGGCATGTATTTGATGCGTCAGATCGGCGATCGCGGCGTTTATGCCAACCCAGAGCTGCCGGACTTTATGGTCTTTCTCGACTGGGGCGAGCTGCCTTGGTATTGGTTGGGCATGGATAACTTTGGCTTTGCCATGTTAATGGCCTTGGCGGTACCCGGTCTGTTGGCTTTTGTGTTTGGCTGGTTGGCGTTCCGCTCCAAAGTTACCGGTGTTTATTTATCTATCATGACCCAGGCGCTAACCTACGCCTTGATGCTGGCATTTTTCCGCAACGAGATGGGTTTTGGCGGCAACAACGGACTTACCGACTTTAAAGAAATTCTCGGCTTCGACCTGCAGGCAGACAGCACCCGTGTGAGCCTATTTATGATCACCGCAGTGATGTTGGCGATAGGTTTCGCCCTGAGTCAATACATTATGAATTCACGCATGGGGCGTGTGGTACTGGCGATTCGAGACGGCGAGCCGCGCTCGCGTTTTCTTGGCTATCGCAGTGAACGCTACAAGGTGTGGCTGTTTGTCTATTCGGCGCTGCTAGCCGCCGTGGCTGGTGCCCTCTACGTGCCGCAGGTTGGCATTATTAACCCAGGTGAATTCTCACCGATTAACTCCATTGAAGTGGTGGTGTGGGTTGCGGTCGGTGGTCGGGGCACTCTTTATGGTGCAGTGATCGGTGCACTGCTGGTTAATTACGCTAAGTCGCGCTTTTCGGTGGTGATGCCAGAAGGCTGGATCTTTGCGCTGGGCGCGCTGTTTGTCTGGGTCACACTCTTTTTGCCGAAGGGCATAGTGGGCTGGGTACAGGATCGTTTTTCTTCTCTCGCCCAAGCGCCAGCGCAGAGCCAAGCGGACGATGACCTTGAGGAAGCTCGTCACGATGAGTCGATAATGATCAATAAGGAGTTGGCGCAATGAGTTTCTTTGATAAAGCGCTAGGAAGCACCCGTGAAGTCATGCGCCGTGATCAGGTGTGGCCGATGTTGATGCCCGATGCGCCCAAGGTGAACGTCGACAAGGATGTGATCCTTTATGTCGAGGGGCTTAGTGTCAGTTTCGACGGTTTTAAGGCACTCAATGATTTGAACCTGTATGTAAACGACGGTGAGTTACGCTGTCTGATTGGTGCTAACGGCGCAGGTAAGACCACGCTGATGGATGTCATCACGGGAAAAACTCAGCCGGATGAAGGTTCGGTTTACTTTGGCCAAAGCATTGATCTATTGGCACATAAGGAGCCAGAGATTGCACAGTTGGGTGTTGGCCGTAAGTTTCAACAGCCGACGGTTTTTGACGCACAAACCGTGTTTACCAACCTGGAGTTATCCTTAAAAACCAATCAAGGGGTTTGGTCGTCACTGACAGCGAAGATCAGCCCAGTGGAGAGCGAGCGCATTGATTATGTTTTGAACACTGTAGGTTTACAGGGGCAGCGTCAGTTGCTGGCCGGTGCTCTGTCCCACGGGCAAAAGCAGTGGTTGGAGATTGGTATGTTGTTGGTGTCGCAGCCGCGTTTGTTGTTGATCGATGAGCCCGTCGCCGGTATGACCGCGCAGGAAACCGAGCGCACAGCTGAGCTGTTGCAAAGCCTGGCCGGTGAGCACACGGTGATCGTGGTCGAACACGATATGGAATTTGTGCGCAGCATTGCCCGCACCGTCACCGTCTTGCACCAGGGCTCAGTATTGGCTGAGGGCAGCATGGACGAGGTGCAAAACAATAAAGATGTGATTGAAGTGTACCTGGGGAGTGAGACGTGATCAGTGTTGAAAAGGTTAACCTAAAATACGCTGACACCTCGATGCTCTGGCGGAGGCTGCAGCTATCTTTAAGTTCGTGCCCAGTCACCCAGCGGCATCAGGGCTTGGTAATGACTGAGGGCTTTATCTTGACTGGAGTGCAAAACAACAGCCAAGTGATTGAAGTGTATCTGGGGAGTGAGGCGTGATTTCAATACAAAAGCTCAATCAAAAGTACGGCGGCACGCAAATACTCTGGGATGTCGACCTAGACATAGCCCCTGGTTCGCGCACCTGCATCATGGGCCGCAATGGCGTTGGCAAAACCACGTTGCTGCGTACCTTGATGGGGCTGCTGCCCACACACAGTGGCACCATTTCATTCGAGGGCCAGCAGATTCAAAAGCAACGCCCCGAGGTGCGCCCTTATATGGGCATTGGTTATGTGCCCCAGGGGCGCGACATATTTCCCCTGCTGACGGTGGAGGAAAACCTGCAGGTGGGTTTGCCCTGTCGCAGCGATGGCGCCAAACAGATCCCTGATAAGATTTATGATCTATTTCCCGTACTAAAAGAAATGAAGCAACGCCGTGGTGGCGACCTCTCCGGCGGTCAGCAACAGCAGTTGGCCATTGGTCGCGCGCTGGTTACCGACCCCAAGGTGTTGATTTTGGATGAACCCAACGAAGGCATTCAGCCTAATATAGTAAAGCAAATTGGAGATGTGATTTTACAGCTGAATGAAGAAGATGCCCTGACGGTGATCCTGGTGGAGCAGAAGTTGGGTTTTGCCCGCCGCATTGGCCAGGAATTCCGCCTGATGGAGCGGGGCCGTGTGGTGGCGGCGGACAAGATGAATAACCTGAGCGATGAACTGATTAAGCAGCATTTGTCTGTGTAGAGCAGTATGAATCTGCAAAAGCTAGTCGGGCGGTTATCAATCGTGCCCCCTTAGCGGCTGGTTTGACCTTCGGGTTATTCCGGCCGTTTTTAGTTGGGCTAACGCTTCCTTCAGATACCTGAGCGCCACAGGCTAGCTTTGATGAGTAGAGTGACGACAGATATGAAAGGCACCACATTGGCGCACGCGATACGCACCATACCCCGGAGAGCGGTGTGCAGTCAGCCTAGATAAGCGTGTAAATAAGGAAAAACCGCCATAAGTCTTTGATTTTTATAGACGACGTATTAAGATCAACGACAAATAGGTTAAAATAGTGGATCATGAGGTCTAGTGACCATCGTTTAACCCAGTTTAAACAACCCGTTATGCTTGGCTTTATGTTGTCTCCCCAGAAATACTGGGAGGCTATTTTATAAGGTTATAGTCGTATAAATATGCTGTTAATTGTGCAAGGAGTATCTTGTAGTGCAGGAAAAAATCACCCTAGTAGTTGACTACTTAAACGAAGTAAAAACACGTTGTACCTACAATGCGGCGGCTGAAGCAATAGGTATTACGCCGCA
>Ga0209826_1000972_pt1 | contig 20403 bp, 28 predicted proteins | sample GOMGulsemesocosm_5_FD_184637 | JGI IMG/M metagenome (GOLD analysis project Ga0209826, IMG submission 184637) | Methane-oxidizing microbial communities from mesocosms in the Gulf of Mexico - GOM15C Gulf of Mexico (SPAdes) (version 2) | ecosystem: Environmental > Aquatic > Marine > Cold seeps... | reverse complement strand
TAATATTAAATATATTTGTATTTACAGTTATGAACTATGGTATTAGTTTTCAAACAAAAGTGATTCATAATCCCAATACTACTTATACCTATGATTGTAGAGATGCATTTAGAAAACCTGATAATATCCTTGGTCACACAAATTTTATTTATACAAGAACCAATTATAACAATAAATACAGCTCTATTAAAAAACAAGAATTATCAGAAGTGTGTAATATCTTATTTACAAAAGTAGAAGATGTTAAAAAAAGCATAGATATCTTAGCTTTTAAAAAAGCATACATCGTTATAAACAACAAAAAGCGTACTGCACTATCAGATCTTAATGCCTTTAGAGAAAACTATAATACAGCACTGTTTGAAAAAATAGCACAAGTTGATAGCCCTACTACCAGTCTTAAAACTCAATATCTAAAACTAAAAAAAGAGCTTGCTACAGCTACTAAAGAGCTTGAAAACAAAAAAAAGGAATTCAAAGAGAACAAAGCAGTTCAATCACTTCATACGTATGTGAAGTTAAACAAGCATATTCCTGATCTGTATAAAAAACTTATGGAAAACTATCATGAAAAAGTTAGAGTCCTTGAAATAGTATTTGTTTTACCTCTTATGTTAATATTTTTATTCTTATCAAGAAGATTTTTATTGGCTCAAAAATATATTCCTCATATTATTACTAAGAACCTATTGATAGTTACGCTAATACCTCTTACAATTAGCTCTGCATCACTTTTATATAATTATATACCACATGTATTCATTGGTAAGGTAATTAACTTCTTTTACTCTCTAGGTGTTCCTGTACTTGCTTATTATATTCTTGCAGCAATTGCTATTTTTATAGCTTACTTCCTTGTGCTTAAAATTCAACAAAATGCAAAGAGAAAAAGAGAAGAAACAAGAAATAATAAAATGTCATTTAGAATGAATTTTAATAATGATGTTTGTAATAATTGTTTAAATAAAGTAGACTATTTTGGCATGAACTTTTGTCCCCATTGTGCGGAAGAATTAAAAGTTAAATGTGATCACTGTGATGCATTAAAATTTAAATCACTTAACCATTGTTACCATTGTGGAAAATAAGATAAGAAAGGGAATTAAATGAAATTTATCGGTATTTCGGCATTCTTTATGTCTATCTCTCTTCACGCTTTAAATAGGATAGCTCCTCACGAGCCTGGTGTAAATGAATTCCCTGATATTGATATAATTTTTTTAATTGGTGTTATAGCAGCTATATTGATGTATTTGGGGTATTACTGGCTTGTATCTGACTATTTTAAAAATGAAAAGAAGAAAAAAAAAGGCAAGAAGTTCACATTATATGATTGGTTTAAATTTGAATTCTTTTTTGGTGGGAAATAAATGGAAGAACAGAGTAGCAAGATTTTCCGAAATGTGGATAAATATTCCACTACTCGACAAAAGGAACTTATCAAAGCTATTGAAAAAATAAATTGGGACACTAATTATAATCCCAATGAATTTTTAGAGCTTCTCCAGGATAATTCAGAATCTACTCGTAAATACTGGGCATTGAGCAGAATGGTTGATGGGATGAGTTATCGAACAATAATCAAATTGATAACGCCCGGATTTTTCAAATCAAATTTAAATGAAAAAGTCTTTTCTTCTATATTTCCTGCTGCAAGACAAAAATCCATAAGATTTGCCTACAGAAAAATTTACGTTAAGCTTTAGGGGCTAATCTTTACCATACCAAGTTACTAAAAGGTTGTCTATATTTTCTTTCAATTCAGGGTAGTTCTCTAAACCTCTAAAATATCTCATTGCGTGACCTTTATCATTTGCAGCATCTTCGCCCACATCATCACAACCTTGTGTAAAAGTTTTAAGGCTAAATAATATGCCATTAAGATTACTACTTCCAACAGTATCAGAGAGAAATACAATACCTTCGTATGTTACCCTTACTTGTCTATGCTGAGAATCGTCCTTTGATGCCATTAGCTTCTGGAAATTTTCAAATGTATATTCATCTTCCTTGTTTAAATCAATTGTCATATCTTCCCTTCTGAGTAAATTATTTATTAGATTACTATATCGTAAAATCACTTGCCAATACTAAATATTTTGGCGGTCCAAAATATCTGATAAAATAACCCATAAATTTCATAAAGGAGTAAAATGTCCAAAAAAAGTAGTCATAAAAAGTTAAAAAACTTTATGCTTTCAATGAATGTGAGATGTAAAAAATGGATAAAATTTAATGTACATATTGAATTAAGTTTAAATTAAGCCGTAACTTTGTTTTTGGGTATTTTAGATTTATGCCATAATTTCACAGATTTTAATTAAAGTGTTTTACTTTTTTTTAAAAATGCTCGTAGTAGTTGTATTAAGGTTCATGTTTTTTCCTTAAAAAAACTTAATATGAATTACTAATGGTGGAGCTGAAGTAGCTACGGTTTACTGTACCATCATAATCAAAACAGCAATTTAGTCCTTGGGTTAACAACCAAGGACACGTAAAACAAGACTAAATTTACTTAGGGAACATCAAATACAAAGTGATTACTTCCTTTTCCTTTTAAGAACTTCTTCATATCTGCAGACACAGGCTCATCTATGAAAAAGTCTCCAAACTTCTCTTCAAGTAGTGTCCAAAGTTTAGAAAAATAGCCCCTATTGCGAAAAAAAGGATGGAGCCAAACCCATCTCAATACCCATTTTTCTCCTTGATCTCTAATTGCATTGCTCTTTTGAAAAAGACATGCTCCATAAATTATATAGCTCTCTTCAATGCCTATAGCTGATTTATCCATATCATTTTCAGTAAAGAGTAATGCCATGTAAGGTTTCCCCAACATCCCATCATAAGGAAATGGCACACTATCATATTGTAACTCTCTTTTAAAAAAAGTTGCTATAGTATGTACATTTTTAATTAATTTATCATCTTCAGTTTGATTAGTTACTTCTATGATTCCATCAATATTAGTATGTTCGCTTGTTGTATATGGTGCGTTAATTGAATAATCCAATTATCTTCCTTTGCAATTAAAAAAATGATTTGAAAGTATACATGTAGTTATATTAAAAGTATTCAGTTGTGAGCGAAGGAGAGAATATGAAATTAGATGAGGTCTTATCAAATATTATTAGCTTAATTTTAATCCTTTTGAAGTAAAATGCTCAATTAAGATTTTATTTCATAGGAACACTTCATATGTCAAAGAGCATGAAAATAACAATAGAACCAAATAAACTTCACGAAATTGTACATAGTATCGAGGAACTTCAAAAATTACTAAATGCAATTAGAAAAAAAGAACTTACAAACGAGGACAAAGGAAAACTGTTTATACTTAACATAAAGGGGTATACTACTACTGGCTACAGCGGGACAACTCGTATATCTCATACTTGTGGATACTGCAAGAAAAAGCTACAGCCAGGTTATGATTACAATTATAAATTAGGCACAGGAGAGAGAGATTATTTTGATAAGAGAATATATTATTGTGATGAATGCAACAGTAAATCTAATATAATTCACGATATATTAGATATATATGAAACTATTGTTACCGTGGTGCATGTTACGGACGACAACACTTATGAAGTGTTTTATAAGTAAACAAGAAAAAGAAATAGTTGAACTTAAAAGTAAACTGGCTAAAAAAATAATCATGCTGATTTTCTTTCACTTGTTAACCAATCTACTTTTGAAAACTGTTCTTCGTTTACACATAGATAAATTGAGCACTTAGCTGCAGTCGGGAGAATTAAATCTACTTTAACAATATAGCTGTTCATTTGGCTTTCTAAATATGGAAGAATAATACTTTCTTTATTTACTTCTTGTGTGTCATCTTCAATAAAAGAATTGATATCATCCCTGTACTCATTTTGATTAGGGATGCTATGCCATTTTTTAAACAGCTCACTAATTATTACTTGACTCTCTTCACTCATATCTTGCTTGAAACTTTTAGCCATGATTGCCATCGAACCAAGAGAGAAAAATAAACCTTTAAATGCTTCAGGTTTTTCGTAATAACTAATAGCATCTTTGTATCTTTCTAAAAGTGCAATATCTTTTTTTGCATTAGGTTTTTGTACGTCAATTTTCAATATCTCAAATAATGATTTTCTTAGATACTTAAAAGTATACGCTGTGCTTTTAAAATCCAGTGTTATTTTTATTAAATTATGATTCATTTGAGGCCTTAATTTTTATTTGAATGTTATCATTAATAACTTACCAGACTCTAAAGTATTGCACTTTGCAATATTATATGAAATATTTTATTAAAAAACTACAAATTAATAAATTCATCAATTTAACTGTGCTTTTTTATTGACAAATAGCACTAAAGAGTGCTATTATTATATCAAGAGAAGAAGGACAAATCATGAAATTATCTACAAGTCTTACAGGTTATATTGCAACAAATGACCATTACGGTTTTTTATTAATTGGTGAATGTATAGGGAATGATATGTATGAATTTCTATTACCTCCCTTGGCAAAAATAGACCAAGATTACTTAACTGAATATTCTCGATTTCATGCAAGTGAATTTTTACTTGAGGGACTTATAGATTTAAGTATTGTTGACGGTGAGTTCAAAGACAGTATTGAATTAATAGAGCACATTGGAATGGACTACAAAGCTCCGACTAAACTTATGATTGGTTCGCCTACAGGAAAGAAAAAAACCAAGACGTATAAACAACAATGGAATACGATGGAGACAGCTAATATGCTTCGTGTTAAACAAAATGAAGCAATGTGGAATGGTTTTGGTTTTGATAATGGATTGTTTGCAGACTTTAATAATGGATTACCTTTTAATGAAGAAAATTTCTTTAACAAACTTGATGGTTTAATTGAAGATAGAATGTTTCCTGATTTCATTGTTGTCCCAGATATTATTGGCGGTGGAGTTGATTCTTTAAAATACAGTGTTGAGTTCTATTCTAGACTTGATAAATACCCTTTCGCAAAATATTTGGTTGTTCAAGATGGTATGAAAAAAGAAGACGTTGAACCTTACCTCAACAAAAACAATAACAAAGAAAACATTGAGTTTGACGGAATCTTCGTAGGTGGTGCTCCAACATTTAAAGGTTTTGGAGAAGCAAAATCTGATGAGGTTGAGTGGAAGTTACAAACAATGGAAATGTGGAACAATCTAGCACATGAATATGACAAGAGATGTCATGTAGGAAGAGTTAGTTCAATAAGAAGACTTAACTTTGCTAGAAGTATCAAAGTTGATAGTTGTGATACGTCAATAGTTAATTTCTCGCAAAAAGCATTTAAGAGATATGAACTAGCAAGTAAACAAAGCGTAATGAGCTTTTAATAAACAAAATGGAGAACCACAATGGATAAAATTACATACAAAGATGTTGTATTAGCAGCATTAAAAAAAGATGGTAAGTTTTTAAGTAAAATCAAACAACCAACGGAAGAGATGATTGTAACTGCTCTAGCAAGCAATGGTTACGCTTTAGAGTACATTAGAAACCCTACTTTAAAACATGTGAAGATTGCACTAGAAAACACTCCTTATGCTCTTAAGCACGTTCCAAACAAATATCATACAGAAGAGTTAATTTGGGAAGTACTCAAGCAAAGACATTCAGCACTGGATGATTCAGCAATTCAAACCAAAGAGATGTGTGAATACGCGGTATCAAAAAGTGGTCAAAACCTAAGAGCCGTTGAAAACCAAACTGAAGAATTAATTATGGTTGCAGTTAAAGATAATGGATACAATCTTCTATATGCAGATAAACAAACTGATGAAATCTGTTTAGAAGCTGTTAAGACTTGTTCTAATGCTCTATTCTTTACAAAAAAACAAAATCCAACGATTTGTATGGAAGCAGTTAAAAACAGTTCTGGTGCTTTACAATGCGCTAAAAAGCATACAAAAGAATTGGTACTTGAAGCAGTTAAACAAGATGGAAGAACAATTTCTCATTCAAAAATTGCTCTCACTGAAGAAATTAAACTTGCTGCAGTTAAACAAAACGGATGGGCGATTATGGATTTTACAGGTCAAACACTTGAAATTGCAACTGAAGCAGTTAATAATAGTGGTTGGATTATCAATCGAGTTGAAAAAGAATTTCTAAGCTATGAACTTTGTCTCATTGCAGTGAAGCAAAATGGAATAGCAATTAAACATGTACCCAGTGAATACATAACTGATGAATTAATACGTGAAGCAGTAAAGCAAGATGGTTCGGCACTTGATTTTATAAACAAAGACAAAATTACTCAAGAGTTAGTAAAAATTGCTTTCAAAACTTCTAAACATGCTTTAGCTTATATGGAAAATCAAACAGAAAAAGAATGTATAGAAGCAGTTAGTCAAAAAGAAAACACACTTGCTTATGTTAAAAATCAAACAGAGGCCATTTGCATTGCAGCTCTTCAACATAGCAGCTACGAAATAAGAAACGTTGAGGTTCATACAGAAAGAGTTTGCCTAGAAGCAGTCAAAGCATATTGTCAAAATTTGGATACCGTAAAAATACAAAATGAAGAGATTTGTCTTGAAGCAGTAAAGAAAGATGGAGAACTCCTAGAATATGTTAAAGATGAATTCAAAACTGCTGCAGTAATTGAAGCTGCACTTGAGAACAATGGTGGAGCATTGGCATATATTGACAATCCAACAAAGGAACAAATATTTAAAGCTGTAGGAAATAGTTATTATGTTTTTACTTGGGAAACTCATGATTTAGAAGATATATTTACTGAGAATAAACAATATCAACCCTCACTGTTTGATGAAATGTTTGCAGCGTGAAATTAGTAATTTTTAAATTAATTTCATTTGTGATAAAATAAAAACAATTAAAGGAAAATTATGGAATACGAAATAAATGTAGTGAAGTTAGCAATATGTATGTATGTACTTGTCTTTGGTTTTGCAGGCTATTTAAAAGAAGGTAGATTCGAGGCTGTTGCATTATCCATTACTGCTTCAGTTTGGGTTGCAATGTACCATATGGTAACTGAAGTAGAACTACTTTATATAGGTTGGTTTTTATTTGCCCTTATAGTAGCTTTTCTAATAAAAATAGTAGCAACATCTTCTTCTAGAATAAACACAAAAGGCAGTTATGATGATTAACAAGATAACAAAATTAGCAGTGCTCTTTACACTTACCTATTCTCAAATACTTAATGCAAACGATATTTTCGTGAACCCTTTCACAGAACAAAATCCATACAGTAAAGAAAAAATGCAAAGCACTTTTAAAAAAGAGAAAATCGAAAGATACAAACAACGTTATGGTAAAGCAGCAAGCTACGATTCAGCAGTTGGGACAATGGAAAAAATTATAAACAGAGGTAAATTGAGAGAGACAGAAATTGAACAATTACTGTATAAAGCCAAACAATACCAAAATGAATATTCACAATACCTTCTTGCAGAACTATTATTAAGAGGAATAGGACTCGAAAAAAACAGGTTAGGAGCAATCAGCTTATTGAAATTATCCGCATTGACTTACGGATATACTCCTGCATATAGCCTATTGGGGGAAACTCTTATGGAAGATGCTAAAAACACTGAAGAAGAAAAAATTGCTTTCAACTATTTAAAAAAAGCATATAATAAAGGCAATTCAAATGCAATTGTTCCATTATCAAAAGCATATTTCAACGGGAAAGGCACTCAAATAGATAAAAAAAGGGCATACGAATTACTGAGAATGCCAAGTTTATTAAAATTCCCTAGTGCCAAACTATTTATCAAAGAGAATAACATCAATGAAAGCGAATTCAATAAGAGTGTTCAGAGTGCAACAAAGACAGAGTTTGAAAGCTATCAAAAGTTAGAAAATGAAATTTTTAAAGACGGTGGACCCACAAAAGAAAAATTCGGTCAAATAGTAAAGAAAGCACAAGAGGGAGACAAGAAGTATCAACTAATATATTTCACTATGCTGCATGATGGAATACTGTTAAAAAAACAACCTAAAAAGGCAAGAAAACACACAATGAATCTTGTTAAACAAAGTTATATACCTGGAATTATTAAAATGGTTAATATGCAATATAATCTTCGTCACGGGAAAGCATTACACTATGCAAAAGAGTTGATAAGACTTAAAAATAAAGAAGGATACTATATCGCAGGTCAATTGTATTACTCAGGCTCAAGTGGGGCACAGGAAAATAAAATTATTGCTGAATCATATATAAGGAAAGCTTCTTTTATGAATCATGAAAGAGCAATAGAGTTTTACAACGATAAAAATTTAATTAAATACAAATTCGATTATTGACAATCTAAATTAATTGAGTTCCCCGGAATGCGTGATATCAACTATCTCTACTTGATGATACATTTGTTGCTTAATTTTATTCATATGTATGAAGATTTTGCAAACATGGACTTATAATTATAAACAAGTGAAGATACACTCAACTAACGTTATAATAGAAATTAGACTTTGATTAAAACTAGGGAAGAATATGTATGAACCAAATAAAATAAATATTAACAAATCGCGTGAAATATATAATAAAATTGTTCCGAAAGTTTCTGACTTTGCATCCCAAACAAAAAAAGTAAACACAAAAGAAGATAAAGAAGGGAAACCAGGTAATAAATCTAAAAATTTACTATTTGCAGAACATGAAAAATTTGTTATTGAAGAGTGCAAAAAAGTTGCCGAAGAAGTAAAAGATTCAACGAGTAACAAAATAAAGGGAAGCATCAGCATACTTAAGCGTGATAAAGCAAAGCTAGAAATGGATACTGAACCAATTTGGGAGAATAATTATTCACACAAGCAATCAAGTTCTTCAGGTGACATAGGTGAAGACATTTTTGTAAAATTCTTTAAAAAACGTTTTAATAATTTCTACCATATTAAGAAAGGAGGGTGTATAGAGTGGGACAACAATGAGTTATCGCCTCAAATTGACTTCTTAATACTAAATAAGATAACTCCTGAAGAGTATCTAGGTGACTCTGTTAAAGTGCCGCATGAGCATGTAATAGCCGCTTTTGAAGTAAAATCTACACTCGATAAGGCAGCGTTAAAAAACTCATATGAAAATATAATGATTATAAAATCATATGATTACTTATACAAGAACCACTTGACTAAACACTCTATTTATTGTGGAATAATTGGAATCAAATCAAAAATCAGCACCATTACCAATAGAAGCTTTTTTGAAAGCATTTACCAATTTAACAATGAATTTTTACATAGCAACGATTATTCTCCATCTTCGCATAAGATTCTAAAAGAAAAATTTAAGAACCTGCAAGGAAAAAGGAATAGAGAACCTTTAAATCATCCAGATATAGTTTTTACTCTAGACAATGGCTGTGTTTCAAGGAATGGAATAATTAAAAAACTAACACATACTTATACTCACATGTTCACTCTGTATGCTTATCACTTTGATAATGATGTTGATATTTTCCCAAATAACAGTGCAGTTGGATATTTCCTTAATCATTTTGCTGATTATTTAAGATCTTCAGATTTGGAAGGCTATCTAAAATATACTAATGTTCTTTTTGAGACATCTATAAAATATGGTTACACAATGTTAAGGTATCTGATGACTAACATGTCACCCAATGATTATGGATACAAATACAGTCTTTCAGATTTATCGAAAACAATATACGATAACAAAAAGTTTAGCCTATTCAATGGGGATAGCCAGTTATTACTCGGCAATTAAAGTATTATTTAAATTGTAAGTACTTAAGTCCATACCTTTTGACACAAGTTGAAATGTATACTTATTCTCCTCGATGAATGTCCACTTTTTTAACAATTTTTCATCACAATAAGTAAGCAAATCACTCATATCTGGAAATAGTGGAGTACCACTCATGCTTATGTTGTCTATTGATGAGTTTAATCCTGAGCTTATTTCATTAAGAAGCATTGACTTCATTGCATATACACTATCTCTAACTAGTTCTTCATAATACTCCAACTCATTTTCTTCATCAGTTGCACAATATGCTTCGTAAAATTTAACGGTTTTCTCATGAATGCCCACGAATTCTTTAGTTTCGAACTTTAAAGTTTTTGACAGATGCTCACAAAATGTGCATATGCCGAGAAGCCTGTCAGCTTCACTATCACTTTTAGTCATGCTGTATTCTATGTCCTTATATTTGAAAGATGTATTATTATCAAGTAAACTGCCATTTAATCTTTCCCACACTCTGATCACAACATCGTTCCATGTCACATCTATACTTTTGATGACATTTGAAGCTTTAGTTGTATTTCCTTTTCGATTTAATATATTTAAACTATCCATATATTCATCATCAGGCTTCATAATTTCGACATCAATTTTCAATTCATGAGTTTTGGCCTTATGGGTTATTTTTTTAAATCCCTTAAGTATAAATTTAATATCTTTTAATATAGAATCTAAGGGAAATTGTCCTTCATTGCCATCTCCAAACAGTTTTACGTTAGCCGTATTTAAGTATTCTTCTCCCATGCATGTGATATCAACAATCAAGACCTTGAGCAAATAGTTTGCTCCTCTATAATCAGGTTTCTCAAGAAAAAACCTAACGCCTTCACCTTCGTCATTTTCATAACCATTAAATGCATTTTCTAAAAAACTCAGTGTGTGCATTAATTCAGAACTAGGAACTTCATAATTATCAGTAACAGGAATTGCAAATTTTGAAAATTCATTTATTAATACAGCTTTTCTTGCAGTATTTTTAATATTAAGCAATTCTGTATTTGTATTAAATATGTTTAATACATCTTCCAAAGAAGTGCCACTATGTATCATTAAGCAACCAATAGCTTCTCTTTCATATCTACTATAGTTTTCACTCTTCATTATTTTAACTGCTCTATTAGTGATGCCGAGTTTTGATGCAAGAAAATTTTCTAAAATTTCTTCATTCATTTTATATTCTGTTATGAGTTCAGACATATTATTTCCTTTTTCGATTCAATTTGAAGTATTTTAAAGTAATTTTCTTCTTTTGTCAAGTAATTACATTATTTTTCATTAATAAGTGACATTAATACATTATTTTTCATTAAACTAGAGTATTTAAGAAAAATAATGTATTTTGACAACATCTTTAAAAAAATTATGCTACTATTTTAAAACTTAATATTTAAAGGATATTTATGGACTCAATCATTAACGTTATTAAGAACAAAAAGTTTAAAATTTTTACTATTAAATTAGTAACTAAAACCGAAAAAGACGCAATAGATACTTGTACAAAGATTTTAGATTTCAAAGATATGAATAAAGATACTATGAACAAGATGGAAGTTGGACTGGGACTTTCTAAACTAGATGTGACAGATGTTTTCACTAGTGTTATAATCAATTATGAGTTTAAGTCTGTAAAAGAATGTAAACACTTCGAGTCAATATTTAGTGATGAGATAAGAGATGATAACAGCAATATTATAGAAGCAATTTTTATTTTCAAAAAGAGAGTAACAAAAAAAGAATCAACTTATCATGTAAAGCTAAACTTACCTAAATGTGTTGATTCTATATTTAATCAAGATGAGATTAATTCTATCGCCATTAATAGTTATCCTAATACAAAAATAGATAGAGAACTTTACAATTATAATCTTAAAGAAGTAATATTACCACTAGATGATTTTAGTTCAGAGTTTATAGGTATAAAACTTACAAAAAAAGGAAATTTGTATATGATTCCTCAAAAGTGGCTAGATATTGAAGACCGAGCCAAAAAAGGTGCTTACAACACAAAATGGGCAATTGACATTGAAAATATAGTTGATTTTAAAGAAGGTATCGTTATAGCTTGTTTTGAAAACAGAGAAATAGAGATACCAAAAGATATCATAAAAAGGGATGGAGAATATTCTAAGTTCTTGCAGGAAGGTGAGTTCTTAGTTGATGTAGAAACACAGATGAGAGTACCTAAAGAAGTAGTAATACTAGGAGATTAAAATGATTAAGCTAGAAGATTATCTAAACATCAATGGAAAAAGCTGCTTAGTCATGCTACGGTCATTATTTACTGAAGTTGAGCAATCGAGTGTGATACACGAACAATGGGATGACCTCGAAGGAAGATGTGAAGGCATAGAAATAGGGATACATCACGCGAACAAGAGAATGATTCTTTATTCATTCAAAGAAAAAAGGGCATTTTTTGAAGACACAAAAGAGACTGCCGTGCCATTTCAAATAGACCAAATTAATAAAGTCTATAAACTGGCAGATGGAACAATGACAACGGAAGCCTTTCTCAAGAAGACCACTGAAAAATTTTACAATATGCAACATGGATTTTCAAATAATCTTAAAGAGCTGCAAAAATTATTTAATCACAGTAGAACTAAGGCTGTAGATAAAACTATTTACTCCGATTGTCCTTACTTGTATATAATCCTAAGCTTCTTTAACTCTATTTCAAAAAAAACAAAAATTATGATCAGTTCTAATGAATATAACAATGAACTTGTTAAAGCACTGGTTAGTCTTATGTCCGACTGCAAATTATTTGCTAGAGCAGAAAATGAAGTGAGCTTTTCCAATAAGCATATACTTATAAAAACAAAAGGGAAAAAAAGAGCTACGTTTAAATATAAGAGCTGTATTTACTCAAATTAATTACTAGTAAATTCCAAGAAGACACTATCAGAAAATTTAATGATACTGAATGTTGAACCATAGATAGTTGCAGGAGTGGTCACTCCTACTGACTATCTGTGAATTATTTCTTTTTTTCTAAATATAAATAAAAAAATTGCAGCTCCAAATATGACACTTCCTACATCAAACCAGAAATGATTTACCAAGTTTGCATCTCTATGATATTCTGTAAAATATGATATTCCAATTATCGCAAATGAACTCACGCAAACAAAAAGACTTGAATGCACGTTTCTTTTAGTTGGTGTATCTATTAAAGCCAGAATACCCATTATTACTAACAGTAAAAGTCCACTAAAAAAGGGTATTCCAAACACTCCATAAATAAAATGTTCTATATAAGAATGGTCATTAATGTTAAATATATTAAATGCTCTACTATATAATGCAACCATTATAAAGGGTATAGAGATACATAAATTTATAAACATATATCTGAACTTACTAATTCCTGTTACAGCTCCAAATTTAAACATTTTAAACCTTCCCTTTTTTCATTCCAGAAGGAGTGCCACAACCCAAGTAAATGGCATCTTCAAATTGAAGTTTTGCATTCTTATGTTCATTCATCTCAACATAGTAAATTTTTTTACCATTTTCAAGAATAGCAGGAGCACCTGTAAAGTTTTCAACTCCATATATCATTTTCAATGCAGGTAAGGTATAAATCTTCTCTAGTGCTTTTGCACCTTCTACACTAGACCACATGTGATAACACTTATTTGGAGTTTCGGAAAATAGTGCAGTAAAAATTCCAATTACTGCAATTAACATAATTTTTTTCATTCATTTCCTTTTAAATTTTTAGTTTCTAACTTTCTCATAATGGTTATTATCGGACATATTCTAGAGCACTGAATAAGAATCCTGTACCTTTATATTTAGGATCAACTAAATTAACTATATTTTTTCCAGAAGGGTATTCATCTGCCTTTTTACATGATTTATTAGGCAAACTATTAAGTTTACTAAGCAGTTCAATACTTTTAAATCTCTCGATAATATTAGGCTCAATTTTAATGCAGTTATAGTTAAGTCCCCATGCAGGATGTTGGAAGGTTTGAGCATTATAAGTAAGCATTTCTCCACTTAAATAATCAACAGTTTTTTCAATATTTAACAACTTATTAAATACTTTATTTAAAGGTAAATATATTCCATTGCTTCTAACGTATACATCTGTTGTAGAAAAAGTTGGATAGTTTTCTTGTCCTGAAAAAGAACTGCTTCTTAGTTTCTCCTCGTTCGCACTCACAATAGATACAATTAAAGAATCTTCAAAGCGTAAAACACCATGTATAAGTGTGGAATTTTTAACAAATATAGTTTTTGCTTTTTCATCACTCATTGATTTAAAAATTAAGACACCCTCTTCTCTGATATCAGTCAATTTTATGTTGTGAATTTTTAGTTCATCTTTGTATTCTTTATCTAAAAAATCTTCCTGATTAGCGTACACATATTTAAGGTTATTAACTAAGTCATGCAATGAAAGTTCTTCATGGTATTTAAATGTTTTTGTCTTATCGAGTTCATTTTTTGTTTTGTCAACGATTGCTTTTTCAATAGTTGCGAAAGCCTTATCTACGATTGGATTAGAGCTTTTAGTCTCGTTAAAAACAGTTTCGTACAAAAAAACAAACATTAACACTACTCCCAGTAATACGCCTATATATTTAAGATTATTCATTATATATCCTTGTTTAAAATTGATTGTGGTTTTATAAATTCTTGTTGAGGTTTAGAAAAATATATTCCTATCAGTCCTAATGACATAGCTCTAAATGCAAATAACAGTTGACTAGTAAAAGATAAATCAACTAATACTTCTAAAATAGAAAAAATACTTAACGCCACCAATGAAACTAGGGTCAGTAGTTTACAGGTGTTGTTTATTAAACTAAGTAAATATTGCATCTCTTCCCTTTATTATTAATTAATTGTTAATTATTAATACTTGATGTTATATTAACAGCATATTCTTTAATTTGTAGTTAAATTTTGTTTCGTAAACGATTTATTTTATTGAATATCATCGGTATTGTTATACGTATATTTAGCCACATCCAAAAGATAGTGATAAGCATCATCTTTATGAAAAACCCAATCATTTCCCCAAAGTGATAATTCCCAATCGTGCTTTTGACTAAGAACTTTATTCATATAAAGTACCCCTCCACCATCATCAAATTCTTTTTTCAAAGATATAAGAAGTTCATTTAATTCTTCAGTAGGTGAAAATTGACTACTTTTTTTCTCCACAATATTTTCTGTTGAAAAATATGAAATTCCTAAGCCTAAAGTCATTACACCAATAGTAATTAAAAACAACACTGCGTCTGAGCCATATTTAAAAGAAAAGATAGAACAAACAATAAAAAGCGTTGTACCTAAATAAAATAATATCTTTCCAATACTATGCATCACAAGGAATCTTTTTTAGTAGTTTATTTTTTATTACTTTATCAAATACCCATTCAGTTTCTTTAATAATGGCTTCACATTCAGTTTCAGCATATGACCAATCATTCTTACTTCTTTTACCTTTTGTTGTAGCCGAAGCTTGTTCATTTTCAAAACAAGGACACGAACTAATTGAAAATTTATATATCATTGCCCAATCTTTACATTTAAAAGCTAGTTCATAAATATTAATTAATTTGGCAGTTGGAGAATCATCAATATTGTCATGCTCGACATAACTAAGCATGTTGTTTGAATTATCTTCCACTTTTATATTACTTACTCTTTTGTCTAATACCAATCCTAGCAATGTCTCATCAATCATAATTTCTTCCCTTAAATTTAAATTGCTTTTAAATGTTTGTATTTTATCACAATTAACTTTGTAAAAGATTTACACTGATTTATGGACAAATATTAATTAATTCAATTTAAAAATTAATTTTATCTGATTAACGTTCTAAATCCACCAGATATTCGGTGCTCATTGGTGATTATTTTATTAAGTATATTTATTGAAATAAATTCTTTTTAATTTTTTAAAGTTTATTAATATAACTACCAATATAATGATTTAAATATTTCTTATTTATTCAAAAAGGCTCTAACATGGCAATTAACAGAAACTTTAATCTTGACGAATTACTAAATGTATTAACTGTAGACAATACAGATAAAAATGAAACAGCAAAAGAGTTATTTACTGTGATTGCTGACTATACTAAAACCATAGATATAAATTCGCTACCTCAATTGAAGAAAGAACCTTCACAAGAAATTAATTTTGATCAAAAAAAAACCGTACAAGGTATCCTGAAAAAAAATACTAAATTGAACCTTACTACTGCTTCCATTGTTGGAGGAGTAGGTTTTATAGTTACCATTGCACATTTTGCGCTTGACATTCAAAATAATGTTGAAGATGACCAACGCTACGCCAAAACCGCTCTTTATCAGAAGCAGGGATTAGATAATCAAAAGAAACTTATCGAGTTAGAAAAATCAAAAATTATACTCTTACATCAACTAGTTCAAGATAAAAAAGAGAAAAAATAGTTTCTCTAAATAATAAAAATAGTAAACCATTAGATGAGGAAACTGTCAATAAAATAAAATACCTTTTACAAGCAGAAGGCAATTCTCAAGTTGAAGAAAATTCAGAAAAATTCAAAATTGATGAGTATTCCTTTGTTTCCATGCAAAGATTACGTAGATACAATAACCATCATGATATTAATGCAATCATTGAGCATGCATATAGTCTGAAGAATATAAAGTTTATTAATCACCGAGCCATCTTTAATATAATGAGGTGCTACCCAAAAAACCTACGAAATATTTTAATTTATTTCCAAATTGCACTCAAGAAAAAAACATACACGCAAATTGGTAAGGACTTAAAAAAGTCCACCAGTTCTGCTATTTATTCATACGAATTATATAAACTTTATTTAGATGAAATAGAAGTAAGAGATGAAATTTTAAATCATATACAACTCTAAAATTACAAATTGCAATACAATATACTATGAAGATTTAAATCAGTTACAATCGCTTTTATAAACAAAGTTGATAGTCGAAAAGGGTTTAAAATGGAAAAGAAAACGTATATTATTGAAATTGAAGTAGATGCTAAAACTTATAAAAAACTGGAAGAGAAAACAAGTTCGACTTTCACAATGCAAAAGCTGTTTAACATAATAATTTCGAAGTATCTGGGGCAGTTCTAAGGGTTAATCTTGCTCATCTCTGATTTTGTCTGAGTTTCTATTGGTAGATACTAATTTTCTAATTTCTTCAAATTTTTTATTTAATTTCTCATTTTTAGTTTTATTTTCAAAAATACCTACACTTCTTTCTTCGAAAAAATTCATTTTGTCTAAATCAAATGCTTTTTTTCTTTCTTTCGATGCATGAGGATGAAAAACATTAAAATAGTCCTGGTTAAACTCTTTACTAAATTTATTTAACTTATCTTGTCTAAAAACAGCCACTTCTAGTATATCTTTGAATTCTGGAATTTTTTTACAAATGGAAATTATAATTTGTTTTTTATGATTGATTTCTTGCTGCCCTACTGGGTGCATAACTTGAATGGTAAGTTTTCTATCTTTATAAAATGCAAAACAAATCATTTTTAGTAAAGGCTTTGGAAGTACTGCCTTAAATAGTTTGCTTAGTGCAAAATATTTTCTTATTCTTGAAAATTCATAAGTTCCTAATAAATTACCTAGAATTTTATTTGAACTTTTAAACTGAGTATATCTACTGCTTTTAGAACCTGTTCCTATTGTACCTGCACTAGAATCAAAATAAGCAGCTTTTCTTAATTGAGATATTGTTAATTCTTCATTTTCATCCATTAACAAGCTCCATTCCAAAGTATTGGCATATCATTATCGTTTCCTCTTACTTTGTTTTCTTTTTTGCTTCATAAAAGCTATATAGTTTGCTTTTCTGACCTTATCTATAACTTCAGATGCAATTCTTTGCATTTGATTTACTAGTCCGTCATCACAACTAGAAGACTTCTCAAACATAGATATTACTTCAGTAAAATCAAAATCTATTTCTTTTAGAATTATATCCAATGAACTTGAAGTATGTCCACTTGATTGTGATACTTTCCAGTTATATTCAATTAGAAATGAAATGATACTAAATCCAATTAAGGCATCAATAACTTTACTGCCTTTTTGAAGTTTATTATTCATAACTTTTAAACATTCATTGTAGTAATACGTTAGCATAGAAGCTTGTACACCATCGTGTAAAGTATTTAAATAATCCGTTGTATTGTTGTGCTGCTCAAGAGTTGAGATAATTTTATTGACTTTTATTTGAAGTGGTTCAGAGATATCTTTTGAAAAAACATTTTCTGCACCATCATTATCATTAGCAACACTTTTTCCAGTGAGTCTACTGTGTGCAAACATCAGTAATGTTGTGATTTTTTCAGCATGAAGCTTTGAGTACTATTGAAAGTATTAACTCTTAAATTCATACTTGTTTTTTTCTCCATAAAGGATATCGCAAACCTTACGCTCATAATCTTTTAGTTTATAACTCGCAATTGATAATAACATTGAAATTCCAATATAAACTACTGAATAAAAGAACATTCCATACTCCATAGAAAACAACGAAAAGTAAGTACCAAAAATACAAATCAAAGATACAGCTAGATAAACAATCATAAAGTTGATCATGTAAAATTTTGGATAACTTTTAATCAATATGAGAAATAAACCAGTATAAACAGTAAGGGAAGTAAGTTGCATTTTGTAATACACATCAAGTTTAGAAACTTCATCAACAACATAGCTATCTTTGAGGACTAGCGAAATGAGAACAATAGTAATTATTACAAGAATTAAGAAATAGGTTTTATTTCTCATTTCAATATATTCTATTGACCTTCCATCTATATCCATTAGTGCAAACCTTTTTTTAAGTGTTGCATTATAGCCAAATAAATTTATCACTACTCAAGCCATTACAGTATGTAATCAAATTAGTGATTGTGAACCTTACTGTACATATTAAAAGAACTAATTATCTTTGTTTTAGCAGTAAGAATGAAATTTTCATATTCAGATTCTTTGAAACTTCCAGACATTAGATGCTTGATTATGCTTAACACTATTTTCATATCCGTGCAATATTTTTCATGCATCTTAGTCCATATAAACTCAATTGTTTCATCTGTAAGCATTTTATTTATTGAAGAGATAGTCAACTGACATTTCCTTGTAAACTTAATCTTATTACTCTCATCTTGAAGATATTGTTCAAAGAAATATAAGTTAACAAAAATATGTTCAAACGCAGCATCAACTGTTTTTACTGAGTTATTGTATCTTGCAAGTTGACGCTTTAAATCATTGTTCCCCAAACTAATCAACGCCTCTATGTTTTCAATACTTAAATCGACTTTTAAAGATAAGTTTTTTTTACTCGACATTTGATTCTTCTCTTCTTTTTAATTCTTTAATTCCGTTGTCTTTAAATTGTCCTGTTAAATTATCCACATACCATTCAATAGTCCCAATTGAAACATCTTTCCACATCACACCCTCATTCTTACCTGATTTAATGATTATTGTTCCGTCCCAAGCTTCTATTTCCTCTTCTTCCGTATCCTCACTACCTTCACGAACAACTAACTGCTCCTCGTGAAATAAACTACCATCTACGCATTTACTTTTAACATAAGAATAATCATCACCTAACTTATCGTAATACCTCATTTTCTTCTCAAGTAAATCTACATAAGCTTTATTTTTAAAACCACTTACTTCAGTTATAAGTAACTTGTTATCTACCAATTCTAAAAAATCTGGATGATAAATAATATGTGGAGGTTTTACGCACTCACTACTAATATTTGATGCCTTAATAGAGTACAGCTCGTTATTACTGAGAGGTTTTATAAAAACTATTCCATCTTCATAAAGTGATTTAGCATAGTTTCTTTCATAGTTACTTTCAAGAAAAGTAATGTTGGTCATATCAAAATGGATAGGAACAATATGAAATCGAACTATTATTCCCTTTTTATATATAGCAGTGTAAAAATATGGAGGATTGATATAGTTATCAAATATCTTGACAAGTTTTGATGCAATTCGTAATCGTTTAAAACCAATATTGGCTGATTTAGTCAAGTCAGTTTTCCATTGAGTACCATTTGTGTTTTCATAACGAATAGGGTTGAGTTTAACATTGACGATATCTTTATCTTTTTGAGTTGACGGATCAAGTGAAGAGATGAAATCATTTGTTATAACACCATATTCAAAATTAAAATCATTGTTCTTTTTGCAAAATTCAATAACATTCCCATATCTTGCAACATTTGCCTGTTTCATTATTTTAGAATAAGTCCAACAAAAATCATTAAAGTTAAAATTTCTAAGCTCACTTGAGTTTGCATTTTTTTTATTAAAAGCATAGGTACAAGCATCAGCAATTAAATCATCACAAAAATTGTAAAAAGTATATCTTCTAGCTTCTTCATCAGTATCTCTTTTAGCTGTAGATTTAGAGCTTGTTCCATCTTCTGGTTCATCAAATATCTTTGATTTATAAGTTGTTCCCTTTTCATCCACGTCTACATATTTGTCTTTTTCACTAAAGTACAAACAATAAGATTGATGAGGTTCAGACTTAGGATATCTAGCCAGTGCAAACTTTTTACCAAATTGTTTAACACTTAAGTAAAGTTCTTTGGTCATATCACACTTACATCTAATACTATGATGAACTTTA
>Ga0209826_1000971_pt1 | contig 20404 bp, 17 predicted proteins | sample GOMGulsemesocosm_5_FD_184637 | JGI IMG/M metagenome (GOLD analysis project Ga0209826, IMG submission 184637) | Methane-oxidizing microbial communities from mesocosms in the Gulf of Mexico - GOM15C Gulf of Mexico (SPAdes) (version 2) | ecosystem: Environmental > Aquatic > Marine > Cold seeps... | reverse complement strand
AACCAACCCTACTAAAGCAGAACCCATCAACCATACAGCTGCAGGAACAGGCACTGTAGCAACAGCAAGAGCAGACCTTTTAAAGTTTCTTCTCCACTTACCATCGAAGTTTCTATCTAATGTGAACTGTAAAACTTCATCGACATAAGAACAATAACCCAGATCACAGACAGCACCCGCCATACTAGACCCATCCATCACAAACTCAATAATAGCACCAGTACCTGTAGTCCAACCGACACTCGTTATATCAGCAGTAAACAGAGAGACATCTCCTGTTCCCAAACTTGCAATATCACCAAAAATGGAGATATTTGAACCTGATGTTACAAAAGGATTCGAAAGATTCGCTAGATTCACATTAACATCAAAACTTGCATTAAAAACATCTTCAGGATACACCCCAGCCGATGTTTGCCATGCTACTGAGTCAGAATTAAATGAAACAACACCTGTGTTTCCATTTTTATCATAAAATAAATTATCCGTAGATATAAATCGCGGATAACCTGATGGAATACCAGATAAGCTAGCATTAGCCACCCCAACAAAACTCATTAACAACAAAACAGCTGTTAAAATACTTCTTCGCTTAAAATACACTCCTTGCGTATTCTTCATAAAAACCTCATAAAACTAAAATTTTTGTTTTCACTTCAAAATATACAATAATCTAAGCATACACCCTTAATTATTGAACAATAAAGCTCCCTACTCAATTTGAAAATAAACAATCCTGCCTACTTCACTACAAAAAAAGCACATTTAGAAAATAGCAAAAATCATACCAATATCACACTTACTTCTTTAAGTCTTTTGTACCCCTTGGCTTAAAGTGCTGATTACGTACAAGTCTCAGCTATTTTATAAAAACACCAATTCAATTGTTATACGTCATCTCGGCAGGAATTACCGATATCTAGGACCAAGTGTGTGTGGACTGTATAAACAAGTCTCTATCATTATTCAGGGCGTACATCTCTGTACACTAGATACCAGCAATCCCTGCTGGTATGACGCAGACTTGGGATGTTTATATAGCTGAAGTTTATGGGTAATCAGGAATTTTTTACAAATAAACAATTACCTCTTACAGATAAAACCTGTGTTATATAACTATAAACACGTCATATAACACAGAAATTAAACTTATCACAAGGTAACCACATATTTTATAATAGAATTAAAAATATCAACATACAAAAAACCAGCAAGTCCCATTTGTCAGATACTTAATTCGTATAAATTCAACTGAATAATAAGACCTGAATTATACGAAATTTCAAAACCACCCTACAGCATAGCCTAAAGGTTAGCTTGCTAAAAAAATAGATCACCTTACCTTCAACCACCACTGATTCAGTTGCACTCAATTATCCCACTATCAACATAACCTACTTTACTCAAAATATAGAATGGTACAAAAAATGCTTAGAGCCAACAAGAAAGCCTAAGTAATGTCTTTCCCTTAAAGGAACCTTTGATTAAGTTAACTATAATTTAACAAACTGAAAATATTTGACGTAATCATGGATACCTTAAATAACAAGTAAATTAACCAAGCTCTTTAATTGAGCATAATCTCGAGTAAAGCAGTTCTATTTTCAAATTATATTATGGAGTTACTTCAATGAATATTATTAACTTTTCCAGAACAACCGTTTTTTTTACGGTTTTCTTGGCCAGCATTTTAACAGGATTTAGCGCTACAGCTATAGCAGCAACACCTGATGGAGAAACACCAGCTAACGAAGGAGTTTGCGATACACTTCAAGGTGGAACGCCAGGTCTTTATGGACTTTGTGTTGCATACTGTGAAGCACAAGACCTAGACTCTCTTAACAAACACCCATCAAATACAAAAATATTAAGTAACTACCGAAAAAAAATGCAATCAGGTGATCCTGATATGCCTTGCGTACAAACACCTTGCGATTGCGTTTCAGATACAGAATTATCTGCAATGACAGCGGATGGAGCAGCATCTTGCACTCGATTAACTAGCAATAAAATCGTAATTTATGATGATGGAAACCTTAATTATGCAAAAATAGATACTTCTCTAGGTAGTGAAAAATGTACCTATGTTGATACAGATACATCTCCAGACACCGTTAGATTTCAAAGCATCTCAAATGATAATGCGCAAAGCTGCTACACAGCAATTGACACTGCATGTAGCTCTTTAGGTCTATAAAGCATAGTAAGAAAAAAGGATGATAAACTTCTTTTATCATCCTTTTTATAAAAAGACCATGAATTACAATTTTAACCCTGTTTTTTCAGATAGAATCTGCTTAATCTTTTCAGCATCTTGCTCTTGGTCAATCCATCCTTCTGCCTCCAACATCTTTAAGTCAACTAACGAACGATACCAGTAGCCCTGCATAAAATGGTAAGCAAAACCTTTTAAACCATCCAAAAAACCCAACTTTAAAAAATAGCGGTATAAAAAATACATCAGCGGTCTAACAAAAAAAGGCAGTCGCGCATAAACACTCTGTTTTACCCAGCGTTTAAACTTGGCATGTCCTCCACTTTGTTTCTGCATAGAGTCATCAGCAGGTGAGAACTGGTATTTCAAATTCAACAACTCAATCATTTCTAGTGTTGCGTATTTATTATGCTTATCAATCCACCAAGACACATTATTCAAATTATCATCGACAATATTGCCCTTCAAAGAAACAATATCCCCACTCTTTAACACCACATGTTCATCCATCCAGCGCTGTTCCACATAGCCAGTATCCGTACGCCACATACGCATCACTTCAACAGGGTACATCGCACCATGACGAATCCATTGCCCCAAGAAAAAGTATTTTCTCCTAAATGAAAAGCCATTTACATTATCTGGAACCGTTTTTAATCTCTCCGTAATTTCATGTTTTAAAGGTTTTTCAACATATTCATCTGCGTCAATGCGAATAATCCACTGGGTAGAAACATCAATATTATCTAGAGCCCAATTAAACTGGTTGGCGTGATTAACAAACACATTCTGATAAAACTTAGCACCTAGGCTTTCAGCTATGGCTTGAGTATCATCAGTTGAAAAACTATCGACCACAATAACCTCCTGACAAAAGTCTTGCACGCTATCAATACATCGCTTTATATGCTGACTTTCGTTAAAAGTTAAAATAATTGCGGTAACATCTTGTTTCACTTATCTTCTTCCTTTTTAACATTTACTTAGTAAGTAATATTATACAGCCACGTTTTACGAACTATAAGCAAATAACCTTTTCAATTTTAAAATTTTCTCTTCAAATAAACACCAACTTAACCAAGCAACAAATATACAAAGTGGCATCATCAAAAGAGTAAAAAATAACTGTAATAAAGTTTGATCCTTGATAAATAACCCAGCTTTTTCAATAAAAACAGGTCTTAATGGGGCAATAATCATAGTATGTGTTATGTATAAACCGTAACACAACAACCCCATTAACCGCAGTAAAGGATTCCCTATTATTTTTGATAACACACCTTCCCTCAAATCACTCTTTATCGACAAAACAAGAAATCCAGCCAACATTAATGCTATAGCAGGATAACCAAATAGCTGCATCGGAACTTTTGTTGCTGCACCACTTCCTTGGTATAAAGCTACAATAAGGGTTATAACTAATCCAGATAAAAAACAAACTGGTGCTAATTTAACTGTAATATCTCTTGATCTAACATCCCTCAATAATAGAGCTATGATAGCTCCTGCCACAATCGAATCAAACCGTGTAAAAGTGAAAGTGTAAATTGCAAATCGATCTACATCAAAATTGAAACAGACAATTCTTATAGTATTACAAACAACTAAAATAAAAAAACATATCCATAAAAGCCGGTGCCTATCAAATGATCTAATAAGTAAAGGCCAAAGAAAGTAAAATTGCTCTTCAATAGCTAACGACCATGTTATTGACAAAAACTCTTGTTTCAGAGGATAACCGAGAAAACCACCTATATTTTGAATATATAACCAATACCAAAGAGAATCTACACTTGTTCCTTCAAATATCAACTTGTCCTGATGCGGCAAAAAAGAAAGCTGTGGAATAACAAAAAATACAAATACTAATAATAAATAATAAAGAGGGAATATTCTCAAAAACCTCCGCCCATAAAATGTGGAATAATAACTCTCATCTTTGCGCTTATCATAAAGAATTCCAGTTATCAAAAACCCTGATAATACAAAAAAAAGATCAACCCCAATCCATCCAAAGCTATATATCCACACAACAACCTCATGAACATCTAACCGTGCAGCATATGTATGTGCCACAAGCACTGAAAGAATAGCCAAGCCCCGGATTCCATCCAAAACGGGCATCCGCCCCCTTAAATACGTTTCCACACTTAAATCACTCATCTTCTAAATATCTCACTCAACCATCAATATTAAAAACCATACTTCACAAAACAAATATCTCTTATAGTAATGAAGAATTAATTATTACTTTTTTTAATATCTATCAAAAACTGTTGTGTTACTTTCCACCATTCAGCGGATTCATCCCATGATCCACCGCCCCAAATGATAACGCCATCAGCCAACCGATACACTAAGTCCAATTGTAACTTCCAAAAATCTACTGGAATAAACTTCCCTTGTAATTCTTTATTTGACTCATGGTACATAGGCCATAAAAATACATAAACAGGTTTACCTTTAGCTAACCGCTTAGCTTCCTTTATATTCTCTTCGGCATATTTAATCCAACCGGGTTGATAATCATAAAATGTATAAATTGAAGGGCATATATAATCGACATTGTCCCCAACCTCTTGAAATTTATCATTTTGAATTTGCCACTCTTTATACTCTTTCGACTTACTTCCTTTAGTAGCACGCCAATAGTCTCTACTAGGTACAACAGCATAAAATCCAATTTTTAATTTAGGATCAAACCACCTAAATTGATTAACCACTTTTAAATACCTCTCAGGAGCATCTACTAAAGAAACCCAACGCTCAATATCCAAAATTGTAATAGCTGTCTTTTTTTTCTTGGCATCCCAAACTATTTTTCTAAGGCTAGTTAAACTTGGAGAGGCATCTTGTTTTTTATTTTTATCAAAAAAATAATATTCATAAACAATATTAGTAGGTTCTATACCATACTCCGATAAATCAGGCTTCCCCTTATGCATCATGCCATCAAATACTTTAAACTCCTTGGCACTTGAAATATCCATGCATAATATATTTAATAATATTAATAATACTTTAAACATTCTATTATCCATTCCTTTTATTACAATTTTGACAAATATTTCATCATTAAAACCATATATTTAAAATTTAACAAAACCTACTCTGGTCCTTGCAATTCACAGAAGAATCGTCCTGGCTCTTGAAGCATTTTTTCATGCTCTTGCTGCTCGGATTCTGTAAACCGGTATTTAATTAATTCTGCAGGAACGCCTCCCACAATGGCATATGCTGGAACATCCTTTGTAACAACTGCATTAGCCGCTATTATTGAACCATTACCGATAGTTACTCCTCGCATAATTGTTGCCCCATGTCCGACAAGCACATCACTTCCAATATTGGTAATAACTGACTCAGGTCTGCCCGCAAAGCGTATTGGTACACCTGGAATATCAAACAAGTGATCTGAACCTGTAATCACAACATATGAAGATAAACAGGTATAACTGCCTATTTTGACTTGAGGTGCAATTTCAACGTGAGGACCTAAATACACATAATCCCCCATTTTGGTATTTACTTCATGAATAACCGTACCCCATCCAACTGAACACCCTTTTCCAACAGTCAATTTAGGAAATCTAATTTTCAGTGATACCTGCTTATAAATTTCCTTCACCTGTGTTTTAACGCTCCACATCCCTGGCCACTTCACAATGGTGTTAATCGCATTAGCAAATAACAATGCTTGTTCCTCTGCACAGTATCTCGCTTGAATAACTTCTTTACAGCGCTCTCTTAACTTTGCTTTATCAGTCAATTTAAATAGAACATATTCAATCTTGTCTACCAAATCATTCAATTGTTCATGTTGAAAATAAAAACCTGTTTCCCCTTCCTTAACTGCTTCCCATTCAGGGAAATGATCCTCCACATTATCATGCAAGATGACTGGCGTCCCATATGCCATTGCGTGCATAATTGTTAACCCTGCACCAGAAGGAATCACACATAAATCACTGGCTAAGTATGCTGTTGCTATATATGTTTCATCATATGATTCCCCTAGAAAATGAACTAATTCCTTTATCTGTAGTTTTTCACATAATAAATTCAACTTTTCTTTTTCTGCTCCTTCTCCTATTAAAGCAACATGAACTATCCTATTACGCTTCTTTAAACTCGAAATAGCTTCAAGTAAAAAGTCGAGCTTTTTTACCGCTTGCAACCTGCCAGTAAATACAATCAAGGCGTCTTCTGGGGTCAACCCAATTTTATTTCTAAATTTTTCGATATCCGTTTTAGACAATTGATTCGATATCTCTTTTTGTAAGTCATAATCCAACGAATTATAAATAACAAAAAGTTCCTGCGATGAAAACCCACTCTCTATTAAAAGCTTCTTTGCATAATCACCATACAATAATTGACCTGCAGCCATTTTATAAAAAGTTTTTCTTAGTACCCACTTCAGCCCGGCTTCTTGTTTTAATAAACCATGTCCCCATAACAATACTGGAACATTTTTTAAACGCCCTAGCATCAATAAAACCCAAGCAGTTATAGAATATGGATTCCCTAAGGCAATTACTACATCTGGCTTTTCCTTAAAGAAACTTCTTATAACTTCTGGCTGCCAATAAAACTCAATTCCTTTAATTTTAAATAAAAATAATTTAGCAGTTAAAAATTTATCTTTTAATGTTCCTGTATCTAAAACTTCTAAAAAAGGTGTTTCTGATTGAGTATCAGCAATAATTTTATAGTCTATTTTTTCGTCACTAACTAGTTTCTCAAATATAGCCTTCCTGTAATGAGGAATACAGTTATACTGCAACAAAACCTTTTTTCTTTTCATCAGTTATTATTCCCTTTCTTTATACATCTATCGTATTCAAATATTAATTAACTATTTATTATTCGTTTTTTTATAAATTTTGCAGGGTTTCCCGCCATTACACTCCAAGACTCAACATCTTTCATGACTACCGCTCTTGCACCTACCACAGAACCTTCACCGACAATTATTCCAGGGCCAATAAACGCCTGAGAACAAACCCATACCTGACTTTTTATCTCTATAGGTAAGGGCATGAGTGGCAATTCTAATTCCTCATAATCATGTGTCCCTGCACAAAGCTGTGCTCCATGAGAAATAGTCACATATGAACCTAATTTAACCGGTGCGAGATTATAAATTAAACTCCATTCACCAATAGCAGACCAATCGCCTATTTCTAGGTTCCATGGCATATATATTATTGCACTATTATAAATATGAACGTTTTTTCCAATTTTGGCTCCAAACATTCTTAAAAGCATATTTCTAAATGCAAAAAATGTTCTAGGAGAAAACCGGAAAAAACATTTCACAATACCCCATATAACCCTCTTCAAAAGAATCTTTTTTGAATAGTTTTTAGTTTTACGGTTACTTTTTATATCTAGTTTTATTTGATTCACGTTAAGCATGCTTCCCTTAAGCTAAATATCCAATTCAAGTTTTACTTATTAATAGATATCTATTTTTATAAAAATTTTTTTATTTTTTATTTTTTATTTTTTATTTCATCATTAAACTTTATTAACAACATAGAGTATAAAAAATAGTCTTGTGCTAATAACATGCTACCCTGCTTTAATGTCAAAATAAATGAGTAACTCCATAAAGAAATTAAACATATAAAAAGATTTCTTAAATCATTGTCATTTTTAATCTTTTTGAATGATTTAAAACTGCCACTCACTATTCTGAAAAAAACCATAAAATACATCATAAAACCAATAAGTCCCTCTTCCCCTAAAACTTCCAACGGCACCATGTGAGGATACAACCCTAAAATATTTGGATGGTAACTCGCTGAATTTCCAAGTCCAAATAAAATACTAAAAGGGGATTCTATCCAAACACCTAGTAATACAAAGGCACTATGAAAACGCCCACCTATATCACCAACAATATTTTCATTAGAAAATCGACGAGAGTCTCCCACTCGCTCAGTTAACCAATACATATCAACCAAATATTTTACGGCTAACAGCAATACAGCCAAAACCAATAAGCCGAGAAGAGGCTTAAAAATATTTTTAGAAGGACTATCTAAAAACCAAAAACCAAACATTAAAAATATTGCTGCAACTAACTGTCCACGTGACCCAGATTTAATAACTAACATTAATCCTAATAAAACCACTCCCCACCTTAATAATCTCCATATTTTTATTTCATTTTTAAAACGATAAAAGAATCCTAAAAAAGCCAAGGTACCACCCAACTGACCTATAGCAAGTGGGTTACCGGTCACATTTTCTCCAAACCTATCATTTCCAAAAACAATAAACCGTCCATTCCATTCAACCATAAACAATAACAACGCTGTTATTATTGCCCCCATCAAAACCATCCCTGAAAACATTGGATGAAGATCATCACTACTCTTAATCGTCAAAGGGGCTAATAAAGTAATCGTGATAATATAAGGAATTGCCTGTTTCCATTGCATATAGCTAATATCAAACGAAGGCGACCAAAAAATTGAGATCAACGCATATAAAAGAAAACATATTATTAAATACCCTGTTTTGGGGTAAAAACCTTTACTGATTGACCCTCGAAACCAACAAATAATTACTGCTAAAGCAACAATAACACCTATAACAATATTAGTTAATGATTGATGACTCAAAAAAAACCGACTAGATGCTTGCGCCCATTGTTCAAAAGCAAACATAAACCCGGCAAGAACCAACGCCGACGAAGGAGTTTTAAAAATTTTTAATGCAAAAAAACCTATAATCGCAATATAAATTATATAAACGCTCATTTTAAATACCTGCCCTTAACATTATATTAGATTTTTTGACGCTTTAAATTTACTATTGAAACCACTTCATTCCACCCTTTTTTACAAAATTTTGGTAAGAAAAACATACTTATCAATGTATAACTTAGTAAAACATAAATAGTATTTATATAATTAGCAGGTATATTAAGAGTATTAATTTTATAATACTGAACTATATCAATATTAAAATAGCTAATTGCAAGAAAAGGTATTAATGCAAAAATAACTGATATATATGCTCCTATAACAGGTCGTATCATAATACTAATTTTCCCAGATAGAACTCTTATAGCAACAATCAGTTGAAAAAGTCCCGCAAATATTTTTAATATTGCTACTGCTGATGCAATTTCAACTAACCCACCCATCATCCCTCCTATTAGAGCTGCTGAGACGGTTCCTACTCCTTCACAAAGCGACAAAATAGATACCAGTTTCCACTTTCCTTTTGACTCTATTGCTGCTCGAGCAATAGAACTTAATATTACAAAAGGCAAACTTAAAGAAAGTAATTGTACTACTGGTATAGCTTCATCCCATTTCCCAGCCCAAATAAAACTTATCAGTGGCTGAGCTAAAGGTACCAACGTTAATGAAACTAGTGAAACAACAACTGCCATGGCATTAACTGAACGTAAAAATGCTGCTCTCTGTCTATCCAGGTCATCCGCCACATTAGAAAAAGTAGGCATCAATACAGATTGAAGACTTCCCCCTAATAACGAAGCTAATGAAAACGTTAATTGAAATGCAAAAAAATATTCGGCTAAAGTTACTTTATCTGCTGTTAAACTAATTGCTAGATTATCTCCATTTTGCACTAACGCCATGGAAAAAGAGCCAAAAATAACCCATTTAGAATTATGTAGAATTGCTTTGATAGCTTTCCATGACATTTTTCTTTTGGGAGGTAATTCTTTTACAGCGATCCAGGCAAATATATTATCTGTCAATGCATTAAGAACTAAAGGCAATACGAAGGAGAGCGCACCAAAGCCCATGTATGCCAGTACAATAGTACTGCCATGCCGAATAATGTGTGAGCAAATTGCTAAAATTTGCATTACCTTAAAACGCAATTCTCCCAACATTCTAGCGTGAAAGATATATGATGGTGTTGCTAAAACAGTTGCCCCACCCATTAGAGCAAACATCATATTTAAATCGGGCGCTTGATAAATTTCACTTACTACACGAGCCCCAGCTAACATAATACCTAATATAAAAAAATTAAATATTAGTGAAATAATAAAAATCAACCAAGCATAATTTTCATACTCTTTTGCTTTTTGTATAAGTATTCTATGGCTACCTCCATTATTTAAACATGCAGTAAAACTAGCAAATGATACTGCGATGGCATACAGAGCAAAATCTTCTTTACTCAATAACCAACCAAGAACTATTTGAGCAATAAAACCAGCCGATTTACCGACAATACTTCCTATAGCTCCCCATACAACACCAACTAGAGCATTTTTTTTAAGAGACTGCGTCATTTCTAAAGTAACTTAATATTTATTTTCATACAAAGCTTATCGTCTTCTTCATTAAACCTTATTAAATAAATTTTTTAACAGTCTTCTTAAATGAATAAGACTACCTTGTATAAATGTTTTTGGATCCGAAAATATCAACTTTAATGCCTTTCTCCACGATGGTAACCGTTCTCTATGTAAATTCAGTAATTGAGGATAGTTATCCAAATCTTCCCGAGCATATTTTCTATAGTCATTACCAAGTTGAGTTGGATCAGTAAACACATCCAATCCATATTTGATCCGTAAATTAGTTAAGATTGACTGGTCATGGCGATTTTCTACAAACCCATTTACGTTTGGTAACCCACAAGTATTTTCATTATCGCTAACTATTCGTATATCACTACAATAATAAAACCATTCAGAAAGCAATTTTTTTACCATCTTATTTTTTCTGAACACTAGAATTCCACTCATATTCTGTTCAGTGTCATAAAAGTTAGAATCATCACAGTCCATATAAACAAAACAGTCCCGCTTAGTCCATGCCCCATTAAGATGGTCATGAACCTTAAAAAAAGCAGTACCACGATTGCCCTGACATAGATTTAACAGCGGGCTTAATTCTGCAATTATTTCTATACCTGCATCTAGGTAAACCAAATAATCATCATCACCCAACTCTTCAAGAACCTGAGAAATGTAATACGGCTTCCATAACCACAACCCAGCCCCCCGATAAACACTAACTACATCTTTATTCTGCTTATATACTTCAGTTTCTTTAAAATCTTCAGGAGAAAAACTCCAGCTTTTATCTATCCCAAACTTCTTCGCAGAACTAACTAATCTAGTACGACTTCTTTCATACCGTCCAGATGCATATGTCACCAAGTGTACTTTCAAAACAAGTTCCTTTCAGGCTGTAAAAACTGATTATTCCTACAAATATCTTCATTTTTATCAAACTCAATGTTTAATAATTCCATTAATTAAACCCTTTTATACATGCTCTAGCAACAGCCTCATTTGCTAAATGCTTAAATCGATTCATACGCATTGCAACAGTTGGTGGAAATGCTGCACTATGTTGTAAAGTAATTTCTTCATCCTGACTGTAAGGCATTTCCTGAAGCTTTTTCGCTAGCATTGCAAAAACATTATGTTCATTCAGTACACGATCTCGCGAGTCCCAAATCGCATCTTTGGATTGCTCGTACTTTTTATCCGATAATGCCTTTTCAATTATCTCAATACCTTCCTCTGCTGGTCGCCTATAATCCATAGGAACATAAGAATTTTGAGAGAAATATTGTTCAATATTTGGACAACCCGAATAAATTGGCAAGGCACCGCCTAAAAAAGCATCTGCTAACTTTTCAGTCCAATAGTTATCAACATGAGAGTTTTCTAACGAAATATGATATTTATAAGGTGAAATTGCATCCCATTTATCTTCAATAGGCTGAAAGCCATCACCAAAGACATCTAATCGATCACCAAAATGCTCAATGAGTCGCTTTACAAATTTGACTCTCTTTCTATGCTCTGGAGTTATCATCAAATTAGAGCAGACAATTGAAATCTCTTTTGTTTTTTCAATTCGAGTCATTGCAGACAATTCGTCATACCCAAAACGACATTCAAATTCACGATAACCTTTTCTTCTTAACCCTACCCACCACGGCAAACCTTGTTGCCAAAGATTCAGGCCAGAATGCCTCACATGAGAATGGCAGGTATAAAACTCACTGAATTGTGAAATGTATTTAGGGTGTAAATCCGTCCGTGAAGGGGGCTCTCCCATCAATAAAATTCTATTTTTATTAGGGCATATTATAGTTTGGGAAGATTTATCAGGCAAATTATTATAGACGGCACAAGCATCATATTTCTTACTATTAAGGTCATTTGAAAACTGAACATCTCCCCATCGCCCTTCTCCTCCTGGAGTCTGCCGAAAGAAAAGAGGAAACCATTTTGAGTTCCATAAAAACTTTACGTTATACATAAGCTATTTTGTTTAAAATTAATTGAATTTTCTATAATGGAAATTTTACTTGGTAAAAAGCAGTTCATCCCACTTCTTTATCGCGCTATGTATTTCATAATGCATTTCAAAAGCATTTCTTGCATTCTTTCCAGCCTCTATCCGTATGTTTTTGTGTGTCAATAACTCAAGAATTATTCTTTGTAACTCTCGGCTATCCTCAGGAGAGACACCAAAGCCACATTGACTTTTTTTAATAATACTTGCGATTTCTCCATTCAACATACCTATAAAAATTACAGGAAGACCAACCCCACAAATACCATAAAACTTGCTAGGCACTATCAATCCCTCCAACTCTGGTTTTAAACTAATTAAATGAACATCAGAAACAGAAAGACTTTGATCTAATTTTTCTCTTGGCTGATAGGGTTTAAAAAGAACATTATTTAGACCTTTTTCTTTACACTGTTGTTGTATGCTCGGTAATTGCGCACCACCACCAATAAATAGGAATTTTATTTTTGAATTTTCATTTAATGCTTCTGCTGCTAACAATATGGTTGAGAAATCATGGCTTCTTCCTAGGTTGCCTGAATAACCCACGACAAATTTATCTTCTAGTCCCCATTCTTTTCTAAGTGGATTTTGTTCGTGTGGAACGGGTTTTATTTGTTCACCATCTGCCCAGTTGTGAATAACTGTTATTTGCTGATTTGGAACACTTTCTTTCCTTAGTCTTTCTGCCATCAACTCACCAATAACAACATTCATTTTGGCTTGTTTTAACGTTGTATTTCTTATTCTCTTTAATATTTTATAGATAATCCCACGGGCTAGTTTTATACCTAATTCGGCTGCAACTTCTGGAAATAGGTCTTGTAACCAATTAACTAAATGAGCTCTTTTTAATTTTGCAATAATTGCAGCAATAACTGATATTAAAGGTGGGTCTGTTTTGGCGACTAGGGTGTCACCTTTTTTGGTAATTTGTAATAATTTTATTGCCGCTGAAAAGTAAAAGCTGAGGTAATCGCCAGCTCTACCTAATAGGTTTTGCCTTCCAAATTGGGTGGTTTTTACTCTATGGATATGAACCTGGTTTATGTATTCGTATGCTTGCAATTTTGCATTTGCATCATCATATCTTTGTTGACTGGTGACAATGTGGATTTCTTTATCTTTAATTTGGGGGGCCAGTCCAAAGGCTAAATCGCTTAACATTTGGCTGGTTGCCGAGTGGTCAGGATAAAAATAGCGATTGATAAAGATGATTTTTTTCATATATTAACTTTATTATTACTTACTGGTTTTATACAAACTTAACTATTAAGGTAAGGGCTTCTAGTTTAACGGTACTAAGCAACTATAAGCTTTATTCAACCTAGTACCCGAGTATTAGACAAATGACTACTGCAAGCATTTTGTATACCATAATCATGGTATGTTATTAATTTTTTCATTGTTCATAGTAAATGACAGCTTGATGTTTTTTTACAGTGCTTATTTTTTTTAGGTTTATATTATCTTTTTGATGTTATATTTTTTACATAAGCCTGTTTAAAAAAATATTTGATACCCATGCTTCAGCCACTTATAAGTTTATTGAAGAACAAGAGAGGAGCTATAAGCTAGAGACTCTGAGTGATTTTACAACATATACGCTATCTCAACTATCATCCCTATATTATGGAACTCGGCATCCCTGCCAAGATGACAAGCAAAACTTAACAACACCTTTTCCCAGCGGCGGTCACTAAAACTTAGTCCCAAGGGTGGGACGTACAATATCTGTAGATATCGTATTTAGCTTGAGTCATATGTAACCATACAGTTCGTTGTGTTATTTGACACACCTTATAGGGGATATAACCCATTTCTATCTATAGCTCAAATTTTTATTTTCAGCCTCTATATATACATCATCTCAACTATCATCCCTGTATTCTGGATCTCTGCATCCCTGCCAAGATGACGAGCAAGAGCAAAATTTCACGGCATTGTTTTTACTACAGGGTCGCTGTTTAGCTTGTAAGTCCTGTATCACTAATTTTGGTTATTTATAGAGACAGTCACTTATACTTTTATTGGGATAAGTAAGGGTGTTTAAACTAGATACCTTGTGTGTTTACAACATATACATCTTCTCATCTACCATCCCTGTATTCTGGATCTCGGCATCCCTGCCAAGATGACGAGCAAGAGCAAAAATCTATTTAACAAACATATCTTCTAATTTTAAGACCGTTACAATTAGAGCGATCATTCCTATTGACCATCTCATATTAGTATTAATTGCTTGGCTTATTTTTAATTCTATATTTTTCTCAAAACTATCAAAACGGCCATTTAGTTGTGTCTCAAGCAACTTAAACTCACCTTTTAAGCTAGCGACATCATCAGTTACTTCATCTAATTTTAAGTCTAAATGATTAATGTGCTTGTATTGTGACTTTAATAGTAGAGTATTAATATCTCCTTGGTTCAGCCCTTCTCCTTTACTAAGTTTTTCTTCTATTTCCCTTATTCTTGGGCTAATCATTTCAATTAGCATGTCGTCTACATTTGTCTTATTCATGATTTTTAAAAAAACCAGCCTTAAGAAAAATATCATCTCAAATAAAGGAATGTGATATCTTCATCTTCTTCTTATTATTAAACTAAATTTTTCTGTTCGATATAACTCATTATGCCATTTAAAATCTGGTTTATTTCTTCAAAATAAATAATGGCTAAGTTAATTCCTTCTAGAATTTCTTCCTGATTATCTGGGTATTCATGTGTTAGTTTATTTCTTACTGCTCTATAATTGATCCAATGATCTGCATTTTTAATAATTTCTAATTTTTCTAGCTTATCTAAAATATCAATTAAAGACATATTATCTTTATAGTCGCCCACTGCTTTTAAAATGTCTTTAAACAGTTTATCTCCCATAAAATCTTGTAATTTAATAAACCTAAAAATGAATGCATCTATCGTTTTAATTTTTTCTTTATCTTCATAGATTGTTAAATCTACAGAAAAGTTTTTTATATCTTCGACATTATCTTTTGCTCTATTAAAATGAACATAGGTTGTCTGGATTGTTTCTTTTAGCATAATAAAATCCCTTCTTTTTTTGCCGTGTGATAGATAGCTCGATCCCTTTTAGATGGACTTTTAATGACTAGGTCTATTTTTCTTGTGGTGATATGTAAGTAGAGTTGTTTTAAAAATTCTATTTGTTTTTTCATATCAATGTCTATCTTGCTTTCTAAAAACAAATCTATATCACCGCCCTTCTTTTGATCGTCTACACGGCTTCCAAAAAGGTATAACTTTGCATCAGGACCAAAACATTGTTTTGCATATCGAATAATATTATCTTTTTCTTTACTCGTTATTCTCATTGCTTAAACCTATTCATATTATATAAATGCTTCTTTCTATGAGGATAAGTACTTGTGCTTTATTAAGGAAACTCTGATTAAGTTGCTTATAATTTAGCGCTGAAAACTGTCGCTATTTTTCACGAAGTAAGAAGCAATCGGCTCTTGCCTAAAGCGACACTGCTACATCCATATAGAACGGGGAATTGAGGGGGATTTCACAAAACAATAACTCATTGATATTACAATAAAATGTTTTTGTAATAAAATCTCCCCCAGCCCCTCTTTTCCAACGAGGGGAGCTAAAACCCAATACTTTCACAGACTGTAAAAGCACTGCACCCCATCTAAATACCTTTAAAATAACCTTAAACAGGTTCTTGATACCCATAAGCTTCAGCCATATAAACACTCCAAGTCCACGTCATACCAGCAGGGATTGCTGGTATCCAGCGTACAGGAATGTACGACCTGAATAATGACAGATACTTGTTTATACCATCCTTCCCATCCTTGGATTCTGGATCTCGGCAATCCCTGCCGAGATGACGTATAACAGTTGAATCGGTGTTTTTATAAAAGAGCTGAGACTTGTACGTAATCAGCACCTTAAGCCAAAGAATGGACACCCAACTTCAATTAACAAAAACACATTACAATCAAAGTGTTATGTTTTTGTTACTTAGAAGGAACAGGTTTGACCCTCGACTCAATTTATTGGATATGCTCTTATTTTACGAACATATCTGCTAATTTTAAGACCGTTACAATTAGAGCGATCATTCCTATTGACCATCTCATATTGGTATTAATTGCTTGGCTTATTTTTAATTCTATATTTTTTTCAAAGCTATCAAAACGGCCATTTAGTTGCGCTTCAAGTAATTTAAATTCACCTCTTAAGCCGCTAAACTCACCTTTTAATCCAGTAAACTCACCGTTTAGATTACCGAATTCTCCTTTTAGATCACCAAACTCTCCTCTTAATCCATTAAAGTCATCCTTTAAACTCGCTACATTATCTGTTACTTCATCTAATTTTAAATCTAAATGATTAATGTGATTGTATTGTGACTTTAATAAGAGAGTATTAATATCTCCTTGGTTCAGCCCTTCTCCTTTACTGAACTTTTCTTCTATTTCTTTAATTCGTGGGCTAATCATTTCAATTAGCATGTCGTCTACATTTGTCTTATTCATAGCTTTCAATTATTTACATGATTACCTATAAGCTTCAGCCATATAAAACATCCCAAGTCCACGTCATACCAGCAGGGATTGCGGGTATCCAGTGTACAGGGATGTACGACCTGAATAATGGCAGATACTTATTTATACAGTCCTCCCATCCTTGGATTCTGGATCTCGGCAATCCCTGCCGAGATGACGTATAACACTTGAACCGGTGTTTTTATAAAATAGCTGAGACTTGTAAGTAATCAGGATTATTTATACTCTATGAGCCAAAGTGTACCATGAGATCTATACCTAGCCTGATTAATCAATCTAGGATTCTATTACATGACTATTTACAAACCACAGGTCGCTATAATATTCAGCTCTTAGCTCTCCCATGCTGCATAGGTAGACACACAAGCATTTGTTTTATATCCTTAAAGAAAAAGAGCAGAGACAAGACCTTTATTTTATTCTCCTCTCGGCAATTGCTCCTGCATTGCTCTACCTTCTGCATCCATGCAGTCGACCCAAGCCCTCTACAGCAGGAGAGGGCTTTAAAGAACGTAGCTTCTTAGGCTTACCTGCAATACGTTAATAGTCATGTTCTATTATTTAGCTCTAAAATTATCTTGGTTTTTTAAAAACCACTGATATGTAGTTTTCAACCCTTGCTCTAAAGTTATTGAAGATTCCCAGCCTAATGCCTTTAACCGAGATACATCTAATAATTTACGGGGAGCACCATCTGGTTTACTGGTATCAAATTCTACTTTCCCTTTATACCCTGTTACCTTTGCTACTGTTTCTGCCATTTCTCTGATAGTGCAGTCTTGGCCTGTTCCTACATTTATATGTGATAGCATTTCTTGGGTATTTTTTTGCATTGTTTCGGTATCTAAATCCATTACAAAAACACTTGCTGCTGCCATGTCGTCTACATGTAAAAACTCTCGCATTGGCTTACCGGTTCCCCACACGATAACTACTGGATCATTTGCTAGCTTTGCTTCGTGAAAACGACGCATTAGAGCGGGGATTACATGTGAATTCTTAGGATGAAAATTATCGTTCTCACCATATAAATTAGTTGGCATTACACTGCGATAGTCTCGTCCATATTGACGATTATAACTTTCACATAGCTTGATTCCTGCTATTTTAGCTATGGCATAGGGTTCATTCGTTGGCTCTAGAGTACCTGTTAATAATGCTTGCTCTGTCATCGGCTGTTCAGCTAATTTTGGATAGATACAAGATGACCCTAAAAACAATAACTTTTGTACATCGGTTAAATGAGCTGCATGGGTTATATTACATTCGACCATAAGATTGTCGTATATAAATTCTGCTGGATAGGTGTTATTTGCAATAATCCCACCTACTTTTGCTGCTGCTACATAAACTTGATCAAACTTTTCTGTTTTAAAAAAGTCATGTACTGCTTGTTGATTTGTTAGGTCTAGTTCTGATCGTGTTTTTACAACCAATTTTAGATCTTTACGCGTCTCCAATTGCTTTACTATTGCAGAGCCAACCATTCCACGATGTCCTGCTACAAAAACTTTACTCATTTTTTCTCTTTTTGGTCTGTGTTGCTATTTTTTCTTGCTTGTCATCTTGGCAAGATCGACAGTTGATTAGAATGCCTAAGGGGTCTGGGCATGATAGATCTTTGTTTGGTCGCGGCCAAAGGCCCCTCCTACTGGCTATATCAGTTATGTAAGAGATAGACACTTTTACAAGTTTCAGCCACTAAGAGTGGCATCTATCTATTTACATATCTGCACTTTAACTAAGTAGTCTTTATGTCTCTATTGCAATGGCTACATTGTGCCCATGCCGTTTTAATAAAGCATGTTGCTTTGCTTTATTTAAATCATGTTCAACCATTTCTTTACACATTTCTTCAACTGTTATTTCAGGTACCCAACCTAGTATTTCTTTTGCTTTTGATGGGTCACCTAGTAATGTTTCAACTTCTGCTGGTCGGAAGTAACGTGGATCTGTTCTTACAATCACATCACCTTCTTTAATATTGCTTTCTACCGTATCTGAAACGGAAGCTACAGTTGCAATTTCATCTACACCTGTTCCACTAAATACTAACTCTACTCCTGCATTTCTTGCAGACATTCGTACAAACTCTCGTACTGATATTTGTTTTCCTGTTGCAATCACAAAATCATCTGGCTTTTCTTGCTGTAACATCATCCATTGCATTCTAACGTAGTCTTTTGCATGTCCCCAATCACGCAAAGCATCCATATTACCTAAGTAAAGGCAATCTTCCAGTCCTTGTGAAATATTGGCAATAGCTCGAGTGATTTTACGTGTTACGAATGTTTCTCCCCGACGCGGAGATTCATGGTTAAACAATATGCCATTACAAGCATACATCCCATAAGATTCACGATAATTTACAGTGATCCAATAGGCGTACATTTTTGCCACAGCATAAGGTGACCGGGGGTAAAAAGGCGTCGTTTCTTTTTGTGGTGTTTCTTGAACCTCTCCAAATAACTCTGAAGTTGATGCTTGATAAAACCGTGTAGTTTTTTCCATCCCTAAAAACCGAATGGCTTCCAACAACCTTAATGTACCTATAGCATCTACATCAGCTGTATACTCTGGCGACTCAAAGGAAACGGCCACATGAGATTGTGCACCTAAATTATAGACCTCATCCGGCGCTACATCTTTTAGTATACGAGTTAAATTTGAGCTATCTGTTAAATCACCATAATGAAGGTGAAACATTGAATTATCTGTATGAGGGTCTTGGTAGATATGATCTAGTCTTTCTGTATTAAATGATGAAGCTCTTCTTTTAATCCCATGAACTTCATACCCTTTATCTAACAAAAACTCGGCTAAATATGAGCCATCTTGCCCTGTAATTCCTGTTATTAATGCTTTTTTTGTCATTATATTCTCTTAATATTTAATACTATTTAGATTTTATTTATCACTGTTCAGTACAATTTACAGGTTTATAAAAACCAGTAGATTTCTAAGTTATTTTTATCGGTAGTTTTTCTCAAGTAAAACTGGAATATATTCTTTTGTATATTTGTGTACATCAGAGTTATTTTGTATACCATCAATGGCATGCCATGAATAGCTACCATGCTGCTCTCCAATGGGTAATTCAGACAATTCCTCTTTACCTATCTTAATGACATGTGCAGCATTTACATAATGTGTACTTTGTTGATCCCCAAAGACACTTTCCTGATAAAAATGCTCAAACACTCCTAGTAATTGTGCGTGCTTTAATTCCATTTTTTTACCTAGCTCTATCAAAGTTAACCGCGTAAAAGCACTTGCTAAAGTCTCGTTTTTTAAAACCCTTCCCCCAGGCACAAACCAAAAGT
>Ga0209826_1000967_pt1 | contig 20536 bp, 21 predicted proteins | sample GOMGulsemesocosm_5_FD_184637 | JGI IMG/M metagenome (GOLD analysis project Ga0209826, IMG submission 184637) | Methane-oxidizing microbial communities from mesocosms in the Gulf of Mexico - GOM15C Gulf of Mexico (SPAdes) (version 2) | ecosystem: Environmental > Aquatic > Marine > Cold seeps... | reverse complement strand
GACGTAGTCCCTCGGTGCTCTCTGTGGTTATATTTGTTTTATCATTGAGGCAAAGCACCACCGAGAGCACAGAGCCGCGCTTCGCACTACACAGAGCAGTAATTAATATTTTCATTTCTCGGTGAAGGACGTAGTCCCTCGGTGTTCTCTGTGGTTATATTGGTTTTATCATTGAGGCAAAGCACCACCGAGAGCACAGAGGCGTGCTTCGCACTACACAGAGAAGAGAGCAGTGTTTTTATCTCGGTGAAGGACGTAGTCCCTCGGTGTTCTCTGTGGTTATATTTTTTTATCATTGAGGCAAAGCACCACCGAGAGCACAGAGCCGCGCTTCGCACTACGCAGAGAAGTGTCGGTATATTTATAAGGATTATTATTCACTGGAGGAGGTTGATTTTTTTGCGATTTTTAAAAGATCATCCCAACTATCAGGTGGGGTGCCTGACTTTAACATTCTGGAAAATACTCTATAAGCATCAGTTTTACTTTCATAAGCTCGTTTGCTGCTATCATCATTTACCCAAGTATAGATGATGATTTTTGATTGGATATCATAACGGAAAAACAATCGATATTGCTGGAAAAATTTAGCTCTGAACCAGTGTTTATTTTTATCACCCAATGTTTTACCTTGGCGATAATCTGGTTTTGTTGGATCTTGTGGAATAACCTCAAAAGCTAACTTATGAATAGCTGCGAGCCTTTTCGTGTCATTTTTCTTAAGATAAGCAATAGGATCTTTTGTCTTGAGCGCAGTGACTTTTCTCTCTAAAAGTTCATATTGCTCAACAAAGAGTGGATGCGTATATAAAGTCCATCCATTAACGACAATAGCTGCATTATTAGACAAGGTTACTCATCCGCATCGGATAATGGCGCATCTAAATCTAATTCAACACCAGCGGTTAATGACTCAACGCGATCACGCATAGCTGCTGTTAATGATTGAAGTTTTTCAGGGTACTTTTGCATATCGTTGGCAATAAATGTTAAAAATGATTCTACAGCAGGATCATTCTCTACAGTTTCAACACGAGAAAGCATGACGCTACCATTTGGTTGGATGATAAATTTAATTTTATCTTTTTTATTCAAATGCAGTGCTTGACGAACAATACTAGGAACGGTTGTTTGAAATCTATCTGTTAATGTGGACTCAGTTTCTAAAGCTGCTTGTATCATAGTAACCTCCAAAATATTAGGCTTACCCAATAATGGTAATGCAAACGCATTGTCATTGCAAGGTGAGCTAATTATGGCGAAATAAATGACAAGTTTCCGTATGCTTAAATCCAGATTTCACCACCGAGATCACAGAGTCGTGCTTCGCACTACACAAAGAAGTGATCAATGCTTTTATCTCGGTGAAGGACGTAGTCCCTCGGTGCTCTCTGTGGTTATATTTTTACCGCTGAGGAAGCTGAACAATGCGTTTGAAACCATAACTGGGTTAAAATGGCGTACAACATATCAACATGTAAATAACTGTTACTGTTGTTTACAACGGCATCAAACTCTTTTAATAAAATACTATTATTTATCAAACCTAAATCTTGCAGCCCAGTGTGTGATAACAATTGTCGTAATTCATGTTGATTGCTTCTAACCAAGTTTGCAAAGTGATGATCAAACACAGTCTTGGTTTTATTCCAACAAACCGAAGCGGGTAAGTACTCTTGCATCGTTTGTCGTAACAGCCATTTAGGATATATACCTTGAATAAGCATTTTTTCAGGTACCGCAAAGCTAAACTCAACAATATCGGTATCAAAAAAGGGATGACGAACATCAATGCCATATAAACTAGCCACTTTTTGATAGGAGCGCATTGAGTTATAAGTCGAAGTAGTCTTTAATCCGTGATACCTAGCATGCCTAGCGGGATTAAAACTGGCTGAATAAGGGTTTGAAAAATGCTCATTGGCGTATTTTACCAGAGTAGCAGCCTCTTTAGACAACCACTTAGGTTGTTCATAACCTAGTCTAGGTTGATTCCTCAGCATTTTGAGCAAGTTTTGTAATGTTGAAGGTATAAATAATTTATACAAAGACCGAACAACAGGCTCACCAAGCTCATCACAAGCGTTTATCACTTCACTTATAACACCTATTTCACCTTTAAATAAACGCGAGCGGTATGATCCGCTATGTCCCCAGCAAGTTTCATCACCACCATTACCCGTTAAAAGCACACTGGCTCCTAACGAACTCATCAGTTGTAATTCTTGGTGGTATTTAGGCGAAAGTACCACACCGGGATTGTCAAAATCTGTTGGATACAATTGTGCAAAGGTGATCTGTTCAAACTGATCTAGCTCGATAAAGTGTTGGTTCTCAAGTTTTAGTGTCGAGATCATATCGGCTATATTACTGCTTTCATCGCAACTTTTAGTATTGGCATATCGGTGCGACAAGGTATGTAGTGGCTGCGATTTTTTATCCATCGCTTGCTTTGCTAATGCCGTGATAGACGTTGAATCCATACCGCCACTCATTTGGCAAAATATTGTGGCGCTATTTACAGCACTATTTACGGCACTATTTGCAGCGCTATTTGAATAATGGTTTGACGAGTTGTCAGCCGCTAATCGGTTAGTAACACTGTTATTTAATAAATCTAAAAAATGAGCCTTGTATTGATCGGTATCTTGGTAACGAATAGAGAAATTAGGGTCAATGTCCCAAAACTTGTGGATACTAACGCCGCCTCGAGACGAAAATTGTAAAGAATGCCCTGCGGGTATTAAAGGTATTTCATTGAACATGGCGCAAGTTGGATCGGGTCGACCAGCCAACCACTGGCTTATGGCCATTTTATTTATGCTTAAAGGGGTATTAGTACACTGAGCTAATAATTTAGCATCAGAAGCTAAATATAAAGTATCTTCTAACTGTAGATAAAATAAAGAACGACCGCTAAATGCGTCAATTGCCGCATGAACTTCTTGTTTATCTTCATCCCACAAAATGGCACAAAAGCTTCCCTTTATTTTTTTAAAACACTCAGTTCCCCACGCTTTATAAGCTGAGAAAACTAACTGTTCGTTGCAAAGCTCTGCTGAAAGGGCAGAAGTGCTAACCGTAGCCTTAGTTAATAAAGGAGTTAACAAAGCCGATAATTGTTTTTTATTATCAATTCTATCGCAACTAATAATGGGGTTTTCAGAAGAAAAACAAGAATTATTCGTTTTTTTTTGCGCTAGTTTGCTATGTGAATACTTAACAAAAGAAACAGTGTGGCTAGCACTTTTAATTTCTTTGAATTCATGCGGTTGATTGCAAAAAAAATGATTGATCAATTGCTGATTAAAAATGATTTTAGCGTTATTACTCTGTTTAATTGGCGTGATAGCCGCAAAAAGGTTGTCCATAATACCCTTAAAATAATACCTTGTTAAAAAGGCTAGAGTGTTGAAAATAGCAAACTAAAGGTGATTTTGTAATGTTTTTTGTAAATTGTCATTAAAAAGTAACAATAAACAGGGTAGAATACGTGAGTAAAGGTGTTTTTAGCTCTTGCAGTGTTTAATTTTTAGCGTTATTTAGTGTCAGGTTTTTTTACACGTTTAAATGAATTTGAAATAACACTTTTAGTTATTGGTCGTACCAGCTTGAAACCATTGGTTTATTTAAAGTTGGTGCTATTTTTGCATTGTTGCGCGCAGGATGTTGTTACAATTATTTCACTTATTGGAGATGTACAAATGTTGAAGAAATGGACGTTAGGGATAATTCTTCTTTCTACTAGCTTGTTTTCACAAGCCACCTTAATAAATAGTGCTGTTGAAGCTGTCGATATGGACGGCATTACCGTCACCGCATTTTTTGCGGATAACAGTCAAGAAACTCAAATTTGGTCTGCACTGACTTCTACCATAGCCGGCGTTGACAATGGTGATTGGTCTCTAATGCTCGAAGGGAATACGTTTGGTGATTTTGACCAAGCAACTAATACTCTTTATGGCTTATGGACGTTAACAAATATTGCCGTTAACCAAGACATTGTTGGGCTAACTATAGATGCCGGTATAGAAGGTTTTTACTTTGATATTTTAAGTGGCACATTGTTAAGCACGCCAGGCTCTGAAGCTGGCCGTGAATTTGTAGCGAGCGATGATACCGTAACAGCCACTTTTGACGATGTTTTTAGTGAACCAGATTTATATGGCACGCTAAATATTGCATGGAACCCTAATAATACTTTAGCAACAGGGCAAGCGTTGTCGTTTTTAACTGATACAGATAAAGCCGAAATACCAGAGCCTTCTACCATGTTTTCATTTGCATTAGGCCTTATCGCATTAACCAGTTTACGTAGAAAATCATCAGGGAAGTAATTAACATGAACGCTAATCACACAAATGCTCAACAACAATCTGTAGCGAGCAAAGCAGATTACACTAAACCGGTATTGAAAAATGCAGGTAGCTTAGCAGACTTAACTCAAGGCTTTGCTGGTAGTATTCCAGACGAGCAGGGCGGTCATACCAAACGGAATCCTTTCCAAGGTTAAGCCTTTGACACTAGCTAATGCCTAATAAATTTAGAGATTAGCTAGTGCTTTAACTATTTCTAATGAATCCTTTATTTAGTTTGCCACTTCATGGTGTTCTCTGTGTGCCTTTTTGCAACCAGAATAAAGATGAACTGCCAATAAAAATCACCTTAGCTTTTTCTGAACTCGCTGTTGATAAAAAGTTAAAACCGCTATGGTCGATGACCGATGCAGGTGATCGTTACCATAGCGAAGTTAACTTATATAAAAAGCAGCCGCCTAAAAACGAGGTCGGGTTTGATAACAGTAGTTATTATTTAAATGTTAATTGCCAAGGCAATGGCTTATTTGAAATATCGAAAAATGGCATCACCATAGACTGGAAAGACCATGGAACAGGGGCCGAACATTATTTTCAAACATTAGCGATTGCCTTGAATTTAGAACTAAACAACGTACTTTGTATTCATGCCAATGCGTTAGCTTATCAAGACAAAGCCATTGCCGTGGTTGCGCCAAGTAGAACAGGTAAAACCACCTTAACAGCAGCGCTTAGCCAAACAGGTTTTGCCTTGATGACCGATGACATGATTGCCCTACATGAAGTAGAGCAAGGTTATCAAATATATCCAAGCTGGCCAGTGGCAAGAATGTGGCCCGATGCATTAAATGACATACAAGCTAATGTTAATGAACCTTATAAAAAAGTTCATGAAAAGTTTGAAAAACGTATCATAAATATTGAAAAAACCAAGGGTTTTGAATTTTGTAATCAACCCAAAAAATTACAGGTGATTTATTTATTAAATAGATTACCAAACACGCAAAATAGCAATGTACCACTATGTGAAATAGTGCCCATCGCCACAGCACAAGCACTTATTGTGTTATTGCAAAATAGTATTTTAGGCAGTTGTTATAGAGCGCTCAACCTTGAAAAAAGTCGAGTTGCAGCGTTATCTAAGCTATTAAGCAAGGTTACTTTTAAACAAATAAACTACTTAAGTGGTAAAGAACATTTAGCCGCGGTAAGTGAAATGATTAAAAATGATAACGCAACATAATGAATAACCGCTTCCTTGGTGCTCTTTGTGGTTAAGCTTTTTAAGTTCTCATATAAAAATAAACGGAAGTAATTGAAATGCATGATCAAAATGGCATGATCAAAAGTAACAGTAACACCTTTGCAGTTTTTTATCGCTTGGTTGATTTTGCTACAATACAGCTAGGCCTATTCGCCGCTATTTTTTTCTATGGTGTTACCTATAATCAACAATATTTAATAGTGTCGTTGCTGGCTACATTAACCTTCTTCTTTATCGCCGAATCCTTTTCATTATACCGCTCATGGCGCACCGGCTATTTCAAACAAATTATCTTTTATAGCTTCCTCTCATGGGGAATTGCTTCCATAGTAGTATTGTCTTTTTTATTCTTTAGTAAATCCAGTATTGTATTTTCTCGTGTCACCATTGCTATATGGTTTACCCTCACGTATTTTGTTTTAGTGGGCTGGCGTTATGCTTTTGCCAAGTTTCTAGAAAGAATACGTGCCAAAGGCTATAACACTCGCTCGGTCGCTATTATCGGCTTAACCAAAGGCGCCTCACGTTTAATTCAACAAATACTTGATAACCCAGAAATTGGCTATCGAATAAAAGCGGTTTATGACGATAGAGCCTTAGACAGAATTGATGCTTCATACCACCATTTACTCGATGGCAGCATAGAAGAAGGCGTAGCCAAGGCTAAAAACAATGAGTTTGATGCCATTTATATCGCCTTGCCGATGACCGCAGAAAATCGCATTAAAGACATTCTATTTAAGCTAGGTGACACCACCGCCAATGTACAACTCGTACCCGATCTTTTCATTTACTGTTTAATGAATGCCTCTATGTCACATGTAGGTGAAATTCAAACCATTAGTGTTTATAACAACCCGATGTTAGGGGCTAATGCCTTATTAAAACGAACAGAAGATATTTTATTATCGTTAGTTATTTTAAGCCTTATTGCTATACCACTATTATTTATAGCTATTGGGGTTAAACTGACCTCAAAAGGGCCGGTATTGTTTAAACAAGACAGATATGGCCTAGACGGTGAAAAAATTAAAGTGTGGAAATTTCGCTCAATGACCGTCGCTGAAAATGCCAATAATGTTGTGCAAGCAACAAAAAATGATGTTCGAATCACCCCCTTTGGTGGCTTTTTACGCAGAACCTCACTCGATGAATTACCACAATTTTTTAATGCCTTAAAAGGTGATATGTCGGTAGTAGGGCCAAGGCCGCATGCCGTATCTCATAACGAAGAATACCGAAAACGGGTTGACTACTATATGCTTCGCCATAAAGTTAAACCGGGCATTACTGGCTGGGCGCAAGTAAACGGCTGGCGCGGAGAAACCGACACAATAGACAAAATGGAAATGCGTATTCGCTTCGACCTTGAATATATACGTAATTGGTCACTGTGGATGGATTTTAAAATTGTACTATTTACAGTTTTTAGATCATTCAATGACAAAAATGCTTACTAGCTTACTAATAGGTAAATAGCTAATATGTCTTTGATTAAAATGGGAACTAGGTGATAAAATAATGGAATATGATCTAAGCGATAATGTTGATTTTACAGAGCCTTCTCAAGGTGTTAATGAATATGGTTTTAGTGAAAAAGTAAAAGAGTTATACGCGTTTAATTTAGTTTCTTCAAAAATTTCAATGGTAGATATAGCCGTTAAGGGCAATAGCATAACTTTGACGGAAGGAGATATGCGAATTTTTAAAATGATGCGATGAGTAATGGTGCAAAAACGTTAAATTACCAAGTAGATAGTACGGTGAATTTTACATCCGTTCACATTGAAACCTATTAATAAAAAAGATAAAGTGCGCACCGTGAAAACGGTTAGCCTTATGAAATAAACAATGAACTATATAAAGCAGCAAACAAGCTCTTAGGGAAAAGAAATATGAAAGATAACATAGCTAATAATAAAATAACCTCCGCAGTAATTCCCGTAGCTGGCCTAGGCACTCGTATGTTGCCTGCCACTAAAGCTATACCCAAAGAAATGCTAAGCGTAGTAGACAAACCTCTTATTCAATATGTAGTTGAAGAGGCTGCTGCAGCCGGTATTAAAAATATTATTTTAGTGACCCATTCTAGTAAAAATGCCATTGAAAATCATTTTGATAAAAGCTTTGAACTTGAAGCACAACTTGAAAAACGGGTAAAACGTTCATTGCTAGAAGAAGTACGTAAAATCACCCCAAAAGGCACCAACGTTATTTCAGTAAGGCAGTCAAATGCACTTGGCTTAGGCCATGCCATTTTATGTGCAAGACCTATTATTGGTGACAACCCTTTTACCGTAATACTGCCTGACGTACTTATTGACAAATATCATTCAGATTTAAAACAAGACAACCTAGCACAAATGGTTAAACGTTTTGAAGAAACAAACACTAGCCAAATAATGGTAGAAGAAGTCCCCGAGCAAGACGTGAGTAGCTACGGTGTGGTAGATATTAACGGTGAACAATTAAAAGAAGCGGGTTTTGCGACAGTAACCGATATGGTAGAAAAGCCAGCGCTTGATGAAGCACCATCAAATTTAGCCATAACAGGCCGATATGTATTATCAAGCAAAATATGGGACTTACTAGAGTTTACCCCGCCCGGCGCAGGCGGTGAAATACAACTAACTGATGCAATGCATCAATTATTATTGCTTGAAAAAATGGAAGCCTACAAAATTGTTGGTCGAAGCCATGATTGCGGTAATAAGCTAGGTTACTTACAAGCGAATATTGAATATTCGTTGTTAGATCCTGTGTTGGGTGCTGGTTTAAAGAGCTTTTTGAAAACACTTAAACTAGATATTTAAAAGCCAGACAATTTAAATATTAATTGCGTTTATGGTGTCGGTTATGGGTAATAAGAGTAATAAATAATGAAATATTTAGTCACAGGCGCAGCAGGTTTTATTGGTAACTTTGTCGCAGAGCGTTTATGTAACGAAGGCCATGAGGTTGTTGGCCTTGATAATTTAAACGATTATTACGACCCTAATTTAAAACTTGCACGGTTAAAGAGAATTGAACACTTAGATAATTTTACTTTTATAAAAATGGACTTAGCCGATAGAGAAGGTATTGCTAATTTATTTACAGAAGAAAAATTTGACCGCGTTATTCATTTAGCGGCCCAAGCAGGGGTAAGGTATTCTATCGAAAACCCAATGGCTTATATTGATTCTAATGTTGTTGGTTTTGCCACAATACTAGAAGGCTGTCGCCACAATAATGTTAAACATTTAGTTTATGCCTCATCAAGTTCTGTTTACGGGGCTAATAAAAAAATACCATTCTCTACTGACGATAATGTTGACCATCCGGTGTCTTTATATGCGGCAACAAAAAAATCAAATGAATTAATGGCGCATACTTATAGCCACTTATACGGTTTACCTACCACAGGCTTACGCTTTTTTACTGTTTATGGTCCGTGGGGAAGACCAGATATGGCGCCTTTCTTATTCACTGATGCTATAGCCAATGAACGCTCAATTAATGTTTTTAATAATGGAAAGATGCAACGAGATTTCACATATATTGACGATATTGTTGAAGGTGTTTTGCGCATACAGGATGTAATACCAAAAGCTACCGAAGCTACGAACGAAAACGGTTCTCCATTGTACAAAATTTATAATATTGGCAATAACCAACCTGTTGAACTCGAACAGTTTATAAATTGCATAGAGAAAGCTTTAGAGAAAAAAGCGATAAAAAATTATATGCCAATGCAAGATGGTGATGTAGTGAGAACGTATGCAGATGTGAGTGATTTAGAAAAAACAACTCAATTTAAACCACAAACAGAGCTACAAAATGGAATAAATAAATTTGTAGCATGGTTTAATGATTATAATTCATAAGACTGTATAAAAGGAAGATACAAGGGCACTTCTTTAAGAAAACACAAGAGGTGTCAGTTGTTTAAAGTTAGTATGGTTTATTCAATTATAATATTAAAAGTTGCTAAAGGGGTTGGCGATTCATCTTATTCCCTATATTTATTTCATAAGTTTTCACTCGTTATATTGTCTATGATTTTTAAGAAACTTGGTTTAACTGATTTTGGTTACATCTTTGCAATATTACTTGTTATTCGCTCAATAATAACAGGCCATCTTTGTTATATTTTCTTAGATAAACCCATGGATAAATTGTTATTCCGCTATAAAAATAAGCGCGCTATTTCGTATGCTTAGTGATTTGAATAGTGAGTTTATTGCTTACTCCCTAAAGTGAGAGCATTAAGGACTACCTGGTTGATTAAACATGATTTTATCTGATTACAAAAATTATAAAGAATTTTATAAATACAAAAGTGGCCTACCTTTTATTCAAGTCTGTATGACGCCAGGGTTTCTTCTACTTTTAAGTTACCGAATATATTCTTATATATATAAAAAAGGCAGCGTCTTTAAGTTTATTGGTCGGTTTCTATGGCTAATGACATACTTCTTATTTGGTTGTGATATTAATCCTCGCTCAACCATTAAAGGCACCGTTATCTTTCCTCACCCTATAGGCATTGTTATTGGCGAAGGTGTTATCTTAGAAGGGCAAAATACTATTTACCAAAATGTAACTTTAGGTATTAATAAAGGCAATTATCCTACAGTGTCGCAAGCAGCTATATATAGTGGAGCCGTAGTCTTTGGCAATATTATTTTACATAACCAAAAAATATCAGCACTCAGTTTAATTTTAACTAGTCATGATTTAATAGTTAAAACTAAGTAGGTATTTATTATGAGTTTTATCAGGTCAGACAATAAACCTATTAATGGGCTTTTGCTTAATCTTAGTTTTTTTATTATAGCGGCCATTGTTTGTATAAAATCAATGGACACTAGTATAGAGAATATATGGGTTTTTATACCGATAACCTTACTTGGTGCGTTATTCTTATATGAAAATCTTTATACCTTAAATAATCGGCACAATGTCTTTTCTGCCCTCTCGCTCTTTTTAGTTTTTGGCTTTTTGTTTTTCTTTGTTGTGCCCTTAAATCAAGTTATTTGGGATTATTGGCCCAGTATACCACCTGATGCTGATATGGTTCATTGGGCCGGAGTTTGGTCCATTTTGTGCGTTGTAGGTTTCTTCTTATTTGCCTTGGGTTATAAATTAGTCAAGGTAACTAATCAAACAAAAGCTTTTAGCTCGTTAATAAATACTAAAAAAATGCATAAACCTTTTTTAATCGGCTTAGCTATTTGTTTATTGGCACAGGTTATTGTTCTCATTAAACTTGGGGGTATTTCGGGGTATTTAAATGCCTATGAAATGAGGCTCGAAGGGTCTATTCAAAGTTTTAACCCTTATAAAGGTTTAGGGTTTTTATTTACATTTTCTGAATCATTTCCCAATTTATTAGCGATTTACATCATTTTACTTATTAAAGATGCTCCTTGGGCAAGAACCTACAAAGTGCTTTTTATTTTAATTGTCTTTTTGTTTGTAACTAATATGTTGTTCGGTGGTTTAAGGGGCAGTCGTAGTACCACTATATGGTCTATGTTTTGGTTTTTAGTGCTGTATCAAAACAATATTAAACAACTAAGTTTAAAAATGTTAACGGGGTTAGCATTTGGCTTTTTAATATTTATGACAACATATAGCTTATTTAAATTTGGTGGTATTGAAGGTATTCAGGGAATTTGGGACCCTGAAGTTAAAGCTGAAGTCTATAAACATAAATATATTGCCGATGCCGATAAATTTGCTTTGGTTAGAGACTCTGGCAGAACCGATGTACAAGCATATATTTTAAAAACTTATTGGAATGATGAATACCCTAAGTCTTATGGGAGAACACTTTTTGCTGGTGCATTATCTTTTGTGCCCTCATTTATTATTCCCAATAAACCTTATACAGCCGTTAAAGAAAAAACAGGCATATTTAGGAGCGATTTAAGTTTTTCATCTACTAATTACACCACGCTATTAGCGGGTGGTTATGGGGAGTTTGTCATTAATTTTGGCATTATAGGTGGGCTGAGTTTCTTCTTGTTAATTGGCATAGCCATAGGTTATGTCGATAAGTTTTCAAATAAACTTGGTAAAAGTAGTACCTATAACTTAATAGCCCCTGTTTTAGTGCTGTTATCAATTCAATTTTTAATGTCTGATAGTAATGTTATTTCTCAATTTTTATTTAGGTTTTTAACTGTGCCCTTAATCGTGTTGTTTTTTTGTCCTAAATTAATCACTTCTACTACGAAAAACATTACTAAATAAGTAAAAAAATATTTTTAAAAGGTAAATATAGAATGATCGTTTTACATGCATATAGCAGAAAAAACAGTGGTGATGGTTTGTTGGTTGATCTTACTGCTGAAGTTTTAAAAGAGGCTGGTCTCGACAAAATTGATAAAATTGTTGTCTTAGATAAAAAATCTTTTACTGAGTTTAATGATAAATATGAGCCTAAGATCATAACGGCGAACAAATTTGGTAAAGCTATTTTTGCATTAAAAGCATTTTTTAATATATTTGTAGCAAACGATTTATATGAAAAACATTTACCTAAACACAGTAATAGCCCGGTAATCTCTGTTGGTGGTGGTTATATGCGGGGCAGAACTTTATTAGAGTCAATAAAAACCTTTTTAGCCCATGGCCCACAGCTAAACTGGGCGAGCAGACAAAAATTAAGCCCTGTCATTTATCTTCCACAAAGTATTGGCCCATTTTCAGGCCCTATGCGTAGCTATGTACGCTCAAAACTTAAAAAGGTTAATTTAATTTTTGCACGGGATGATTTAACCGTTAAAGAGCTGAATTTACCTAATGTTGTCAGAGTACCTGATTTAGCGGTGCAAGAATTAGCGATGGCCTATAACAATGAGGAGCAACAACAAACATTTGATAAAATTTATTTAATTGCCAGAGATGTTAACGTACCCGGTAGAGAAAAGTATGTTGAAAGGTTACTTGAATTAAAGCGTTTAATTCCCAATTTAGAGCCTTTAATACAAAGTGAAGGCCGAGGTAATAATGATGCTACCTTTTATAAAAAACTAGGCTGGACTGGTGAGCTTAGAAGGGTTAAGGAAGTATTAGATATACCTGATAATAGAGGTGTGGTTATTTCTGTGCGTCTACATGGCTCTCTACAAAGTATGATATCTGGTTGCCCTTCGGTGCATTTGTCATACGAAAGAAAAGGATTTGGCGCGTTCTCTGACCTAGGAGTTTCACCATATTGTCATGGTTTTAAGAAGTTTAACCCTAAGCTAGTTACGCAACAAGCTAATGAGTTGCAAGAAGATGCATCTACTTACTGGGAAAACATTAATGCCAGTGTAGATAGTATTCTTACCAAACGAAAAAAAATGATTAATCTTATCTCAACTGAATGTGGTAAATATAAATAATGAAAGCTCTTGTTGTTTTTGATGGACGGTTTTATAAAAATTCGGGTCAACCCTGTTCTTACCACCTAACGTATGATTTATTTACCAAAAGATATTTGGCGGAGTTTGATTCTGTAACCGTTGTCGGTCGGTTATTTGAAAAGGAAGATCCCGGCGCTAAACCGGTCATTGGTGCAAGTGCTTCTTTTACTGGGATTCCTGGCTACGTTGGCCCTAAACAATTCATCACCAAGTTACCCGAAACTATAAGGGTGCTTTGGAGTTTAGAACTTGGAAATACCGCCGTTTTTTTAAGAACACCGGGTACAATTCCCTTTATTTTTTCTTTAATTCTATTGTTAAAGCGAAAGAATTTTGCCGTTGAAGTTGTTGCCGATCCTTACGATCAATTATCAAAGGGCGCTGTGGTACATCCCATTAGAGGTTTTTTTCAGCACTTATATACAAAATTTTTAAAATGGCAGTGTCGGACCGCTATTGGTGCTGCTTATGTTACTCGTTATTCACTACAAAAAAGATATCCACCTAGCAGTGAATTAAATACCCATTACACTAGTTTAAATTTAGGTGATGATTGGTTTGTGCCTTCACCAAGAGTCTTTCACACTCAACCAGCAACGGTTAAGCTTCTAAATATAGGTATGATGCCACAATTGTATAAAGCACAAGATGTTATATTAGAGTCAGTTAAAATAATGTCTGACAGCGGGCAAAATTGCCATATAACGTTTATTGGAGATGGCGAATATAAAGAGAAGCTACAACAAATGGCCATCACCTTAGGGGTTAACGATAATGTTACATTTTTAGGTAAAATATCTGATCGTGACTATATCAAACAGTTATTTGATGAAGCAGATGTGTTTGTTTTGCCTTCTAGGCAAGAAGGGTTACCAAGAGCAATGATAGAAGCGATGAGCCGTGCTTTACCATGTGTTGGCACTAATGTTGGTGGTATTGAAGAGCTCATTGACAGTGACTTTATTATTGATGTTAACGATCCGCAAGCATTAGCAGATAAAGTGATGTTGTTAGCTAGATCTCCTGAATTACTAACAGAGCAGTCAGCGAAAAACCTTACTAGCTCAAAAGAATATAGAGGTTCGGTAGTACAAGCCAGAAGAGAAGCGTTTTATCGTGGCGTTAAGGAGCATAACTAATGTCTATACGTGTATTACATTTGTCTTTATCACATGGCGGTGGTGTTATCAGCGCCATGGAAACTTATATACAAAATAGCCCTTTTGCGGAACATTTTTTGGTAGCTAATGTTGATGAAAACTCCGCGATTAGCTTTTCTGAAGAAACTAAAGTGAGTAAAATTTATAATATAGCACTTAACCTTAAAGGCATAATAGCTATTTATAAAGCGGTAAAAGAAGTCAAGCCAAGTCATATCCATTTGCACTCTTCTCATGCTGGGGCTTTAGGGCGTTTATTATTTCCTTTTTTTAAAAATATAATTTATACACCTCATTGTTATGCTTTTGAAAGAACGGATGTATCATGGTTTGTTAATAAACTGTTTTTTAGCGTTGAGTGGTTGTTCTCTTTGAAGCCAACTATAGTTGCTGGATGTTCACCGCGGGAAGTCGAATTAGGTAATCTCTTAGGTCTTACTAGCTTATTCTCCAATGGCAAAAATATATTTTTAACTAATTATTCATCACCTGAAAAAAAATGGCTAGCTAGTGCTATCGACTCCAAGACGGTAGTTATGGTCGGCCGAATTTGCCCTCAAAAAGATGCTCAATTTTATATTGATACCTTTGCTGAACTTGCTAAATTAGATAAAGTTATTAAGTTTGTTTGGCTTGGTGGTGGTAGTGATGAAGACATGTTAGCGCTAGAAAATGAGGGCATTACCTGCACCGGCTGGTTAGCTAAAGACGAACTACTCGATAAACTTTGTAATAGTGCTTTATATTTTCATTGTGCTGCTTGGGAAGGAAATCCTATGTCTGTTTTAGAAGCGGCAGCTGCTAATATGCCAATAATAGCACGTAGAATTAGTTCACTGGAGTCTATTGGTTTAACTTCTTTGGCGGATACCCCAAAAGAGTGTGCTAAGTTAATATATACCTATTTTTACGAGGATAGTGAGGTAGCTGTGCATCAGTTTAAGCAGGTGAATGAACTTTGCTCGGTAAGTAATCAAAAAAAATCTTTGATTAACCTTTATAAGAACTGATTGATAAAATGAGCTTAATTAAAAATGCTTCAAAAGCTCTGTTTGGTATTGGTAGTTATGCAATATATCAAATTTTATTATTGTCTTTGATCAGTAAGTATTATGGCACTGAGCTCTTAGGTGCTTATGCCTTCTTTTTTTCTGTAACCGCTACTGTTTTCTTTTTAACTAATTTAGGCTTTAGACAATTAATAGTAACCAGTCAACAGTTTACCGCGCTTAACCAATATATAAGAATTAGAAGTATGCTATCGGTTGGGGCATTACTTTTTATTCTGGTGATAGGTGCTGTTTTTAAAAGTGATTACTTATGGGTCTGCGTTTTTGTTGCTCTTATCCGGTTTTTAGAGTCGTTAAGTGAAATTAATTATGCTTTTTTTCAAAAAGTAGAAGAACATGGTTTTCAAAGTAAATTATTATTTATAAAAAGTTTGCTTTCGATTCTGATTGTATTTTTATTCGTTTATTTCAATATTCGTTTTGTATATTTGTTGTGTTGTATATTACTTGTACATATAACTATTTTGATTTGTTATGAATACCCCAAGCTTGCTTTGAAAGGGGAGGGCTTTAGTGTTTTTCAACTGATTACTTTCTCTGCTAGTGATATGAAATTGCTATTTTTTGCTTTTCCATTAGGTCTAGGGCTTTTTTTTATAAATCTAAATTTAAATGCCTCAAGGATTTTTAGTGGTGTCTATTTAACTGATATGGATACTGCCGCTTTAGCATCAAGCTTGCAATTAGCACTTGCGGGCGCTCCGATAATTACCGGTATTTGCCAAGCTTTTTTACCTCGTTTGAGTCAGTTAATAACACAAAATAACTTTGCTGAAACAAAAACCTTATATGTGAAATTGTTATATTTATTAGCTGTTATTGCTATATCTGGTGTTGTTATCGTGAATTTCTTCGGAGAAGATTTGCTGCGCTTATTTTTCAATCATGAAATAGCACAGTATGCGTTAATCTTTAGTTTTTGTGTGCTAGGTGCGGCATTTAACTATGTAGCGGCTATTTCAAATCTAGTATTAACAGCATTAGAGGCACATAAATTACAAAAAAATATTATGTTAGCTTGTGTCTCCGTTAATATTATTATCATGTTTACCTTTGTAAATACCTTAGGGTTAGAAGTATTGGTTGCTGCATTTGTGATTGCATCACTTTTAAGATTGATAATATCTACTGGTTTTGCTTTTTATATTTTGTCGATTAAACAAAAACATTAAATTATTGTTCGTGTTATTTTTTTAGCCATTTTATTACGCCAAAAATGAAGCGTTTAATATAAAAAAATGGCAGGAAATACGTTTGTTGTCGGCCATATTTATTTTCAATTTCTGCTCGAGGTGGGATAATAGTTTCTTTAATAAGCCACCACAGACTCGTCATATTTTCAGTTGCTTTTAATTTAAATACAAATCGAGAGATGCCATTTTGAGCAGACAATAAGTAATCAAATGGTGATCCTTCTATAGTATTAATTTGGTTGTCAAATTTACTTATTTCTTCTTTAGGGAAGTGCATTAATGCTATTGATAATGCTTTTTTGACAACGTTATTTAATGCTTTCTGATTAATAAGTACTAGTAAACTTTCTTGTTCGGTTTTATTAAGTATAGATAGCAATAAATATAAATCATAAAGCCAAGCTATACGTACTAGATCACCTTGATATTGATGTCTAACCAAATGAAAACATGAGTGAATAAATGCGTTTATATGGCTGATCATGGTAATGTCTAGTCCCTCAACTGATTTTATATAACTTGTTTTATATGCATCCTGGTAAGTAATAAGAGCGGCTAGTTTAGGATCATTACTAATTTTTTCATGAACATCAAAGTAGCAGAATAATTTCTTTGATAATTGCTTGTACATGGTAAATTGTGAAATTATATATTTAGGTTGCCAACCTCGTGTATTAATAAAATCATGTTGGATAAAAACTTTTTTAGCTTTTGCTATGTCTTCCACATTTAGTAATATATCAATATCAACAAAAGGGCGCATGTAAGGTTCGGTGTAGATAGAGTTAGCTAATGCAAACCCTTTTAATGTGATGTATTTGATGTTTTTATTGTTGAAGTCCCTCAATAATTGAAAAATAGTTAGATCAATTATTTTTTGGCAGGCTAAATTAGCATAAAACTTTTGTTGCAGCTTTTTAAAAAACACAATGTCTTTACTGTGAATTTTGTTGTATGAATTATAAAAAAGTGGGATAGCTCGGTGTTCATTGCAAATGGTAATTAATAGCTCATTATTTTGGTCGATTACTTTAATTTGCTGAGCAGTGAGTTGTACACCGTTTATAACATCGCAAATTATTGTTGTCAGGCTATCTTCATTTAATTCTGTCATAACGAGCACTCGAAATAGTAATATTTAGTTTTCTGAATATACTTATTTTTATTCCTAAAGCTAAAGTGATATAGAAAAATATAGTATTTACAGGTAATTGAAAATTAAAGTCAATTAATGAATGTATTAATATGCCAATACATGAGCAATAACTTGCTATTTGCAGACCCCATAGCTTGTTTTTTGTATACTTTAAACCTAGAAATAGTTGATAAATCAGATAGCTAATCGTAGCGCCAAAAATTAAAAAACCAATAATTCCTTGTTCAGCTAATAATTCCATATAATCATTTAAAGCATGTGCATTGATTGACCTTACACTCACACCATATTCAAATACTTTGTAATAAGGAGATGCGGCTGAGTAGGTTCCAATGCCGGTTCCAAATAGAAAGTTATCAGAGAACATTGCCCAACTGGTTTGATTACTGAAATTACGTCCATGGAATTGCATACCATCGGTCAGGTACCTTTCTAGTAAGTTGTTTGCAACACCTGAAACCATTAGCACTAGTGTAATAAATAGAAATGAAATCAACATAATTCTTGTATGTTTTTTAAATGGTATTATGAGGTTTTTATTTTTTATATACACAGATAACAGGGTAATACTTATAGCTATAATAAAAGCTATATTGCCCCCTCTTGATGCTGTATTTAATATCGCCGCCAGCATAAAAACAAGACATATAATGTAGTAATAATGCTTTAAAAGTAAAAGAGAAAATAATTTATTAAACCTATAACTAATTGCTCGCTCGCTAAAGGTCTTACTTATGTTGTAATACAGTAATCCGAAACCTATAGGGATCGTTAATATTAAAAAAGAGGTGTAATTAGCAGGATAACTGAAAGCGCCTCTTACCTTTTTAGTCCAATCGTCATTTCCGTATGGCATTAATGAATCATTTATTAAAAAAGAGCCATTTGAAAGATAATTTAACATCGAATATATTGCCATTAATGCACTAGCTAAAAACAAAGTATTAGCGAGAATAATAGCTCTTTTTGTATTTTGTAGTGTTAGATATGTAAGTACAAAAAATATAATATAACCGACATACTTTATTAACGTTATTTTCGACAACTCAACAGATACGCTAATTGTGTGGTAATAACTTTCATTAATGCCTTTTAATACTTGAGTTAATGTTGATGTAGGTAGAATTGCTAACAGCTTTAAAGGTAGCGGGACTACTTGTATTAATAAATAACTGAACCAGAGCGTGAATAATATTAATGGTATTTTTATATTGGTTATTGCTTTACTTATATTCTCTTCCGAAAAAAAATAAGCAATTAATATTAACGCGGCAATGAAAAATGAAATACTAATAAAGATGAAGTGTTCCCATATTCTTTCACCACCATGTAACCATGGCATTAATATTATCGTCGATAATAAAAAAACGAATGCCATTTTATTTGTTTTAGCGTGAATTTTGTTAAGCATGTGTTGATTTTTTGATGGTTATAAGGGCAATATCGATATTATATTTTTTTGCGTTTTCTCTTGTTATATCGGCATTTACTTTATAAGTGAGGCAGTGTTTGATTATAGCTTTGGTAATAATCAGAATATCTTTATCTGCCTTTATATAGGACCAATATTTGAATATTAATGGCACCATAACTCGTTGAGTTTTGGGCTCATAAGGACCTAATCTTATCGCTAAAAATAGATTACGCAATACTATTACTTGTTTGTTTTTTTTAAGCATTAAATTGTTTATATATGCTATCTTGGCCCAATTCATCGCATTTGTGGGTTCAATTATTGTATTCGAAAGGTACTGATTTTTTGCTTCTAAATAGAAATTCTCTCTCTCTGTAGGGTCTTTAGTGCTTTTTGCTATGCGCTCAAAGAGTTTTGCCTTTAAGAAATTATTATCTCGTGTATTTGTCGAATCATCTAATCTGCTTATCATCTGCATAGCCTGCTGATAAGAAAATGGTTTGATATATTTTTCCCATTGACTAACTAAGTTTGCAGGTAACACAGTTACTATATCTGCTTTAAATATTGTAAAGCTGATAAAAGCACAGTAAAAAAGAACACTAATAAATATAGTAATACAAATTTTAGAATGAATAGTTTTCATAAATAATATTATCGGTTGTTAAAACTTCATAGTATCTGGCTATAAGTAAATGGTTATTGGCATCTAATGGGTTAATAGCTATAGACTGTTTAAGCCTTGCTATCATTTGTACCGCTAATGCTTGGTTGATTTCTTCTTTATTTTGCTCCCATTGTGTAATGACAGCTTCAGGGCGCACCGTTAGCACAGCTGACCAAAACCAAAGTAGTGACCATAATGCAAAGGCTAGGCAAATAATGGCGGCAATTATCGCGGGTGTTTTTGAATGTGTGGGTTGTAGGGAAGTGATTTGGTATACCGTGTTCTATCCTTCGAAGTATACGTAATATTAACATAGCTGTTTAGCGGTGTTCAACGAATTGCATGGATTTAATGAATAGAGATAAGGGATTATTTACCACTGAGAACAAGGAGGCAGGTTATATGCTCCTTGCATAACCTAAGAGACCTACATCCATGTAGGCATCGCTTCGCGCTCGGTGCGTGCTCGGTGCGTGCTCGGTGGTGATATTTAATTTAACGAATTAGAGATAAGATTTTATTTATCACTGAGGTACTTTAGTTTATTTATGTTTTGTTAAGGCGTCAGCGAATTGTACGTATTCAAGCGCGAATAAATTCCCGCCTACACAGAGGTAGGTTATTTGCTGATGTTTTGGATTTAAGCGCAAAAGAAATTCTGCCTACAAAAAATGTTTGTTTATTCGTTATTCTTTATTGTATCTGGTGTTTTTATTCGGTACTGTTTTTAGTGTTTTGCGTTATTTATTCGTTCGTTATTTTGTTGTGTCGGCGTTTTTCAAGGCAGTTGTCGCCTAAATTGTTAAGCAGCTTCTTTATATTGCTCTGGATTTAACTCCACAGCGCCTATTGGCTGCCAGTTTCTTTCACTTCTTGACCATCGTTCTGGGTGCTCA